>Ga0105354_1000574_pt1 | contig 22818 bp, 15 predicted proteins | sample GOMGulsemesocosm_FD_83658 | JGI IMG/M metagenome (GOLD analysis project Ga0105354, IMG submission 83658) | Methane-oxidizing microbial communities from mesocosms in the Gulf of Mexico - GOM9B Gulf of Mexico | ecosystem: Environmental > Aquatic > Marine > Cold seeps | place: USA: Gulf of America...
AGGAAAACCACCACAATAAGAACGGAAATAATGCTGATTATCCGGTGAAAACTGTTCACTATTCTGATAACTATCAACCAATAAATGAGCTAACAGATGATCGATACCAGGATCTAAACCAACTTCATTGACAAAACACAATTCAGCATCACTTGCTTGCTTATGCAGGGTTTTCATTTCTGGTGCAATATAACTACTAGAAACAAAATGTACTTTATGCTGCAAGCAAAATTTTGCCACCTTTAGGTGCAAAGTGGCTGGTAGCATAGAAACAAGCACATCACCTTGCTTGACTGTACTCGCTAAATCTCGCCAATCTAATTGGCGAGTATTAATTTCAACGTCATCATTTTTTAACGCTTGTTCAGCTTTAGCCAAACTTCGATTCCACACAATAATAGCAGTATTTTTTTTTGCTAGTGCCATAATGCCAGGTGCTGACGATAGCCCTGCACCTAACCAATGTATAGTATTTGTCATCATAATCCTTAAAGGTTTTCTATTTTTTTTTCAAACAGTGCAAGTGCACTAGGCCAAACACCTTGACTCTTGTCGCCAAGGGATAATAAATGTGTTAATAACTGCTCGCCATAATCTTCACTGCTTTCTTTGGGTAAAAGTGAAGGTAGGTGATCAATAGCAATAAGATCAAGAATATTATTCTCATCAATACGCAAACAAGGCACTTTAAAAGTAGTGCATTGCTGATAAATAGGTAAGGGATTGTAACTACCATAGGGATCACAGCTAACATCGTCAATAACCGATAGTTTTCGTTTTTCTTTACGAAGCATCTTTTTGGTAATAAAAGGCGGTAACTCTTGGTTGATCAGCACACAATTTATAAAAATATCTACTTGATTAATTTGTTCAAATGGTCCGCCTTTTTGAGTTTCAGCCAAATCCCACGCCAGTACGTCTAATGAAAGTGCTTTAGCAAGATCAACCGCACCACTACCACTGCGCCCTTTTGCACCGATCACTAATAATTGCGGTTTACTGGCTAATTTATTAATTGCTTCTGCAAGATCATTAAGTAAGTGTTGTTTATCTTTATAGGATGAAATATCTGCTAATGGTGGAGTTATTTGTTGTTGCTGATTTGCCCATGCCAACACGGCTAATGCCGCACCAGAAAATCCAGCCCAATAACCAAAAGCCGCAATTCTTCTTTGTTGTTCATCTACTAAATATTCTAAATCAAACAACTCGCCACCTCCGATCTTAAAACGTGACAATAATTCTTGCCATCCCGCTTGTTCTTTATAAGCGTGGGCAAAATAAATGTGTTGATGAATGAGGGGAAAGACATCTTCAGGTAGTTCTTTTAATCCCAAAATAATGGCACCTTTCGGTGCATTAAGCCAACTGCCCGAGGGTACTAATTCAGCATTAATTTGTTGGTATAAATCTTGGTGGAAAATATTTTGAGATGAAAACTCAACCGTTACTTTAAATCCAGCGTCAATTAATATTTTTGCACACTTTGGCGAAAGTGCGGTGCGTTGTTCATCGGGTTTTGTTTCAGCTCTAAGCCAAATATGTACTTTGCTCATAATATAAGTTTTCGGTTATTAATAATAAAAAAAGACGTTAATAAAAGTGCTAGCTTAACGTCCTAGGGTGCTAGAGTGAGCTACAGGTACCAATTGAATAACGAAGACTGTTACAATATTTATACTGCTTGCTTACTGCATAAATCCATCTTTTCATCGGTTGGTCACACCTATATGTTCAAAAAAACACTGTTATGATTTCATAGCTATCGTTTACAACTATATTTTATCTTTGTCTATCTTCTTAGCCAGCTCATTCACACTATAATAATAACAATAATAATAATTGCAATATTTATCATACAAATAGTACTATATTAATAACCACGTAATATAACGCTATTTCATATAATTTAAAAGATATAGGAAAGTCTCTTTTTTATTGAACATAAATAATCTGATAACAATCAGACAGGTGATTTTTCATGATACTAAGTTTAAATTTATCGAGAGTGAGCTTTTTTTTATCAGTATTTTTTTCATTGACTGTTTTAGCAAAATCTACTTTGGATATAGAGATAACGCTCGATCACCCTATTGCACGTAATGTTATTGATCGAACCGGTATTCCACATCAACATAAGGATTATGACAGTTACCAAAATCAAAAATTTAATCCGTTCTTTGACATGGGCGCTTGGCATGGATTCTTGTTACCCGATAACAAAAATGATTATGGGGCCTTTGCGGGACCCATGATAATTGCTCAAGAATATAGTTTATTCATTGCTGATAAATTGGAAGTCTTAAGTATCATTGATAATGAAAGTAATGAACGTCTGGATTTTTCAGCAGCAAAAGTAAAAATATATTCACAACCAGGGGCTCTTATTCAGCAGTATGCATTTCCACAATTTAACGTAACACTTGTACTTCATTTTATTAGTAATAGAACCGCTCTAATCAAAACAACTATAGAAAATAAAACTACCGAACCAAAATCATTAAAACTTATCTGGCAAGGTACGCTACTTTCCAAATGGGATGATAAAGAATCTGTTGAAAATGCTCTGCCTACTTGGTCGAGAGTAATAGCTTTCAACAAAAATAGTATTAACATAAATTTTGGAAAAATAAGATCAACTTGGGATATATTAACAAGTGATAGCTCTCAATATAAAATCACACGTAACATACAGACTACAACGCAAGTAAATAGAATCAAGCATAGCTATACAAGTACTACAAACGTTACTTTGGCAGCAAATAGCAACCTTAAATTATTTACAACCCAAAGTTACTTTCATAATAATGTTGAAGCTAGTAATGAGCAGCCTATAATTAGTGATGTACTTGCTTCACCTGAAAAATATATATTAGCGTCAAAATCTAGATGGCAATCGTATTTAGATAAAGGCATTAATATTAAGAAAGCCACAAGTCAGCAAAAATTAGTTGCTATCAAATCTATCGAAACCCTAATAGGGAATTGGCGCAGTGCTGCTGGTAATTTATTGCATGATAGTGTAACCCCTTCGGTCACCGCTAGATGGTTTAATGGCACTTGGGCATGGGATAGTTGGAAACATGCATATGCAATGTCTAACTTTAACCCTACAGTGGCTAAAAATAATATTCGAGCAATGTTTGATTATCAAATTAAAAATAACGATGACATTAGGCCTGAAGATCAAGGAATGGTTATTGATGCCATTTTTTATAACAAAGATAAACCACGTAGTGGCGATGGTGGAAATTGGAATGAACGTAACAGTAAACCCCCATTAGCAAGCTGGGCGGTTTGGCAAGTTTATCTAGTAAGCAAAGACATAAAATTTATTAAAGAAATGTTTCCAAAACTTCAGAATTATCATCAATGGTGGTACCGGAACAGAGATCACAATAAGAATGGTTTGGTAGAGTATGGGGCTACTAAGCATCGATTTCATAATGATGAAAATGGTAATATCAGCTTTAAAGTACAATATTTAACTACATCAAAATTCAAATCAATCGATTTAAAGCACTGTAAAGCTTCAGAACAACATTGGTATTATTGCTCTGGAATGGGCTTATATCATCAAATTATTAGTCGTGCTGATTATGACGATATTGATATTGGCGCACAACATGCTGCAGCTTGGGAGTCGGGAATGGATAATGCGGCAAGGTTTGGGTTTATTACTCCAGCGCAGTTGAGTATTTACGCAAGGCAACATTATCAAGGAAATATTGCACAAGCTCGTAAAGACTGGCAAGTGATGTTTTATGAAAACAAAAAGGCTTCTGGTGAACTTTTAGGCTTTTCTATTAATCAGGAATCCGTTGAGTTAAATACTTATCTAGCACACGAAAAAACACTACTAGCAAATATGGCTGATCTACTGGAAAAACCAGAACTAGCAAATCATTATAGAAAAACAGCAAAAATATTAGCTAAAAGAATTAACCATTGCTTTTTTGATGAAAAAACGGGATTTTATTATGACAGGAAAATATTAAATCCTGAGAAAAGTTCAAAAAAATATTGTACGGGTAAATTACTAACAAAACGAGGAAGAGGCCCGGAAGGCTGGAGCCCTTTATGGGCAAAAATTGCCGATAAAGATAAAGCATCTCGTGTTAAAGACGTAATGCTCAATGAAGCCGAATTTAATACTAAGGTCCCTTTAGGTACAGCAGCATTATCAAATCCCGCTTATGATGCAAATATTTATTGGCGCGGCCGTGTTTGGCTTGACCAAGTCTATTTTGGTTTAATCGCCTTAAGTAACTATGGTTACCGTTCTGAAGCTAAAACCTTAGCTGACAAACTATTAAAAAATGCTGCAGGTTTAAGCGAAAACGGTGCAATAAGAGAAAATTACAACCCTGAAACAGGTGCAGTACAAGGTGCAACTAATTTCAGTTGGAGTGCGGCTCATTTACTGATGCTTTACCACGATTTTTTTACGACCGATAAAATGGTGCATGCAAAAGTAAAATAAATTAGCAAACTGATATCTAGGTAATTGTACATTCGACACTTTTTCAACGTTTGAGCATGTTTCTAGCTATTGAGTTAATAAGAGAAACAGTGAGAAAAACATCAATTAATATTGTAACGGTTTAATGAAACTCAATACTTACTCGCTTTAAAAGATAGAGGTTCACCACTTCTTTCAAGTAAAATTTCACTTGATCTCAGGCTCAGGGCATGAATGCCTTAAAAAATTCAAATCGTTTTAAAGTAATCATAATACTCTTTATTATTTAGCTTCTATGATAAATACAAACCAAGCTCTCTCAATTGCATTTTGTTTGAATAATTTAGGATTAAGGTCTTAAGTTTACTTAACGCCTGGGCACTATGTCCTGTTCCGTCCATGGCTAATACTGATCTGGTCTAATGGCATTGGCTATGTTCACCTTAACTGTGTCTGCATAGCCAACATGCTGTTTTCATTTGGATTGTCGTGATTTTCGAAAAACCTGAACCAACCTAAATAATTAGCAAGATACTTTGTCGCTACACCATGAAAAATGACCATCCATTGGTGCAATCGACTGTGATACGCATTGACATTTTGAATATGAAAAACACCTTCTTTTACGCGTTCCTTCTTACTAAAATTTAGTGTTTTATGTTCTATATTCATACTCTTAGTCATTTTTATATAAGCCAGAAAACAATCATTACAGACAACTGAGTCTTTTGTAATTCTCTCTTTAAGTAACCCCAACAGCGTATCAGTGTCTGCCTTTTCAAGACATTCATCAAACACATGCCTTTCCCTATCTAGGGCAACCAATACAGGAACCCAATCTCCCTTTGCGCGACCTTTCCCTGCTTTATCTCCTCCGCGTTTATGTGCTTTTCTGTTTAGAGCACGGCTTCCTTTTTCTGAATATCTAAATAATGTTTCATCAATTTCCACAATGCCAGATAGGCGTTCCGCTTTTTCTTGATTTGGTAAAGTCAGGAAACAGTGTCTCCACTTAAATGCCGTTTTAATTGACATATTACAACGACGAGCACTCTTCCTTATCGTGAGGCTATCTAGCATGCATTTAAAGTAAGGAAGCCATTCTTCAACTTTTCTCAATCGAAAGAATGGCGTGTTTATTGTGCACATAAAGGTTTTGCTACATTTTTTACAACGATAGCGTTGTCGGCCGTTGGGTTTCCCATGTCGCTTAATATGATTTGCCTTGCAATGGGGACATTGTGGCTTCGCAATAAAATTATTTGTGAGTATATTTAAGCTGGATTCGCTATTGTGATGATCTTGTAAGAATGAAATTAACAACTGCTGTTGTTCTAACGGTAACTCACAAGCTTGTTGTTCTAGCTCCAATAATAGTGAAGACATATATTTACTCCAATATTGTAATGCTGTTTATAATTACAGTATTGCAACACTTAAGTAAAACATAGCCAATCAGATTAATTAATGGTTCAAATTTTAATGAGAGTAAATTTTCAGAAAAGGCGTTTGATTGAGCAATAGTTGGCTATTGGGATTGAAAGCAACGATGTTATTGGATATTTAGACCATTTAAAAAGATCACTTAGTTTAGTTGGTATTACTTGAGCATATGGATAGTAAATAGCAATGGGTAGCAGCAAAGTTTAGAGTAAAAAGTCTATGGCGGTAAGTGCCCCTTAACGCCATAGAAATTTATTTTTAGACTATATACTCTATGGCGCAATCGCCCCCATTGTGAGATAGAGTTACAATGATTTTACCCTCACTTCACAGTTGATACTAAGCGGTTAATTAACTAAACTAAACATCGCACACTCTAGTCATATTTTCAGTTAATATTAGAATGATTGAACAATCTATTATTGCTATTAGATAGCTTATATTTCTGAAGGAAGTTCACGAGACTCTCTGATTATATAACGAAAATCTCCAGCTCCATTTAGCCCACAACCTGACGTACTAAACAACCACCGTCTAAAGACGGTGGGTTAAAAAAGCGGACTGAAAGTCCAGCATTTCGGCTAAAGCCGATTACTCCACTTCAAAGTTGTCATTTGGTTTACGCTCAAAGTGATGCTCTAGATATTCTTTGATCATCTCTTTGGTTAATTCTCCTGCCGTGACACAGAAGTAACCTCTAGCCCAAAAATGTTGCCCCCAATAACGCTTCTTCAATTGAGGAAACTCTTGAAACAACTTTGTCGATGTTCGACCTTTTATTCGCCTCATTATCTCTGATGGCGATATATTAGGTGGCGCTGAAACTAATAAGTGAACATGATCTTGACTGACTACACCTCGCAGTATTTCAATCTCTAAATGCTCACAAGTTTGCCTCGCTAACTCTCTAACCCTAAGCCCTACATCACCCATTAAAACTCGATAACGATACTTCGTTACCCAGACAAAGTGGTATTCTATTTTATATTTGGTATGTGAACCATTACGATATTTCATACCCATATAATAAACGCAACTACTAGCTCAGGCTGTGTGAAAACTTATAAACAATAGTGCTGTTCGCACACTATTTCCGCTCGGTTGTGAATGATAGCTACTTTTGCAACTATTGTAGGGACTCGGTGATTACTAATGCGATGCTAATCGCTGCAAAGTGATTACGTTTATATGGGTATTTTTATCAATAATAGCGAGGTGTTCAGACCGAATGAAAGCGGTTATTGCCTAATTGCCTTCATCAAGCCAATAGTGCCTTTAATGGACATCATTCGTTTAAGATTATAAGCAAGAACATGTAGGTTAGTCTCCGTACTTACATTTTTTAAACGCTTAGTAAGATAATGAGTCGCCCTCATCCACATCTTTATGGTGCCGAATGGGTGCTCTACCGTTTGCTTACGAATAAGCGGCGTGTCGCTCGCTTCCTTGAGTCGTTGATGCATGGCATCAATCTCATTTTCATGTTCCCAACGTCGCATTTTTCTTGGCTCATTGCGTGAGCGAGTGCACTTTACTCGAATATCACAGTCTCGACAAGCGATATGATTTACATAGATCCGTATCTTTAAACCATCTTCCATGGCACTGCGACGATAAGGCAATATATTCCCCGCAGGACAAGTGTATTCGTCTTTTTCTTTGTCATATTTGAATAGATTTTTGTTGAATATCCCTGCTTTTGCAGCGCCCGACGTATCTCCTTTGGGTACAAGCATGTCAGCACCTGTATCGAGCACGTTTTTAATATCAACTCTGCTGTAATAACCTTTGTCAGCCACAAAGGTTATATTAGTGGTTCCAAGTGCTTCTTGTACTTGAGTAGCGACTAAATGGAGCTTGCCTCTATCTGTGGATTGCGTCACTTCGTGGCTAATGATTAAGTGATGTTGGGTATCTACGGCAGATTGTACGTTGTAGCAAACTTGCCGCACCATGTTGCTCGTTTTCATGAGCCTTGAATCAGGATCGGTGAGTGATAATTGCTTGTCAGGATGCTCATTCACTTTTCTTTCAATGTCGGCTAATTCAGCGAGTCTCTTCTTCATCCATGCCACTTTTTCATGCATGACCGTGACATCTTCATCAGAATATTCCTGTTTATCCTTATCCGCTAAAATCGCTAAGTAGTGAGCAATACTCTCATCAAATCGAGCAATTAAGTCCTTTTCTTTTTTGGGCGTGTAGGTCTTTTTTTTATTGTTCACAGCTTTGAACTTACTACCATCAATGGCAATTATCACATTGGTAAACATATTCATTTCACGGCATAGCTGGACAAACTGACGACACGTATTCTTAATACCTGTGCTGTTGTTTTTTCTAAAGTCTGCAATGGTTTTAAAGTCGGGGGTTAAACGCTCTAGTAGCCACATTAACTCAACATTACGATGGGTTTCTTTTTCTAGTCGTCGAGATGATTGGATACGATTCAAATAACCATAAATATATAGTTTGAGCATCATGCCTGGATGGTAACATGGGCGGCCAGTTTCTTTGGTTATGACTTTTTCAAATCCTAGTGAAGCTAAGTCTACATTATCAACAAAAGCATCAATAACTCTGACAGGATTTTCATCGGTAACGAAGTCATCTAATGCTTCGGGGAACAGGGTAGCTTGGGTTCTTGATTGACCTTTTATGTGGTGAGACATTGCGGTAATCTCCTGCTTTGGTTTACCGCTTTATTATACTAAATCTTATCGTTGACTTGGATCCCCTGCTAAGACCGATTGATCATATCAATTGTTTACTTAGTCCAAAAGGTGATCAAAACTGAGTTTTCACACAGCCTGAGCTTAAAGCTATCCCGTCTAAAGACGGGGGGTTAAACCAATTCCTGCGGACGAATTAAGTAAAGATTTTTCTGTGATTTTAACAAATTGTACCTCCACTGATGACCTTATCTTGCTCATTATCTAATGCTGCCTGAGCCAAAACAGCTAACCCTTCAACAATCATTGTCAGGGGCATGGATGGTTGCTTTGAGTCTTTTACTTGTTCCGGTAGTAAGGGAATATGTACAAAACCGTGAGTAATGTCGGTGCCAACTAACCGATGTTGTAAACCATAAAAAAGATGGTTACAAACAAAAGTCCCCGCAGTATTTGACACTTTAGCCAGAATATTTTGCTGTTGCATGGCTTCTACCATTGCTTTAATTGGTAAAGTGCTAAAATATCCAGCGGGGCCATTAACAACAATAGCTTGATCGATTACCTGATTCCCTTCATTATCAGGGATACGATAATCGTCAACATTAATTGCAATACGTTCAGGAGTAATTTCGGCACGTCCTGCTGCCTGACCGATAGTAATAACAATGTTTGCCTGATGTTTTCTTACTGCGTTCATTACTACATCTACTGCTTTATAACGTACAACAGGCACTTCACAGCTAACTATTACACCTCCTTTAAGCGATCGCCCGTCTAGTAACTTAACCGCTTCTAACGCCGGATTTACTTTGTCTTGACCGAAAGGCTCAAACCCTGCTACTAATATTTTTTGCATAAATTATTCCTTAAAACGCCAATACATACATCAAGGCAGTATTGATAACTAACATCGATAAGCCAGGTAAAAATTGGGTTAATATGATTTGATTTTTATTGGTAAGTTCTAATAACACAGCGGGAACTATATTATAATTAGCTGCCATTGGAGTCATTAGGGTGCCACAATAGCCAGATAGCATTCCGAGTACGCCCACAATTGCAGGATTTCCTCCTTCAGCAACCACTAACAAAGGGATACCTATTCCAGTAGTGATAACGGCAAATGCCGCAAATGCATTGCCCATAACGATAGTGAAAAGCGCCATACCGAACGTATAGGCCATTACATAAATCAGTAGATTATTTTCAGGAATAAAAAGCTGCACAAGTTGAGAAACAGTCTCACCAACCCCAGCCTGACTAAATAAATAACCCAAGGCAGCAAGAAACTGCGCCAGTATCGCCGCCCAACCAATAGTATCTAATAAGCGGCGGCCTTCGTGAATGCTTTGTACGGGGTTACATTTAGTCAAGATTGTAGCAATAACAAGTGCTAATACAGAGCTGAGACCAAGTCCAATTAAGGCGCTACTGTCTGTTAATTGACTCCATAAAATAGTGCCGACAGGTACAACAAGAGCGGGTAAGAATAATTTATTTTTAAAGCCTAGTGCTTGTTTTTCCTTAAACTTACTATCACTTTGTTGATAATTTCCCGTGCCAAATAATCCCGTTGCTGCAATGAGTGTTAAGGCTAATATCATCAAGCCAGTTAACCAATCAGGGATGAAACTTCCCAAACAAAATGACAAACCATAAATAAGCCAAAAAAAACCAGTGCCCAGTCTTTTTTCATTTTTTCTGTCTAAAAAGCTTTGCATTGAAAATGCGATTAGCAGTAAACCAGTTACTTGATAGATATATTCTAACATTTTATTTTTCTGCCTTTGAACTGATTCGCTTCATGAGGCGAAAATCTGCGAATTTACCTACGATTGCAAATACAACAAACGAAGCTAATGCTGTGGGTAAAGCCCATTGATACATATCACTCAGGCTGAGCTCGTAACCACTGTCGTGGAATACCCCTTTTATAAGCAATAAACCGCCTGCACCAATAAAAATAAGCTGGCTAAAAAAGTTGCCAAAATTTTCACTCATTGCGGCAAGTGCGCGTATACGATGTTTTTCATTGTCGTTAAGTGGTGCGCGGTTTTTATGCGCAGCAGCTTCTGCCATTGGTGCCACTAAAGGGCGGATCATTGATGGATGCCCACCCAAACTCAAGCCCATGCCATTAGTTACCTTACGCAGCAATACGTAACTTAACATTACGCGACCTGCAGAGGCACTTTTCATTGTTCCAATTAAGGTTTCAGCTCGTTCACGCAACCCATAACGCTCTAAAACACCTATCATTGGCAATATGAGAATAAAGAGTGACATATAACGATTTTTGCTAAAAGAAGCTCCAAGCATTGAGAGAATCTCAACTATTGCAATGTTTGCCAATAAGCCCGTTATTAAGCCAGCAGCTAAGATAACCAATAAGGTATTTAAGCGTAACGCTAAGCCAACCGTTATGACAGCGACCCCAATCAAAGGCCATAAATCAATCATTTCTCTCTCCTCTTACAATGCTTCATTATTAATAAGTCCTATTGATACTGTTATATCATTGCATAGTTAAAATTGGAATTTGGTTTCAATAGTTGATTCATTCACCTCATTCTCGTCGATATTATGTGGATCAATTCCCTATATTTATTTGTACTTTTAATTTATCAATAGAAATTTAAATACGATTAGTTATATCCTTTAATATATACTAAGCCGATATCTTCCTCTTCTATATTTCCAGCGCTAGAACATTCAGAAAATATTTGTTGCTCAAGTAGATTCAATGTTTTAAGTATTTTCTCATATTTCGATTTAGTTAAATCACAAGCTTTGTTCTTATTATCAGTCATTATTTTTCTCTAAAATATTTTTAACTACTAAAATTATTAATGTCCAAGTAATAATTAATAGATTGAGTGATTTCTTCAATTCGTTCATGATAAATTGGGATCACTAAAACCGTGTTGTCGTCTGCAATACATCCTAAAACACCTAATGATTTCCCCATAGTTTTTAGAATGCGTGAAATTACAAATGCGCCACCTAAAGTTGTTTTTATAACAATAAGCATCCCATTATTATCTACACTTAATACCATGGTATTTATCGTTTGTTTATTTTTTGGTAATACGTTTTCATCAGGTAAAACATAGATCATCTTATTGTTCGAATCTCTTACCCTAGAAGCTCCAAGCTTTTTTAGCATTCTTGATATTTTTGCTTGATGAATACTCTTGTATCCACGAGTAGATAAAGCGTACGAAAGTTCAGTTTGCGTGCTTATACTTTGCCCTTTTATAATTTCTCTAAGTGTTGACAATAATTTTTTTTTACATAAATTTTCTATTTTCATAATACTAATATTTGTTTATTGGATAACGTGTAATGAGTGCCTGTGTTTACATATCGTTTTATTATTTTCATTTTTCAATACTTAATTGCGCTGCTTGAAGAACAGCATTGGTGTTATCAATATAATTTTTTCTGAATTAAAATTTTCTTGATCAACTGAATAATGATGAAATTTGGAAATCTATCAGCCAGTGAATAACACTGACTGATAAAAACTTAGTCAGCATTAAAATTTGACAGTAACACCTGCTTTATATATACGTCCTAAAACAGAGTAACTTGATGGGAATGTATTACCTGAGTTAAAGGTAGTAGAACCTGCTTGGTTACCTACGATTGGTGCATCTTTGTCTAGCACGTTATCAACACCAAAAGTCACGTTAATGTTATCATTTATAGTATAGCTACCGTATAAGTCGAAATAGCTGTAGCTAGCGATGGATGTGAAAGCTTCATAAGTACCTACTGCTTGTTCTGCCTCCATATCTAAGCCGCTTGTGTAACGCCATAAAATAGATGCCGTTAAGTCTTCTAATGCCCATGTAACACGTTGTGTTAACTTAGTCGTTGGCGTAGGTGAACAATTGTTACCGTAGGTCCCTAAACAATCAATGACATCTAACTCTTCAGACGATTGACGTTCATTAGCTAGGTAATGGTTAGCGCTTGTATCAAATTGAAGCTCCCCCATATCTTCCAAGTCAACTTTAAAATTAAGGGCAAGTTCAATACCTTCAGCTTGTCTATAAAGTAAGTTAGTTGTATAAGTTTCGATACCTGTCCCAGAAACAGTTAAGTCTCCGCCGATACGATGAACTTTAGCACATTCACTTGTGTTTCCAGACACATAACAAGCATCCATTGTTTGTTGTGCAGTAAAATTGCCAATGGTATTAGCGACTTCAATATTGTAGTAATCAACGGTTAATGTAAGGTTATAAAATTCACTATTGGTATAAACAAAGCCGGCAGTAAACGTATCAGCTTCTTCTGCTTCAGGTAAACTTTCAGGGTTTGTACCTGCAAATGTATTTACTTGACCAGAAATTATATTTTGTACTGTTCCTACTTGTGCATCGCTCATACCTGTAGAAATACATAAATTACGTAGCGTCGCATCAATATTTCCAGCATTAGCAATAGAACAAGGATCTATTAATGTATTATCAAGACTAGTAACCACTGGAGAAGCAATTTCACCAACGTTAGGTGCACGTGTTGCAGATTGCTGCATAACTCTAATAAGAACGTTATCTGTAGGTTTCCAGCTAAAACCTAATTTCCAAGTGCTGTTGCTTCCTACTGAATCATAGTCTGCGGCTCTATATGCAAATTCCACGTCAAGTATATCCGCGTATTCGGCTCCATCAAAAACGGGCAATACACCTTCTACAAAGAATTCAGAAACTTTAAAACCACCTTTTATCGGTAATATATTACCGCCATTTCCACCTAAACAGCTCGACGGAGCAAGTTTTAAACATTCATCGGGTGTCGTTTCACCTACTTCTTTACGGTGTTCGTAACCAAAACTCAATGATAAAGGCTCACCAACGTTAGGTACTTCAATAAAGTTAACAGGTCCATTTACTGTAGCTGTTAATACTTCTTGTGAATAAGCTTGTTTAATTAGTGCTGTAGCTGAAGAGTATGCAGCCGCTTCGTCAGTTATGGTGCCAAATCCGCCAAATAAATCGATAGGAACACACGTTGTGTCGCCGTTATTACAGGTTACACCGTCAGTTGTGTCTAATGCATTTTGTAAATTAGCTACGTTAGTGTAACCAGCTAAAATATTGGTACGATTAGATTCACCATACTGGTACGATACATCATAAGCCCAATCTTCGTATAAAGTACCTTCCACGCCAGTTACAATTTGAAATAGGTCTGTTTGGAAGTTTGTTGAACGAGCACCAAGTTCTAAAGTACGTCGGCGAAGTTGAACTGCTAGGTAATCTTCTTCGTCAACAATGTTATTGTTATTAACATCATTCCAATTAGTTAGATCCCCAGAATTCAATAGTCCGTTAGCAAGTGCATCATTAGCGCCATCTAAAATCCATTGTCTAGCTTGGTCGCCAATTAATGGATTGGCAAGAGGTAGATTGAATACTGTACCAAAAGTACCTGATGGAGCAATTTGTTGTTTTACTGAAGTAGAACTAAAGCTAGAGCGTGTGTATACAGTATGGTCATCATTAATATCATAATGAGCAATAGCGGTTGCTCCCCAACGCTCTTGAGGAGTTTGGTAATAGTTGTACGGGTTAAAGTTAAATTCGCTACATTCACTATCAATAGTGCCATCTTCTCTAAATTGACCACTTACACCCGCACCAACAATAGAAAAACGTGTAGGAATTGAGGTTGTTGAACCACCCGATTCAACTACATCAGGACCACCACAACCAGCTAATGCTGGTAGAGCTCCATTTCCTGATATGTAGTTTAAATAGCCTTCTTCAGATGTAATACCAACTTGACCTAATGCACGATCACCTAACAGAGTCGCTTTTCGGTCAGTCCAGTTCATAGATAAAGCAACGTTACCACGGTCATCCGCTAAGTTTGAACCTAGTGTGAGTGATATGTTATCAGATTGTCCGTCGCTATCTCCGGTTTCAGAGTGATTAAGTCTAAGCTCAACGCCTTCAAAGTTTCTTTTCATTACAAAGTTTACTGCGCCAGCTATTGCATCAGAACAATAAACAGCTGAAGCACCACCCGTAACAACATCTACACTTTCTATAAGAGCAACAGGTACCGAGTTAGTATCTACAATACCGTCAAAGTTAAATGGCACCATTCTACGGCCATTCATTAGAATCAAAGTTCTTTCTTCGCCTAAACCACGCAAATTAACTGTTGCGGCGCCTGAAGTATCATTATTTACACTTGCCCCATCGCCAGGAATAGTACTTGGTAGTTGTCGAAGTACTTCTTCAATTTGTGGTGTTTGAAGCATTTTTATTTCGCCTGCACCTACCGAAGATATTGGACTTGCAGAAGTGGCTCCAGGTCTAAAAATACGACTACCTGTAATAGAAATTCTCTCTACTTCTTTTTCTATTTGTTGGGTTTGAGAAGTTTCAGCTGCAACTGAGTGAAATGGTATAAACAGTAAACTAGACGCTGAACCGCAAAGGATACTTAATTTTATAGCATTGGCAACTTTGGAATCTTTAAACATATGTACTCCATCTTTTTTTATTTATTGAGAGTTTATTAGCATTATTTCATGCGAAAACATAACACCTACAAAACACCTGTAAAACACTAGCGTTATGATGGTGTAATGATAATCACAACAAATGATTAAAAAGTCAACACCATTTTACATTTTAACAGCATAACATTGACAAATTACTAGCGTTATGCGAATGTAAGTATGTTTTTAAATAAATTTATTCGTTGTTATAACTGAAATGTGGAGATGTTGTGAATATTGAATCTGATCAATTGGATAAAAAACAGTGGCAATTTTGGATCGATCGCGGCGGTACATTTACCGATATTGTCGCTAAAGATTCAAATGGAAAATTGCATACAAAAAAATTATTATCAGAAAATCCTGAAGCTTATAAAGATGCGGCTTTGCAAGGAATAAGAGAATTTTTGAATATTGCTTCACACATGCCTATCCCCTCAAAAAGTATCAAGGTTGTAAAAATGGGAACAACGGTTGCAACTAACGCCTTGTTAGAACGAAAAGGTGAACCAACGGTATTAGCTATTTCAAAAGGATTAGGCGATATCCTTGAAATAGGACATCAAGCGAGACCAAAAACGTTTGCATTAAATATTGAGAAATCCCCTTTACTTTATCAAAGCGTGATCGAGATCACTGAAAGGATTAAGTTTGATGGAGAAATTGATATACCTCTAGATTATGCTGCATCTACTGCTGTGCTAAAAGCGCAATATGACAAGGGTTATAGGGCCATTGCTATTGTTCTCATGCATGCTTACCTTTACCCAGAACATGAAAAAACCTTAGCTGAAATAGCATCAAATATTGGTTATGAACAAATATCGATAAGCTCCGAAGTGAGCCCACTCACTAAAATTGTACCGCGTGGAGAAACAACAGTTGTTGATGCTTACTTAACACCGATACTTAAAAAGTATGTCGATCATATTGAGTCATGTATTAATCCTAATCGTGTACCCGGAAAGTTACTTTTTATGCAATCATCAGGCGGATTAACTGATGCAGGAAGGTTCAGAGGTCGCGATGCGATTTTATCAGGGCCTGCGGGTGGTATTGTCGGTGCCGCTCACACTGCGAAACTCGCTGGTTTTGATAAAATGATTGGCTTTGATATGGGAGGAACTTCTACAGATGTATCTCACTATGCTGGAGAGTTTGAAAAAGTATATGAAACTGAAGTCGCTGGTGTAAAAATGCGTGTACCTATGATGTATATTCACACAGTTGCAGCTGGTGGAGGTTCATTATTAAATTTTGATGGTAATAGATTTCGTGTTGGCCCCGAGTCAGCCGGAGCAAACCCAGGTCCTGTATGTTACAGACGAGGTGGAAAGCTTGCTGTAACCGATATCAATGTATGTTTAGGAAAGATACAACCTGACTATTTTCCTAAAATATTTGGTCCAAATCAAAACCTCCCTTTAGACACTACAGAAGTAATAAACGCTTTTGCTAATATAGGTGAGAACTTAGCAACGAAACTTTCGGCTGAGCAAGTAGCGGAAGGTTTTTTAAATATAACCGTTGAACATATGGCTCAAGCCATTAAGAAAATTTCAGTATCACGAGGATACGACCTTCAAGAATATGTACTTAATTGCTTTGGCGGTGCAGGAGGACAACATGCATGTTTAGTTGCTGAACGACTAGGAATGAACAAAATTTTTCTTCATCCTTTTTCAGGCGTATTGTCCGCTTATGGTATGGGTTTAGCTGATATAAGTACTGAACATCAAGTCGTTTTAGAAGCTATTTTATCTCAGAACATTGTGCCATTAATCAAACAGCACATTAAAGATATTACACAAAAAAATGATGGCGAACTTACTGAACAAGGACTCGCAAGTTCAAACATTCAGCATAATACATGGGCTCAATTACGCTATAAAGGTACCGATACCGCTATTCAAATAGCATATGAAGATGTTGAATCAATGCGTCAAGCATTTGAACACAATCATAAACGTCAGTTTGGTTTCATCGCTCCGGATAAAGATATCATTATTGAAACCGCGGGAGTTACCTCATTCGGTGGAAATGAAGCCCCCTCAGAAGTCTCAAGTAAGAAAAGAATTGACAATCATCCAGTAGCGATTGACCACAAATCTGTGTATTCAAAAGGACAATGGCATACAACACCAATCTATAAAGTAGAATCGCTTGAATATGGTCATAGCGTTATTGGCCCTGCAATTATTATCGAGCCAACCGGTACAATCATTATTGAGGATAATTGGCAGGTTGAAATTTCTCAATATCGGCACATCGTTTTGACAAAACGCGAAGCGTCTTCACAGATCATAAAAACGACAACAACGTGTGATCCTGTGACGTTAGAAATATTCAATAATCTCTTCATGTCGATCGCAGAACAAATGGGGATCGTACTCAGAAATACGTCGCAATCAGTTAATATTAAAGAACGTTTAGATTTTTCATGTGCCATTTTTGACAAACACGGTAACTTGGTAGCAAATGCACCCCATGTGCCTGTGCATTTGGGTTCGATGGATTCCAGTGTTAAAGTGATTATAAAAAGCGGTCAAAAGATTAAGTTTGGCGACGTTTTCGTACAAAACAATCCTTATAATGGCGGTTCACACTTACCTGATATTACAGTTATTACGCCTGTGTTTAACGATAAAAATACCGACGTCATTTTTTATGTTGCCAGCCGTGCACATCATGAAGATGTGGGGGGTATTGCACCAGGTTCGATGTCACCACTTGCAACATCAATTCTACAAGAAGGTGTCATCCTTGATAATGTTAAACTTGTTAGTGAAGGGGTATTTCTAACCAATGAAATACATCAAGCACTCAGTGCTGGCGATTACCCCGCACGTAACATTGAACAAAATATAGCTGATTTAATGGCACAAATTGCCGCGAATAAAACAGGGGCTAATGAACTAAATAAATTAGTCAAACAAAGCGGTTTAGCAACAGTTCATGCGTATATGGGATATATACAAGACAGTGCCGAAGAAGCGGTACGAAATGCAATAACACGCTTACAAGATAACAAATTTTCTTATCAATTAGATTCAGGCGCTGAAATACACTTAAATATAAAAATAGATCACAAAGAACGTTCAGCAACTGTTGATTTCACTGGGACTAGTGAGCAATTACCAACAAACTTTAACGCACCAAAGGCAATTACTCATGCTGCTGTGCTCTATGTATTTAGATGTCTTGTTGATGACGATATTCCCTTAAATGCAGGTTGTATGAAACCACTTAACATTATTGTACCTGACGGTTCTATGCTGAACCCTATATTTCCAGCTGCTGTAGTAGCAGGAAATGTAGAAACAAGTCAGGCCGTAACCAACGGTTTATTTGCAGCATTAGGCATTTTAGGTTCTAGCCAAGGCACAATGAACAATTTAACCTTTGGTAACGAAAAATATCAATATTACGAAACCATTTGTTCAGGAAGTCCTGCAGGTGAAGGCTTTCATGGTACTGCAGCAGTACATACTCATATGACCAACACTCGTATGACAGATCCTGAAATAATGGAACAACGCTATCCTGTGCTGTTAAAAGAATTTTCAATTAGGAGAAGCTCTGGCGGTAAAGGAAAATGGAATGCTGGCGATGGTATTTATCGTAACATTCGTTTTGAGGAAGCTATGTCATGTTCTATTCTATCTGAACATCGACTTATTGCTCCATTTGGTTTACATGGAGGTGAATCAGGACAGATTGGGAGAAATTGGATAGAACGTAAAGATCACACAATAGAAGAGTTAGGTGGTTGTGGGCATACCAACGTTAATGCAGGTGACTGTGTAAATGTTATTTCACCTACGGGCGGCGGGTTTGGTAAGCATTAGTTAATATAGCTTGTAAACGGCACTATCAAATGAGAGTGCCGTTTGATAAACATAATTAGAAGGATAACGTTTTGCTGATAAATAAAATTAAAAATATGGGACCTGGTATCCTAGTTACAGCTGCTTTTATTGGGCCGGGAACGATTACCGCATGTACGCTGGCTGGCGCAAATTTTGGTTACACACTGTTATGGGCTCTGGTCTTTGCAACTGTAGCCACTATTATTTTACAAGACATGTCTGCAAGATTAGGGATTGTTACCCAAAAAGGATTAGGGGAAGTGTTACTTGATGCTTTACAAACATCGGTATGGAAATGGCCTTTAATCATTTTAATTGTTATTGCGTTGTATTTGGGTAATGCTGCTTATGAAGCAGGGAATTTAGCTGGAGCTGCACTAGGTATTGAAGCAATAGCAGGCTCAGATAAAACAGTTTTTATATTTGCTGTCGCGCTACTGAGCATATTGGGAGCTATCGTTTTATTAAAAGGGAGTTACAAGCACATAGAACGTATCCTTATCGGTTTAGTTCTTCTCATGGCATTTTCTTTTGTATTAACCTTCTTTGTTGTTCAACCTGATCTATTAAGTATTTTTAAAGGCATGTTTACACCTAATGTCCCTGACGGTAGTTTACTCACCGTTATTGCTATTATAGGTACAACAGTTGTACCTTATAATTTGTTCTTACATGCTTCGGCTGCTAAATCACATTGGTTAAGTGTGGAAGAGTTACCTGCGGCACGCACCGACACTATCGTATCGATTGGCTTAGGTGGTTTAATTGCAATTCTTGTTGTTTCAACTGCAGCAGCAAGTATGTTTGCCCATGGTATTACTGTTAATAATGCATCAGATATGGCACAACAGTTTGAACCTTTATTTGGTACTTTTTCAAAGTATCTACTTGGTATTGGTATGTTTGCAGCTGGGCTAAGTAGTGTGATAACAGCACCTTTAGCGACAAGTTATGCTATTTCAGAAGTATTACAAATTAAAGGTGGAGTGCAATCTAAAACGTTTAAATTAATAAGCTTAAGTATTATTTTAGTGGGCGCAGGTTTAGCTATGACAGGTATAAAGCCAATAGATATTATTATATTAGCGCAATTTGCCAACGGATTGTTATTACCTATCATTGCCAGCTTTTTATTATATGCCATGAACCATAAGAGATTATTAGGGAAATATTCTAATACCATAATGGCTAATATACTTGGTGGTGCAGTCGTTATTTTTACTACCTTACTCGGCGCTAGAATGATCGCACGTTCATTAGGGTTAATGTAAATAAGTCGTTAAAAATGGTTAACTAATCCTTACCTTTTATCGGTAAAGCATAAATAACTAAATTAAAGTGGCGGTTTAGTGTATAAAGTTAAACATACATTCAATGAAATAATTTATAACGAGTAAAAAATGACAACTAAAAATAACGATAAAAGAAAAATTGTTTCATCTAAACACTTGGCAGACAGCGAAGCATGGCCGCTTTCTGAAGTAGAACTTGGACTGACTGTTTTTTATAATGCATTTACGAAATGGATCGTCCGTTGTTCATCAGCTGCTGGGGTAAGTGATCTCAGTCCTATAGATGTGCTAACTCTCCACAATATTCATCATCGTGATAATGAACAGCGTCGAGTGGACATCTGTTTTATGCTTAATATAGAAGACACTCATACTGTGAATTACGCGTTGAAAAAGTTAATCAAGCAAGAATTAATTATAGGTAAAAAGCGCGGTAAAGAAATGTACTACGCGACCACAGAAAAAGGTCATGAACTTTGCAAAGAATATCGTGCTATCAGAGAAGAATGTTTAGTGTCTGGGATGTCTTCTATGAATCATGGACCGGAAGAGCTTTCAAAAACTGCAGCAACGTTAAGATCTTTATCTGGCATGTATGATCAGGCAGCTCGTGCTGCTGCTTGTTTATAACACTAAACAGAATAAATGTTTGACTAAAATTCAATAACGGTAAATAGTCAAGTTCAGGCGTGATTGAGCAGAACAACACCACCATAGTTGCCACAGAGGAAAGTACTTGCAACATATTTTAAACGAAATTGCGGACATAATGAATCTAAGTACAGACCGTGGCAAAGTTGCTGATTACATTCCTGAACTCGCCGAAGTAAACCTTAATCAATTTGGGATTTCAGTCGCTTTGCCCAATGGACAAGTGTTTAGTGCTGGTTGTGCGCAACAGTTATTTTCAATTCAGAGTATATCTAAGGTTTTTAGCCTAACGCTGGCATTAGGAAAAATCGGTGATGCAGTTTGGACAAAAGTTGGCCGAGAGCCCTCTGGTGATCCATTTAATTCTATAGTTCAACTTGAACATGAACATGGCAAACCACGTAACCCGTTTATCAACGCAGGGGCTATTGCTATTGTTGATGCAATTATGATGGGGCATGAGCCTAAAGAATTATTAGCGGAAATTTTACAGTTCATTCGCTACATTGCAAGTGACAACAGTATAGCTATAGATGAAAAGGTCGCATTGTCAGAGCTGGCTACAGGACATCGTAATACATCATTAGCACATTTCATGGCATCGTTTGGTCGTATCGAACATGTAATAGACAAGGTACTGGGTGCTTATTATCATCAGTGCTCAATTTCAATGAGTTGTGAGCAGCTGGCAAAATCAGGATTATTTTTGGTGTCTGATGGCATAAATCAAAGCACAGGAAGTAGAGTCGTATCGTCGCATAGAGCTAGGCGTATAAATTCGCTGATGTTAATGTGTGGCCATTATGACGGCTCAGGTGAGTTTGCTTACCGTGTTGGTTTACCTGGTAAAAGTGGTGTTGGTGGAGGTATACTGGCTATTGCACCAAGCAAAGCATCTATTGCAGTTTGGTCTCCAGGGCTTGATAAAATAGGCAACAGTAAACTTGGAACCTTAGCTTTAGAAATTTTAGTTCAACGCACGGGATGGTCAGTTTTTTAGCGTTTTTGTATAGTGCAATAAAAAATTCGAGTATTCTTCGATTTAATTACTGTAATACTATATTTTTTTATTCGGTTTAATGGCGAAATCGAAACATAACAAACAATAAGTGATTATGTTTTCTATCTCGGTTTGTGCCCCTGAGCGCCATAGAAAATCATATTTAGACCATATGCTCTAAGATGCAATCGCCCCCAAAAGCCATAGGAATATTATTGTAAAGTGCCTTTTCCAATATTAAATAGGCGTTCTAATAACACCTTTTAACCGTTGATAATTACCGTATTTCTAGCCAAACGAAAACCAAAAAATAAGCCAACTTAATACTAAGTAGTAATGTATTTGATTTAACAATATTTTATTTTGTATTTATCTTGAAGAGCTGACACTGATTGAATTAGTAGCTCATATTAGTCAAACAGTTCGACTCCTCCTGTCGGCACCATTCATCAATGGAAGCAAGCAGCTCTAACTTGGGTTTGGGCTTTTTTGTATCGATTGGTAGAATTCTATAGCAGATTTCATTAGCACCAATTAATCCCCTTACCTTACCAATACTGCAACCTATAGCGTGATTAATCCTAGAATACCAAGAACTTTACTTGAAAGAGCTAGTCGCGAAATACACACCATTTTGAATTACCCCCATTATGGTAACAATTTTACTTAGGGTAAGTAAAAAAGGATTTAATCCGTTGCTATAAGGTAATGGGGCTAACTTTTTATAGTACTTTGTGTTATCTGGTTTAGTCCAGACAGTAACCGAATTTCTTCATCACAGTTGTCAATTGAAAAGCTAGAAATTTATTGGGTATTTTTGTATTTATAGACTATAAATTAACCTTACTACTCGATTTTCACACAACGCAGAAATTCTGCCACAGGTAACTATTGAGTTAAGAA
>Ga0105354_1000578_pt1 | contig 22740 bp, 17 predicted proteins | sample GOMGulsemesocosm_FD_83658 | JGI IMG/M metagenome (GOLD analysis project Ga0105354, IMG submission 83658) | Methane-oxidizing microbial communities from mesocosms in the Gulf of Mexico - GOM9B Gulf of Mexico | ecosystem: Environmental > Aquatic > Marine > Cold seeps | place: USA: Gulf of America...
TATATTATTAAAAGCGACTCTATAATTAGAAAAAGGCGCAAATAATTGTGTGCCATAAGGCGTAAAACAGTCTAAAATTGGATGCGTTACTAAAGACCAAAAGAATAATAGCATCCAATCTTTAAGCGTAGTTGTTTCAAAACGTTTCCCAAAATTATAAGTCTTAAAAACAAGCCATCCTAAAATAAAACAGGCTACAAAAGAAAACAATAAAGAGTGCATAATCCCACGATGAAACAACATTGCACTAATCTGATTAGCGAACAATAAATTGCCAACAATAACATCCAAATCAGGAATTGTTCCGCCAATAGCACCAAACAACAATGCTCTATTTCCAATTTTCTTTCCTAATACTGCTTCTCCGCAAGCAGCACCAAGCACAATTTGAGTTAATGAATCCATAATTAGCGCTAATTTAGACTATAGATTTCAATTTGCATAACATCGACAAAAATCGTAACATTACATTCCGTAAAATAAAAAAGAATGCAAGACCAAAATAATCTTTCAGAAACTCAAATTGAAGACCAAAAAATTATTAATAACAAAGAATTAAGTCTTTTTGAGGCTTTAATTCCTGTTGTAGCTCTAGTTGCCTTATTAGCCTACAATATTTATGTCTTTGGTGATGATGCACTAAGTGGTAGTAATCAATTCATTTTAATAATTGGAGCTGCTATAGCTGCAATAGTTGGCTTTAGAAATAGAGTTAGTTATAAAGTTATGATGGAAGAAGTAGCAGAAAACATTAAATCAACTTCTGGTGCTTTATTAATTTTATTAATGGTTGGAGCTTTAGCAGGAACTTGGCTAGTTAGTGGTATTATTCCTTCAATGATATATTACGGTTTGCAAATATTAAATCCAACTATATTTTTAGCTGCTTGCGTAGTTATATGTTCTATTATATCAATTGCGACTGGTAGCTCATGGACAACTTCTGCAACTGTAGGAATTGCTTTAGTAGGAATTGGTGAAACTTTAGGAATATCTACAGGTATGACAGCTGGGGCTGTACTATCTGGAGCTTATTTTGGAGATAAAATGTCACCATTAAGTGACACCACCAACCTTGCTCCAGCTATGGCTGGAGGAGAATTATTTTCTCATATAAAATATATGGCGTTAACCACTATTCCTACAATAGTAATAACATTAATCATTTTTATAATTATTGGTTTAAATATTGAGACTTCAGGATCACCAGTAATAGCAGATAAATTAGCTGCAATTGATGGTGCTTTTAATATTAGTCCATTCTTATTTATTGTCCCTATTGTTGTGATCATAATGATAATAAAAAAAACACCTCCATTAATAGCATTATTAATTGGTTCATTATTAGGAGCAGCAACAGCAGTAATAGCTCAACCAGATATCATTATTAAAATTGCAGGAGCTGAATCATTAACATTCCAATCAGCGTATAAAGGTGTTCTAAATGCATTAACTGTTGATACGGCAGTAGAAACGTCAAGCAAAGAATTAAATGATTTATTTACATCTGGAGGAATGAAAGGAATGTTAGGAACAATATGGTTAATTCTTTGTGCTATGGTTTTTGGTGGAGTTATGGATGGAATAGGTGCTTTATCCAGAATTACTAAATCTCTTCTGGCTTTAGCTACTACAACTTTTGGATTATTTGCTAGTACTGTAGCTAGTTGTTTAGCATTAAACTTAACTGCATCAGATCAATATTTAGCTTTAGTTGTTCCAGGTAAAATGTTTAAACAAGCCTACGAAGATCGTGGTTTAGCTCCAGAAAATTTAAGTAGAACTTTAGAAGACTCCGGAACAGTAACCTCTGTTTTAATTCCTTGGAATACTTGTGGTGCTTATCATTCTAAAGTCTTATTTGGTCATGCAGGTGCTACAGCATATATACCATATGCCTTTTTTAGTATATTAAGTCCATTTGTAACTCTTTTATTCGCTGCGCTAAATATTAAAATTAAACAATTAGTTAAGAAATAGCTAAATATTATAATCAAAAACTTTTAGTATAAGTAAAACTTATAGAGTTATAAAAATTAAAAATTTTTATAACTCTATTTTTTTATAATGACATAGTATCTTTGCAATAGAAATAATTAACATTAAAATATATAATATGGCATTTGTAGGAAAAAAATTCCCGGATTTAAACGTTAACGCAATGAACGATATGGGCGATACTTTTAAAGTAAACGTCTTAGAAGAAGCAATAAACAACAAGAAAAAAGTAGTTTTATTTTGGTACCCAAAAGATTTTACTTTTGTTTGTCCAACAGAATTACACGCTTTTCAAGCAGCTTTACCAGAATTCGAAAAAAGAAATACGGTAGTAATTGGAGCATCTTGTGATACTGCTGAAGTACATTTTGCATGGTTAAGTACTGCAAAAGATAATGGTGGAATTGAAGGAGTAACTTACCCATTATTAGCAGATTCTAACCGTAACTTAGCTGCTACATTAGGAATTTTAGATTCAACTAACGAGCAATTTAACGAAGAAACTGGAGTTGTAACTGTAGATGGAGATAACGTAACTTATAGAGCTACATATTTATTAGATGAAGAAGGTATTGTTTTTCACGAAGGAATTAACCATATGCCAGTTGGACGTAATGTAAACGAGTTTTTACGTTTAATTGATGCTTATACTCATGTACAAACTAACGGAGAAGTTTGTCCTGCAAACTGGGAAGAAGGAAAAGACGCTATGGCTCCTAATGCAAAAGGAACTGCTGCTTACTTAGCATCTCACTAATAAAAAACTATTTATAAGCACCAAACTATTTACGCTGTAAATTTTGGTGCTTATTTTTTAAAAACTAAAGTTATGATTCAAGAATTAGAACAAGACAATTTAGCTGAAATTATCAACAATAACGATACTGTAATTGTACAGTATTCAGCAACTTGGTGTGGTAATTGTAGAATTATGAAACCAAAATTCAAGAAATTAGCAACAGAAAACGAAAACATCACTTTTGTGATTGCTGATGCTGAAAAATTTCCTGAATCTAGAAAATTAGCCAATGTAGATAACTTACCTACATTTGCAACGTTTCAAAAAGGTAAGTTTGTAAACCAAACTCAAACCAATAAGTTTGATGTTTTAAAAGAATTAGTAAACGAGGTGATTTAAATCTTTTTTACAATTCTGAATAAATTAAAACAAACCACAACACCATTAAAATTAGATACTATGAAATTACCAGTTATAAAACACCTAACACAGTTTATTGAAGAAAACGACGAGGATTATGTAGTTGAAACTATTGAAACCTTGGAAGCTTTAACTGAAGTTTCATCTTTAAAAGATGAAGAATTAGATGTTATTGGTGAGTTAATTTCTAATATGTATGGGGCTTTAGAAGTCACTAAAATGACTAAAGAAGGAATGCCTCAAAAAGAAGCTTTAAATATGTTTATGAAACGTGTTTTAGGCTCTATTGACAAGTAAAAAAAACTATATATAAGAAAAGTCAGCTTTAACAATTTATGTTAAAGCTGACTTTTTTGATTAAAATTTAATTAATTTCACAAATAAACTTACAAGAAAATGGCTCAAATAAAATTTAAAGGATCAGTAATTAATAGTATTGGAAATCTTCCTGAAACAGGAAAAAACGCTCCAAATTTTTCATTAACAGCAACAGATTTAGCAACTAAAACATTAGAAGACTATAAAGGACAAAATGTATTATTAAACATTTTCCCAAGTGTAGATACTGGAACTTGTGCGGCATCTGTTAGACAATTTAACACAGAAGCGTCAGAACTTGAGAACACTAAAGTATTATGTATTTCTAAAGACTTACCTTTTGCTCAAGCTCGTTTTTGTGCTGCTGAAGGATTAGAAGATGTAATTAATTTATCTGACTACAAAACTGGAGATTTTGGCAAAAACTATGGCGTAACTTTAGTAGATAGCCCATTAGAAGGATTACACTCAAGAGCAGTAGTTGTGTTAGACAAAACTGGAAAAGTAATCTATACTGAACATGTTGCAGAAGTTACTGAAGAACCAAATTACAAAGCTGCTTTAGAGGCTTTAGCAAATTTATAATAATTATGGCTTAGAAACGTATAAAAAAAGAGGAACTAATTAGTTCCTCTTTTTTTATACGTTTCTAAAAAATCTCCTTTAGGTTTTCCTTTTGCAAATGAGCTAAATGGCAACGAATAAAAAGGTCTAGTTAATTTTCTTGCTTCTTCATTTGGCATATCTTCATATTCAATTTTATAAATTGCTGAATATATCATAGCGCGACCAGTTCCATGATAACAATGCATTAAAACTGGATAATTAGATTTATCATCTAAAACCTTATAAACGCTATCTAAATTAGCTTGAGTTGGAATTTGAACCGATGGGATATTATAATAATTAACTCCATTTATTTCATTTACGGCTTGTCTTTCTGCATCAATTTCTGCCATAGTTGCAGGATTTAAAGCATCTCCTACGCCTCCATGTCTAAAATCAATAACGGTTTTAATATTGTTTTTAGTTAAATAATCTTCAATTTTATCTGGAGGAATTACTCCAGACTTATACATTTTACCTTCTGTTATAGTACCAAAATTATAATTAACTTTTGTATTGTATAAGTGTTGTGAAACCATTGCAAGAACAATAGCTAACACCACTAAACCTAAACGTTTAAAAATACTTTTTTTTGTCATTTTATTCTGCCTTTAATTTTTTATCAATAATTCTATTCATATAATCCTGAACAAAACTTTTTGCTTTAATTCTTAATATATTTTTAGTCGAATCTGATACATTCTTCAATGGGTGCTTTAAACCTTTATCTTCTATGTTAAAAAAACCAATTTCCTTTTCGTTATCCATAACATAAATATGGTTGTCTTGTTGTAGCTGCAAAGATAATCCATTATGAGTAACTGCATATGGCTTAACAATTGTGTCGTTTAATAAACTTCTTCCCCAACTTCTAATTGGCTTATTATACCCTACTAAATCTGTAAGTGTTGGGTAAATATCTATTTGCTGTGCTAAGCTATAATCTTCGCCAATCAAATCACTTTCTGGCTTAAACACAATAATTGGAACTACAGACCTATTAATGGTTTTCATATATTCTTTATAATACACTTGATTTCCATGATCTCCTGTAATTACAAAAATGGTATTATTATACCAGTCTTGTTTTTTTGCATCTTCAAAAAAGACTTTTAAAGCATTATCTGTATAACCAATACATTTGTGCATTGGTAAATAACCCTTAGGGAATTTCCCTTTAGCTTCTTTTGGGATAACATATGGTGAATGTGATGTTAATGTAAAAACTGTAGCCATAAAAGGTTGCTTTTTTAGGGCTAAAACAGTATTTACATGTTTTAAATAAGGTTTATCCCAAATTCCCCAAAGTCCATCAAAATCATCATCGTTATTATATTCTGTTTTTCCGTAGTAATGATCAAAACCTAAAATATTTCCGAAGCCTAAAAATCCCATAGATCCATTTGGTGCACCATGAAAAAATGAAGTGTCATAATTCATTTCATTTAAAACCGAAACAATAGATTGTGTATCTTGATTTGCATAAGGCGAAGACGTGTAAGCTACTTTAAACGATGGAATCCCAGCTAAAACCGATGACATACCATGAATAGATTTCCTACCATTTGCAAACGTATTTGGAAAAATTAAACTTTTAGAAGAAAGTGAGTCTAAAAAAGGCGTAAAACTTTCATGATTTTCAATACCCATTTGTTTGTTAAAAGCTCCAATATATTCTCTACTTAAACTTTCTACAATTAAAATAACTACGTTTGGTTTATCTTCTATGTTTCTATTAAACTTTTTTATTGGCTTAAGTACTTTGGCAATAACAGATTCGTCTATTTCGTTTATTCTATTAAAATAATTTTTATTTATAGTCCTAAAAATGGCAAAAGGTGTATTTAAAACCATATCTGCATGAGACAATACTTTAACATGTCTACTTGCATCAACTAAAGTAATTGGTCTTGTGCTATGTTTGAAATCACCTCTAATTCCTCCAATACAAAGCGTTGCAACAATTAAAACCATTACAATTGAACTTAAAAAATAACCTAGATCTAAATTTGGTTTAACATATCTTTTAAATGAAATTCTTTTGTAAAATTTAACCCAAATAAATGCTATTAAGATAAATAGTACAAAAACATGCCAATAATCTTTAAGAAACACAAAGAATAAACCCGCACCATTTGTTTCATTCTCTATAGATTCCAAACCAGCAGTTGTAGTTCTAGTTTGAGTAAACTTGTAATAAATAAAATCTACAAAATTTAAAGACAAACCAATAAGATTAGTAATGAAATAGACATAAAACAGCACCTTTTGGTAGGTTTTAGTGGTATTAACTACCAATGGAAATATACTTAAAAGTATAAACAAAGAATTGATATAAAGTATAGCTGTAGAATCGAATGCAAAACCTCTGTAACAAATATTTAAGAATTCTAAAACAGTATTGATCTCTATTAAATCTGAATTATAGACGTAAAATAAAACACGTGATAACTGATAAAAAAAGAATACTAACAGAAGTCTGTAAAAAAATATTTTGTATTCTTGTAATCTGCCAAAAAATATCATTTAGGTAGTTTATATTTGTATTAAATTTATGCAAAATTACTAAATTAGAATGTAACCCACATCTATCATGAATAAAACCGATGAAAGTTTCTTAGTTAATAGAATTAAAAGTGTTGGATACGCTTTTAAAGGTATGTTGCATTTATTAAAAACCGAAGCAAGTATTAAAGTACAATTTAGCGTTGCTATAATTGTAACTTGTTTAGGATTTTATTTCCAAATCTCTAGTTTAGAATGGTTAATGCAAATTTTTGCTATTTGTTTGGTTATGAGTATTGAAGGTGTTAATACTGCTGTAGAGAAAATAGCCGATTTTATTCATCCAGAACATCATACAAAAATTGGAATTATTAAAGACATTGCAGCTGGAGCAGTATTTTTTGCCTCTTTAGGAGCTATTGCAACTGGTTGCATTATCTATATACCTAAATTTATGGCTTAAAACTTGTTAATAAGTTCTACTAAACAAGGCTATTTATTAATCTACATTTTTAGGATAACAACTATGAATTTGTATTTTTGTTAAAACCTATTTTTTAAATGGCAAAAGCAGCTAAAAAAGAAAAAAAAACAAAGTCTAAACCTAAATTACCATCGTTTAAATTACCAAAGTTTGAACTAAGTAATCAACAACGTCTTGTATTAGGTAGTTTTTTAATTAGTTTAGGTGTTATCCTTTTTATAGCCTTTCTTTCCTTTTTATTTACAGGTCAAGCAGATCAAAGTACTATAAGTGAGTTTGCAGACAAAACTGTTGAACCAAAAAATTGGATGAACAAAACCGGCGCATGGTTAAGTCATGTGTTTATTTCTAAAGGTTTTGGTATTGCTGCGTTTATTATTTCAGGATTAACCTTGCTTTCTGGTGTTTTTGTTCTAACAAACGCTTCAAAAAAACGGATACAACAACAATGGTTTTGGGGTTTATTAATAGTTGTTTGGTTGTCTGTTTTATTTGGCTTTTTCACGTCTAAAAACGATGTTTTAAGTGGTGTAATTGGTTTTGAATTAAACAATTTCCTTAAAGTATATATTGGTAAAATTGGAACTATTATTTTACTAATTTTCTTATTTATCACTTATTTAGCTATTCGTTTTAAAGTGACACCTCAAAATATTTCAGCTTTATTTAAAAGTGCAAAAAAGGATATTAAAGATGAATTTAACGAAGCAAAACAAGATTTTGTACCTGTAGATAATACTTTAACAGACGAAGCTGATGCCATTAAACAAAGTATTAAAAATTCTGAAGAAGCGCTTAAAGCTTCAACTATAGAAACAGAAACTATTACTACTTCTGATGACATCGAAGACAATTCAACTTTAGAATTAACCAACGATTCAACTAAAGAAACCGTACAAGAAACAATTCAGGAATTAGATGCAACTGTAAGACCTACTGAGAAATCTGATATTACATCTACTAGCGATTTTGAAATTGAAATTCCAAAAGACGAAGAAGAAGTTATTGAAGAAAATGTAGAAATTGAAGTAGCAAAAATTGGAGAAGAAAAATCTGAAACTGATAACCTTGCAGGAAAACTTGTTGCCGACTTTGGTGAATTTGATCCTACTTTAGAATTAAGCAATTATCAGTTCCCACCTTTAGACTTACTTAAAAAGTATGATAATGAAGGGGTTACCATTAACCAAGAAGAGTTAGAAGACAATAAGAATAAAATTGTTGATACTTTAAATAATTATAAAATTGGAATTGCTAGCATTAAAGCAACCATTGGACCAACCGTAACTTTATACGAAATTGTACCAGAAGCTGGCGTTAGAATTTCAAAAATAAAAAACTTAGAAGACGATATTGCATTATCATTATCCGCTTTAGGAATTAGAATTATTGCTCCTATTCCTGGAAAAGGAACTATTGGTATTGAAGTTCCAAATAAAAATGCAACCACAGTTTCTATGCGATCTGTTATTGCATCTCAAAAATTTCAAAAATCGGAAATGCACTTACCAATTGCAATTGGTAAAACTATTAGTAATGAAACGTTGGTTGTAGATTTAGCTAAAATGCCTCACCTTTTAATGGCTGGAGCAACTGGTCAAGGTAAATCTGTTGGTTTAAATGCAGTTTTAACGTCTTTATTATATAAAAAGCATCCTGCAGAAGTTAAATTTGTTCTTGTAGATCCTAAAAAAGTAGAATTAACTTTATTCAATAAAATTGAACGTCATTATTTAGCAAAACTTCCAGATGATGGCGATGCTATTATTACAGATAACACCAAAGTAATTCACACGCTAAATTCATTATGTATTGAAATGGATAACCGTTACGAAATGCTTAAAAACGCACTTTGTCGTAACATTGTAGAATATAATAAGAAATTTAAAGACCGTAAATTAAATCCAAACGATGGACATGCCTATTTACCATACATTGTTTTAGTAGTAGATGAATTTGCAGATTTAATTATGACCGCTGGTAAAGAAGTTGAAACACCAGTTGCACGTTTAGCACAATTAGCGCGTGCCATTGGAATACACTTAATTATTGCAACACAACGTCCATCTGTAAACGTAATTACGGGTATTATTAAGGCCAATTTCCCAGCAAGAATAGCATTTAGAGTTTCTAGTAAAATAGATTCAAGAACTATTTTAGATGCAGGTGGAGCAGATCAACTTATTGGTCGTGGAGATATGTTATACACGCAAGGAAATGATATGATACGTGTGCAATGTGCTTTTGTAGATACGCCAGAAGTCGAAAAAATTGTAGATTTTATTGGAGGACAAAAAGCATATCCTGAAGCCTATCAACTTCCAGAATTTGTTGGTGAAGAAGGTGGCACAAATCTTGATATAGATATATCCGACAGAGATAAACTCTTTAGAGATGCTGCCGAAATTATTGTTACAGCACAACAAGGTTCTGCTTCTTTACTGCAACGTAAACTTAAATTAGGTTACAATCGTGCAGGAAGAATTATAGATCAATTGGAAGCTGCAGGAATTGTTGGTGGTTTTGAAGGTAGTAAAGCCAGACAGGTTTTAGTTCCAGATTTTATAGCTCTAGATCAATTATTAGAGAACGAAAAAAAATAGATTACGATTATGAAAAAATTAATTCTTTTATGTAGTATTTTAATGAGTTTTACAGCATTTGCTCAAAACGACGCAGCTGCAAAAACATTATTAACAGAAGTTTCTACTAAAGTAAAATCTTACAATAATATTAGTATAGATTTTAAATACGTTTTAGATAACACCAAAGAAAATATCCACCAAGAAACACGTGGAGACGTTGTTATGGCTGGCGATAAATACAAATTAAATATTTTAGGAATTACTAGAATATTTGATGGTTCTAAATTATACAGTATTTCTCCAGAAGACGAAGAAGTAAGTATCTCTAAAGAGGAAAACGACGAAGCTACTATTACACCAAGTAAAATGTTATCATTTTACGAAAACGGTTATACTTATAAAATGGATATTATTCAAGATGTAAGAGGTAGAAAAATTCAATATGTAAAACTAATTCCTATTGATTCTAATTCTGAGATTAAAAATATTCTTTTAGGTATTGATAGTGCAACAAAACACATTTATAATTTAATAGAAATTGGCAAAAATGGAACTAAAACAACATTGACTGTTAATTCTTTTAAAACAAATGAAACATTGTCAAAAACCTTATTTACCTTTGATGCTACAAAGTATAGTGATTACTATATTAACAACTTGGATTAACTATTAGTGAAAATACTAGATAGGTACATATTAAAAACCTTTTTAAAAACTTTTATCAGCGTGTTTGTAATACTCATGCTGATTTTTGTATTACAAGCTATTTGGTTATATATCAAAGAGCTTGCAGGTAAAGATTTAGACGTAGTTACTATTTTTAAATTTTTATTTTACATTACGCCTACCCTAATTCCGTTAATTCTGCCGCTAACCATACTATTATCCTCTATAATGGTTTTTGGTACTTTTGCCGAAAATTATGAGTTCGCAGCTATGAAATCTACTGGGATTTCGTTGCAACGTGCTATGGCGAGTTTAAGTATTTTTATAGTCCTACTATCTTTAGTTACATTTGTTTTTAGTAACAATATTATTCCTTGGGCAGAATTAGAAAGTCATAATCTTAGAAAAAATATTGCTAAGAAAAAACCCGCAATGATTATTGCTGAAGGTCAATTTAATACTATTGGAGAAGACTTTAACATTAAGGTTTCTAAAAAATCAGGAGAAAATGGAGAATTTCTTGAAGATGTTGTAATACACCAAAAGTCAGGTAGGCTTTTACAAAATCACGTTACTACAATTGCAAAAAATGGAGAGTTACTAAGTTCTAAAGACTCTAATATTTTACAACTTATATTATTTGATGGCTATTATTACGATGATACACCATCTAAAAACAGAAAAGACCACTATAAACCACTAATAAAAACTTATTTTAAAAAATATGTTAAGAACATAGATTTATCTCAACTTAATAAAATAGATTTAAACGAAAAAGCTGTAACAGATAGATACAGTATGTTAGATATAGTAGATTTAAACTACACTATAGATTCTCTTAAAATTAAAAGAGAAAATAACAATAAGGAGTTTGCCAATTCAATATACAAACGATCTAACATAGGAAATTTAAACGAAACTATTAAAGTAAATAAAGACACTATCTATAATGGTGAAATTCTTGATTTATTTGAAGCAAAAAAACAAAAGCAATTATTGGATTATGCTATTAACACTTTAGCTTCTACCAAAAATATGTTGAAATCTAAAAAAATAACTTTAGAAGCCGAAACCAATTCACTTAACAAGCACGGAATAACTTTACACAAAAAATTTGCTTTAGCAATTGCTTGTATTATCTTATTTTTTGTAGGAGCACCACTAGGAGCATTAATTAGAAAAGGAGGTTTAGGATTACCTATGGTTATTGCTATCGTTTTATTTTTAACTTACCATTTTATTGGATTATTTGCAGAGAATAGTTCTAAATCCGGAAATTTAAATCCAGCTTTAGCAGCTTGGTTCTCTACCCTGGTAATGCTTCCTCTAAGTATATTTTTAACTACAAGAGCAAAAGCAGATCGTGGTATTTTTGAATTTGATCATATTACTGCAAAATTTAAAAGATGGTTTAATTTAGATTCTAAAGAAGCTATTAGTTTAAAATTAAATTCAAGCTATGCTTCATTAAGTATTAATGACAAATCAGAATTATATCAAAATCAAGACCAATTTAGAACAACATCTAAAATAGCTTTAATTAGCTGGATTTCATTAATAACATCAATAATTGGTTACATTATTTTAACACAAAAAAGTGAACCATTATTACCATTAATACTTTTGCAACTTACATTTATACTTGCATTAGTTTATGTTGTGTTTTTAATTAAAAGTGAGTTATTATTTAATAAAATTGAAAAACCACTCCAGTTAAAAGTATCCACAACTAAATTAAAAACCTTAGGTGCAATCGTTTATCCCATTTTATATTCAGCTGAAATACATTATACAGAAAATGAGACTTCAATTCTGGAGAAATTAAAAGAAGATAATAGCAAAACTAGAATTGATGTAAAAGATTTAAATGATGAAGAATTAATTTTGCTTAAAAAGCATAAGAGTAATTTTAATAGTACTTCTAAAATTACTTTAATTAATTATCTCATAGCTATAGTACTTTTTGTGGCCTACTTTATCTTAAGAAATAATAAACAATTACCTTTAGCAACTGCAAGTCTTCAAATTAGTGGGATTTGCACTATTATATATTTAGTATTCTTATTTAAAACTGAAGATTTCATTAAAAAATACCGAAGCCTATTTAATCGAGCATATCCTTCAGTAGGTCAAAAAATATTGGGTATTATTTTTTATCCGTATTTAAATAAATTGAATAAAAAATCTATATAGTCTAGCACTATTCAACATAGAAAAACATATTATGAGCACAACAACTCAAGCATCAGAATTAAAGTTAAATACCATACAAGAGGCAATAAATGATATAAAAGCTGGAAAAGTCATTATTGTTGTTGATGATGAAGATAGAGAAAACGAAGGCGATTTTCTTGCTGCAGCCGAAATGGTTACACCAGAAATGGTGAACTTTATGGCAACTCACGGACGTGGTTTAATTTGCACGCCGTTAACCGAAAAACGCTGTAAAGAATTAGATTTACATGCAATGGTTTCTAACAATACAGACCATATGGAAACAGCTTTTACGGTTTCTATAGATTTAAAAGGAAAAGGTGTTACCACAGGAATTTCGGCTGGAGATAGAGCTTTAACTATACAATCTTTAATAAACAAAGAGACTAAACCATTTGATTTAGCAAGGCCAGGACATATATTTCCACTTATAGCAAAAGAAGGTGGCGTTTTACGTAGAACCGGACATACAGAAGCGGCTATAGACTTTGCACGTCTAGCAGGATTACAACCTGCAGGAGTTATTGTTGAAATAATGAACGAAGACGGAACTATGGCACGTTTACCGCAACTAATGAAAGTTGCAAAACGTTTTGATTTAAAAATAGTTTCTATTGAAGATTTAGTAGCCTACAGAATGGATCACGATTCTTTAATTACTAAAAAAGAAGATTTTAATATTGAAACACGCTTTGGGCAATTTAGATTAAGAGCATATCAACAAACTACAAATAACCAAGTCCATATTGCTTTAACAAAAGGCGAATGGACTGTTAATGAGCCCATTTTAACCCGTGTAAATTCTAATTTAATTAATAACGATATTCTTGGTACGCTTACCAATAATGCTGATAAGAAATTAGACCAAATGTTTAGTGTAATAAATAATGAAGGGAAAGGTGCCATTTTATTTATAAATCAAGAATCTCAAAATATAAATTTATTATCTCGCCTTTCAGAATTAAAAGAAGCACAATTACCTAATGAAGTGGTTAAAGCTCCAGAAATGAAAATGGATAGTAAAGACTTTGGTATTGGAGCACAAATTCTTCACGATTTAAATATTCATAAATTAAAATTAATATCAAACTCTCAACAAACCAAACGTGTTGGAATGATTGGTTATGGATTAGAAATTGTAGATTATATTAATTATTAAACACCAATAAGCATAATAAAAAAAAGCTCAATTTGAAATATCAAATTGAGCTTTTTCATTAAGTTAGATTAAGTTTTAATTACTTAAATCCTATATAAGCAGTTTCAGCTTCAATTATTTTTAAAACAAAAGCTTTAAATGCTAAATACTCTTCTTTCTTTATGTTTATAAAATTAGTCTTAGCATTTAGTTTAACAATTAACTGATTAGGCTTTGCTAATTTATAATCAATACTATATTTATGCGCTTTATAACTTGTGCTAAGGTTTTCTGGTATCTCGGTAAATGTTTTACCTTCTGGTATATTAATAACATATTCTAAATTATAAATATCGTTATTTTCATAAGATGTATAATCTATATCATAAGCTCTATCTTCTATACTTACAACACTATTTGTATATGCATTTAATAAAATTGGTAATTGAATTATAGAGGTCTTTCCTATTTTTTTAATGTTACTTGTTAATTGTACATCTACATTATAATTAATCTTTTTATCATTATCGATTCTTTCATAATTGTTTAGATTTTCTAATGTAAAATCTTCAGTTAAAAGATTATCTACTAAATCTGTAACAGATTTTTTAATGACTTCTTTATTAGGTTCATCAAAAATTGAAGCATATTTAGAATTTACATGTCCTACATAATTAAAATCTATATTTAATTTCATTTTATCTTCTGTTAAGTCTAAAATGATTTTTTTATTGTATTCTGATAATGTTCTATTTACATTTTTTAAATGAAATAGATCATTATTTTCTAATTGAGTTGTTCTATCTCTAGGGATTTCTAAACCTATTGCATTTATTAAAGATGTAGGTAAAGATTTATATGGTAAATATTTATCTGTTAATTCTAAATATTGACTTTCTCCATTAATCTTAACTTTTGCTATACAATGATTAAAATTTCTACTTGGTAAAACTAAATTGTTATAACCATAGTCGTTAGTGTTAATCAATACTAAATTAGCTTCTAAGTTTGCCATTTTTGCTAAGGTGATATAAAGCGTTGAAAAATCTTTACAATCTCCTAGTTTAGTTTTTATTGTTTTTGAAGGTTTTTGAGGCACATATCCACTTTGTCTAAAACTAACATAACTATAATTAAAATTATTTTTTATGTAATTATAAATAGTTTCTGCTCTTTGGTTTTCTGAAAGACTAGTTATTCCATTTGGAAATATTTCTTTAAACGTTTTTTCTACTATAGCGTCTACCTCTACTTTACTTCTAACTAAATCTGAATACCATAAAGAAATATCTGTCCAACTATTAAAAGTACTTACATGCAAATATTCTGCAACATCAACATCGTTTGGACTATAAGATTCTGCTTGAGGTAAAAATGGTTGATTCTCAAATTTCCAATCGTATATTTTATAATTTCCTTTGGTTGTTATTACTGGTTTTGAATTACCGTTTACAGTTCTATAATTAAATTTATAATCTTTAGGAGTTACAATTTTAGTTGATGAATTTGTTTTAGGATGAAAAGATCCCAACATAAATTTAGCACTAAATGTATTATAGAATCTTCCATATTTATTAAAAGAATACTCATAGTCTAAATAGATAACATCGCCTATTTCTAAATCATTAAACACTAAATTAGATCCACTTCTTTCGGCAGGACTTAATGTTTTATCTTTTTTAATAATTTCTGACTTATTAATTGTGTAATTCCCAGACAAGCCAAGATTATACTCTTTAAAACGATCAATTCCTGCATTAGAGGTTATTTCATATGCATTTACATATCTATAATTCCCTCCTCCTTCACTATAAAGTTCTAGAACCATATCATCATAAAGAAAATTAAATCCATAATTATTTTCCTTAATTATATTTCTTCTTTCTTCAACTTGGTCATAAATCTTATCATTAATTAGCGTTTCAATTATATTCTCTTCGTTTTTAAGATCTTTTAATTTACGTCTAACATTTCTATCTGCACTATTATGGCTTAAAACCTTTTCATAATAAGCAATAGCTTCTTTTTCTTTTTTTAATTGAATTAACACATCTGCTTTAAGCTCCTGTAAAACAAATGAATACGGGAAGTTTTTTAAACCTTGCTCTATGTATGGTAAAGATTCTTTGTAATCTTGATATGCATGCAAAGTGTTAATTATATCTTTTAAAAAATAATTATCGTCTTGGAAATAATCTTCTCCTATGGTAATATATTTTAGTACTTGTTTTTTATCGTTTTTATTGGCATAAATTCTAGCAATTCTATTATTTAAACTGTAATTAAAACGCTTTGATGCTAATTTTTCTAATAGTTTTAAGGTCTTACTATCTTCTTCAAAAATTGAAGAATACATAGGTATACATTTTAAAGACAAAACCACATCATCTTCAGCTAGTTTAACAATATTATCTAAGTTCTTTTTTACTTTAATAATATCTTCTTTTCTTGCATTATACATAAACTTTGCAGTCTCTGAAATAACCTCGCTATCTACAGTACTTTCTAATTTATCTAAAAACTCTTTAAACTTACTAAGAGTCATTTTCTGCATTTCCGAACCTTCTGTTACCTTTAAAATAATAGGTAAGTAATAATCAGGATCATCAAACTCTATGTTAGTTGTAATTTTTTCAACTTCTTCAGTATCACCAGTAATATTATATACTTCTACAAGCATTAATTTTAAATAAGAACTTTTTGGATACTTTTCTAAAAGAGGTAAAATTAAAGCTTTTGCTTGATCTGCTTTCGAATTTCTTATGTATGTATTAAAAAGAGATACAATTGAAAAATAATCGTTTTGGTTTTTATCTAATTTTGCAATAAAAAACGCCTCAATCTCATTCTCCATTTTAACTGGGTTAATTAATTGAGCATCTCCTTTGTTATAGTCATTAAACTCACTAGAACTTACTAAAGTTTTATTTGGAGTTCCATCTAAATTTAAAGGAGTTATAATGAAAAAAGTTCTTCCTTCATTACTTGCAGATTTATAAAGTAATCTATTATTCCCTTTAGGAATTGTTAACCTTACTTTATATCCATTTAAATCTGTTGAAACATCTTCAGTGTTTTCATAAACAAGTACATCGTTTAACCATAGTTTAAATGCAGATCCACTTCCAATTCTCAATATGACTTCTTCATCTTTTTCTGCTTTTATAAAACTTTGAGCATAATTAACTCCAGAACCATATTCACTATGATTCATGAATGTTTGATATATTTCATATCGCTTAGAAGGTGTATACCAATTTACGAAACCATTACTGGCTGCATTAAACGGTTTTTCTGATTTAGGTGTAGTTTCTGGTAAATAATCTATATCTAATCCACTCTTATTTAAATTTTCAAATACACCACAATATTGCCAATTATCTATTGAGTGTATTTTTTTTATATTATCAATAAATCCATCCCAATTAGCTTCTTCTCGTTGCTCAACAGCATAAACATATTCTAATGCATCTTTTATGCTTTCATTAGTAATATTAGATTTATAGACTTGTTTAATATTAAGCATATTGCTATAATTAAAACCTTCGCCTAAATAATCATTAAATAGAAAAAAATGATTCCAATAGGCATATAAATAATTCTGATAATCTTTAGCTTTAATAAATTTAGGTACAAAATCTTTATGGTAATTAAAATCCCCATCTTCATTACTTGCAATTTCTTTTGCTACCAAATATTCTACAGTAGATTTATCGTTAATTTTTGACAAAAACGATAGTGCTTCTTTTCTTTGGTTATTAAATAATAAGTCCCAAAATTCGGAGTAATTATTCTGAGAATATATTAAAGATGTAAATAAAAAAAGTAGTGGGAATATAAATCTCTTCATAATTCAAGTAAAGTTATTAGGTTAAATATATCTATTTATTATTTGTTTCATTTTTTCAGCTCTCAATATAACTTCTTTTTCCGTCCAACCAATTTTTATTAGACAAGAAATGTTTCTGCCAATAAAGTGATCCGATTGAGAAAAATCTTGTTTTGAAATCTGAGATAAACCTTGTTTAACAGATTCAGATAAAGGATATAAACTTTTAGCTTCTTTTAAATGTTCCCATTTACGCACGTAATGCCAGCTATTATCGTAATAATGAAAACAGACATCAATGCCTTCCGTTTTAAAATCAGTCATAACTTTTCTAGCAGTGTCAAGTGTTGGTAAAAAGAAATTTAAAAATGCATAACTTTCTTCGCCTCCTTCAGGAACAGTTCTAAATTCAACATTACTAATAGCACTTAATTCTTCTCTAAGAATAGTGTAATGTTTCTTCTGAATCACTAAAAATTCATCTAATCGTTTAAATTGAGCTAATCCAATAGCTGCATTTAATTCAGAGATACGAAAATTATATCCTAAATATGGATGTGTTTCTGCACCTCTATCGTTTCCTACATGGTCATGTCCGTGATCTTGATATAAATCGGCATTTACAGCATAATTCTTATTGTTAGTAATAACTGCGCCACCTTCGCCACAAGTAACTGTTTTAACATAATCGAAAGAAAAACAACCTGCATCTCCAATTGTCCCTAAATATTTTCCGTTGTAAGTTCCACCTATTGCTTGGCAAGCATCTTCAATTAATTTTAAATCGTATTTTTTACAAATAGATTGTAAAGCATCTAAATTTGCCATACTACCACACATATGAACTGGCATTATTGCTTTTGTTTTTGGTGTAATTGCATTTTCAACAGCTTTTGGACAAAGTGTTAACGTACTATCTATATCTACTAAAACAGGTGTTGCTCCTAACATTAAAATAGCTTCAAAACTAGCTACAAAAGTAAATGTTGGCATAATAACTTCATCTCCTGCACCAACACCAGCTATAGCCATAGCAACGGAAACCGCAGCTGTACCACTAGAAACTAATTGTGCATGATTAACATTAAATTTAGATTCAATTTCTGTTTCTAACTCTTTAGCTTTAAATATATTATTACGCATGCCATCAAATCCATAACGCATTAAAACTCCTGTTTCTAAAACATCATTTACTTCTTTGCGTTCTAAATCACTAAATTTCTCAAATCCTGGCATATCTTAATTTAATTCTATTATTACTTCGTTTAAAGATTTTCTTACTTTTTTTAATTCAGACATATAATCATCATTAGACCTATAGCCAATTGGCATTACTAATACAGATTTTAAATCTTTTTTACTTAATTGAAATTTCTCGTCGTAATCTATAGCTGAAAATCCTTCCATAGGACAAGCATCAATTTCTAAAGATGCACAAACCGTCAATAAATTCCCCATAGCTAAATAAGCTTGTTTAGTTGCCCATAATTCAATATCATCTTGAGTCATTTTACCAAAATCACCAATTAAAAAATCCTTAAACCCTTTTAAAATTTCATCTGGCGTATTTCTAACAGCTTTTATTCTATTGAAATAAGCAGAAATATATTCAGAATCAACTTTAGTATCAATACAAAACACTAATACATGAGAAGCTTGAGCTACTTGATGTTGATTCATACTTATTGGAATTAAAGTTTCCTGTAACGCCTTGTTATTAATAATAGCTAACTTAATAGGTTGCAATCCGTAAGAAGTAGCTGTTAAATTAAAAGCTTTTTTTATAATTTCTATTTTAGCATCCGACACTAACTTACTGGTATCAAACTTTTTAGTTGCATATCTAAATTCTAACGCATCAATAATGGACATAAATTGATTTTTTTTGTAAAAATAACGATAGAAATACATTAAACATATAAATTATAAGACTTTATATTTAATCCTAAAAAAATAAAAAAAAATATGTTTTTTGTTTGATTACATCGAAAAAGGATATTATATTTGCACTCGCATTTAGGACATATCCTAATAGACGTTCTGGAGAAGTGGCAGAGTGGTCGAATGCGGCAGTCTTGAAAACTGTTGAGGGTCACACCTCCGGGGGTTCGAATCCCTCCTTCTCCGCAACAAACCTCGTAATCTTTTGATTACGAGGTTTTGTTTTTTATAATACTTACCTTTACTCTAAATACCAGAACATGAAACTAAAGACAGTTAATAACTTTGCTTCCCAACTACCTTCAGATTCTAATTTAGAAAACACACCAAGACAAGTTTCTAAAGCCTGTTTTAGTTATGTAAAGCCAAAAAAAACAGCTAATCCTGAAATAATTCACATATCTCCAGAAATGCTTGAAGCTGTAGGATTAACTGAAGAAAATTCTAAATCTGAAGCCTTTTTAAAGGTATTTACAGGAAATCAAGTTTATCAAGGCACCAAACCGTTTGCCATGTGTTATGGCGGACATCAATTTGGACAATGGGCTGGACAATTAGGCGATGGAAGAGCTATTAATTTATTTGAAGTTGAGCACCAAAATAAAAATTGGAAACTTCAGCTTAAAGGTGCTGGCGAAACGCCATATTCAAGAACTGCCGATGGTTTAGCTGTTTTAAGAAGTTCGGTTAGAGAATATTTATGTAGCGAAGCCATGTTTTATTTAGGCGTTCCTACAACGCGTGCTTTAAGTTTAGCTTTGTCTGGCGACCAAGTGCTACGAGACGTTATGTATAACGGAAATCCTGCTTACGAAAAAGGTGCAATTGTTACACGTGTTTCTCCAAGTTTTCTACGTTTTGGAAGTTATGAGATTCATAGTTCTAAACAAGATATAGACACCTTAAAAAGGTTAGTAGATTATACAATAAATACGCATTATTCACATTTAGGAGAACCAAAAAAAGAAACTTACGAGGCTTTTTTTAATGAAGTAGCCAAACGAAGTTTAGATATGGTTATTGCATGGCAACGCGTTGGTTTTGTTCATGGCGTAATGAATACAGATAACATGTCTATCCTTGGATTAACCATAGATTACGGTCCATATGGTTGGTTGGAAGGTTACGATTTAGGTTGGACGCCAAATACTACAGATAATCAAAATAAACGTTACCGATTTGGCGCACAAATAGATGTAGTGCTTTGGAATTTATACCAATTGGCAAATGCGCTTTATCCGTTAATTAATGAAGCCGAAGGCTTAGAGAAAGTACTTCAAAATTATGCTGAAAATTCTAAAATTACCTATCTAAATATGATGAAAAGCAAATTAGGACTTACTATAGTTGAAGGTTCTGATATTAGCTTAATAAACACCTTAGAAGATTGTTTGCAAAGCACAGAAACCGACATGACCATTTTCTTCAGGAATCTATCTAATTTTAATTCTGAAACTCCAAATGAGTGGTTTCAACTTATAGAAGATGCTTTTTACACAACTAACAACATTACAGACAACATTAAAACAAATTGGAAAAATTGGTTTAATAGTTATGCAAAACGATTGAATTTAGAACACGTTACACCTGAAGACCGTAAAATACAAATGGATGCTATAAATCCAAAATACGTACTGCGAAATTACATGAGTCAATTAGCGATAGACGATGCTAACAAAGGCGATTATAAGTTGATAGATGAATTGTATCAGCTTTTAAAACAACCTTACGCAGAACAACCAGAATATCAAAAATGGTTTGCTAAACGTCCAGAATGGGCACGAAACAAAGTAGGTTGCTCTATGTTATCTTGTAGTTCTTAGGTTTAAATGATACAAAAATTAGCATTTGGCGGTGGTTGTCATTGGTGTACAGAAGCGGTATTTCAATCCTTAAAAGGCGTTTCTAAAGTCGAGCAAGGCTATATCGCATCTATAAATGAAGCTGATTCGTTTTCGGAAGCTATAATTGTTCATTTTAATGCTGAAGATATTCCGATTAAAGTATTAATTGAAATTCATTTATTAACGCATAAAAGTACCGTTAATCATTCCATGCGAGATAAATACAGGTCGGCTATTTATTATTTTAATGCTGAAGATTTTTCGGTATTAACTCTTATTTTAGATGAACTTAAAAAGGCATCATCTGAAACCTACATTACACAAATATTACCTTTTAAATCGTTTAAAGCGTCTCGCGAAGCCATTCAGAATTATTACATTAAAAATCCCAATAAACCGTTCTGTAAAACATACATCACACCTAAATTACTTCAGCTTAAAAAAGAATATTCCAATTATTTGAATGAGAAGTAAATCAAGTTCACTCACGGATATCCGGTTGAGCACTTCGTCTGCCCTCAGGACAAGCTAAGATCGAAACCTACTTAGAAAAAAAAAACAATCTTCAATATCGATAAATTACAAAACATAAAATCCAAATTACGATGTCCGATTGAGCCCTTCGTCTTTAGTCTATATCGAGTTGAGTCGAGATACTCAGGACAGGCTAAAGTCGAAACCTACCTATGAAAATAAATCATCTTTTACATCCAATAACGATAAACTCCGCCAACTGAAATTTAACTTTTTTTAACTTCAATTAAGTCGTAATTTTATATCGCTATAGAAAAAGGACTAAAACACGTATGCAATACACTATAATTGACGTTGAAACTACAGGACGAAGTAATAAAATAACTGAAATTTCTATTTTTAAATACGATGGAGAAAAAGTTGTAGACGAATTTACATCCCTTGTAAATCCGCATACCTTTATTCCCGATCACATAACAGCTTTAACAGGAATAGACCAATCTATGGTTTCTAATGCGCCTTCTTTTGAAGAGATAGCAGAAGATATTATCGGTATTACTGAAGGCACAACATTTGTGGCTCATAATGTGAACTTCGATTATAATGTAATTCAGAAAGAATTTAATGCATTAGACATTGAATTTACTCGAAAAAAACTGTGTACCGTAAGATTATCTCGTGCATTATTACCTGGTCATAAATCCTATAGCTTAGGGAAATTGTGTGTCGATTTAAGTATTAATTTAGTAGGAAGACACCGCGCTCGTGGTGATGCAGAAGCGACTGTCATTCTTTTTGAAAAATTATTACAACAAGACAATGCTACGGAAACGTTTACTAACTTTTTAAATAAAAAATCGAAAGAAGCTACCTTGCCTCCTAACCTGCCAAAAGAACAATTTGAAGGTTTACCTAATAAACCTGGTATCTATTATTTCAAAAATAAAAAGAACGAAATAATTTATGTAGGAAAAGCTAA
>Ga0105354_1000583_pt1 | contig 22542 bp, 23 predicted proteins | sample GOMGulsemesocosm_FD_83658 | JGI IMG/M metagenome (GOLD analysis project Ga0105354, IMG submission 83658) | Methane-oxidizing microbial communities from mesocosms in the Gulf of Mexico - GOM9B Gulf of Mexico | ecosystem: Environmental > Aquatic > Marine > Cold seeps | place: USA: Gulf of America...
GAAAATATAGAGAAAGAAGACAAAATAGGTATTTCGTTAGATGGTTTTGAGAAAATGCTGACAGAATTAAACTTTTCATTACCAAAACTTAATTCACAAATTAAAGTACAGTTTGAGTTACAAAATGAGTTTATATTATCGGCTAGTTTTTTGTTGGATTATAATATCAAGCCTAGAGATATATTAGATTTAATAGAGAAAAAAGATTTAAGTTCTTTTATCAAAGAAAATGGTATAAAACAAAGGGGTGATGACATTTTAAATATAATGGCCCACTATAAAGATGCTGAAAATTTATACTTAGAGAATTATGAAAATGTAGGTTATCGAAATTTAAATTTATTAAAAGAAAACGGAATTCAAATTAAAGAGAGTGAGCTAGGGTTGAAGTTTGAAGATTTAACTAAAACTATATTTTCAAAGTTAGGGTTTAATGTTGATGAACAATTAAAGAGCCTTCTTAATACCAAAAAAGATAAAATTGATATACTATTGAATCTTGAAAATGATGAAACTATAATAGTTGAATGTAAGACAAGTAAAGAGAGTGGGTATAATAAATTTAGCTCAGTATCAAGACAATTACAATCCTATCAAAAATTAGCATTAAATAATGATTTAAGGGTATCCAAAGTTTTATTAATTGCACCTGAATTTAGCGATGATTTTATTACTGATTGTGAAATGGATACAGAATTAAATTTATCTTTACTTACCGCTTCAACTTTATCGAATATTGCTGATGCATTTAAAAATTCGAAACATAAAAAATTCCCTCACGTTTTATTTCGCGATGTAGTAATTAATGAAGAGAGAATATTAAAAGCTCTAAAAAAATAATATTTAAAAGGATAAAAAATGAAAAAAGCATTTTTATTATTAACCGTAACCTACTTATTTTTATCAACTCATCCTCCTTTAGAAGATAATGTTTATATATGTAACGGAAAGTCAAGTAAACGTTATCATTTGAAGAAATCATGTAGAGGGCTATCGTCTTGTAAGTCTGGAGTATCAGAAGTGGCTTTGAAAAAAGCAATAGATATAGGAAAAACCTTATGTAAATGGGAAGATTAATTTATAAAATATGAAAGCATTTTTGATAGTATGTGCTGTATTGTTATTTGCAGCTGTTTTTAAATTACCAATTGGGTATTATACTTTTTTACGAATAACAATAACATTAGGAGCTTTGTTAATTATTTTTACTGAATATAAAAACCAAGTGACTTTTTGGGTTGTAATTTTTGGATTGGTAGCTATATTATTTAATCCAGTTATACCAATATATCTTTATAAAAAAAGTTTATGGTTTCCTATTGATATTATCGTAGGAATATTATTTTTGGTTAAAGCATTTATTCTAAACAATAAAAGAAGAACTTAATGGTTAAATACATATTAGTTTTATTTTTTTTAGTTACATCATGTAAAGTGATTAACACGACACCTGATGTTTTTAAAGCAAAGGTTGTTAAGGTAAGAGATGGAGATACTGTTGAAGTACTGTATAGAAAAACAATAGTAGTAATTAGATTAGAACATGTAGATTGCCCAGAAAGGAAACAACCTTATTATAAAAGAGCTAAAAAATTCGCAACAGAATTTTGTGTTGGAAAAAGGGTAAAAATAGTATCTAAGGGGAAGTATGACAGGTATAAAAGATTAATAGCTGAAGTTGTTTATAAGAAAAAAAAATTAAATCAAGAACTCGTTAAATACGGGTATGCATTACATTATAAAAAATATTCTAAAAGTCAAGTATATGCAAATCTTGAAAATGAGGCTCACACAGCAAAAATAGGAATGTGGTCGCAAGAAAAATTAATAGAACCTTGGTTATATCGGAAAAAAAGAAAAAAAAAGAAATAGTTTTTTTGACCAAATTAAAAGCTGAAATATTCATGCTATTGATTTATTCAGTAATACTCAAGCTTATCTCATTCAACTACACAAAATTCTCGTTAAGTCGTAAGAACTCCTTACCTTAAATCTTTATTTGTTTCATTTCGTTAAGCTTTTAATATACTTATCAACAAGAAAAGTACTACCAAAAACAACAAAAAGATTACCTCTTAATTACACCTCGGTCTATGTAAAGCCTTTAAATATAGGGGTTATTACTTTCTGTATCGGCAAATAGTTGCGCTAAATAAAGTACTGTGAAGTTGTTTAAAAGGTAAATTATCTTGTTATATTGAGCCTGTCGATATATTTCAAGCTCCTGAAAATAGATAAAACTTCTACATCCCGATAGCTATCGAGACAATTTGACAAACTATAATTTATTAGAGTTTTCAGACAACTTCTTTTGTATCTAATAAAAATCATCGATTATTAGCAAGTGCATAAATAGCAAAAGAGGCCAACCAATGTCCACCTTCATAACTGTCACCAACTAAATTAGGTAAGGAATAATTTACATGTTTATTAGCAAGAACTTTTAAATGACTAAATTCTTCATACTGAATTGCTAAACCATATAGTACCCAGGCTCTGCTAAAATTCAGCCCATCCAAATGTACTAAATGACCGTCTGTCCGGTCTAAAACAAGACCCGTTTCTATGTTAAAATCAAGTGATTTTAATTGTGGAGCAAAATCGTTAATCCATATAAGAAATTCTGATTTGTTTAATACTCTTCTCATAAGGTCAATTTCTTCAAAACAAGGCGATAAAAAATCATATCCGCTAGGTTCCCAAACCAGGGGGCAGCCTTTATCATACATATAAAAACTCTTTGCTTTGGCTTCAATAGCTTCTTTTAATGTAAAATTTTGTAAGGTGTTAGCGTAATCCCAAGCAAAAGAAAAACCAAAAGCGGTATTGGTATGGGTGCCTACTCTAATTGGATAGGCTAATTTTGGTAAAAACTCAATATATTTTTTAATAATTAGGTCGGTTAAAGGTTGTAAGTTGCTTTCCAATTTTCTGGCAATCGGGTCATCCCAGGTATGTAATTCTTCCGCAAGTTTTAATACCCAAGCCCAACCATATGTACGTTCATAGGTTTTATTGTATTTTCCTTTAAAATAGGCAACTTCGTCTACAATATTTTCTTTCGAGATATTTTGAGCTAGTTTTAATTTAATTCCTTCAGCATTCTTCAGATTAGGATAACTTTTTAATAATTTTACTAAAGACCAATGTCCGTGTACAGCTGAATGCCAATCAAAACAACCATAAAATGCAGGGTGTAACACATGCGGTTCCTTTAATTCCATATTACTACCAATGGTTTGTCCTAATTTGTTGGGGTATTCGGTTTGTAGGCAGGATAGGGGTAAGCTTGCTAAATTGGTAGCTTGTTCTAAAGTAAGTGTTATATTTTTAATTTCTTTTACAGGTACAGTACCCGTTTCCTTTTTTATGGCTGCTTCAGGTTCATTTGCTTCTTTTTTACAACTTAAAAGGACTGATAAAAGGAAAAGAAAAGGTATCAATTTAATCATAGTGATGTTTTTCAAGCATATTAGGTTTTATCTGGTATCGGTATACCAGTATCCCAACATTTTTTTACTGATTAAATGTATTACTTTTTTCGGTAAAAATTTACGAAACAAATAAAGAATAGGAGCAACTGTATTTGAAACGAGTAAAGTTATCATCGAAGGCAAAGTATAGTCGCCTTTTCTTCCTGAGGTAGTGATTGGATTTTTGTGTAATACTGTGAATTTTTTATTTACTTTTTTCCCATACTTCTTTAGTCGTTTAATTAAATCAATTTCTTCATAGGCGTATAATGTTAAACTAAATCCGTCTATTGCGCGGAAAGCATCTGCTTTACATAAAAGAAAGGCTCCTCCACAAATTTTTAATATTCTTAGTAGTGGGTTTAGGCGTTCCATACGGACTCTATTAAAAAATGTACCTCCTTCAACTTTTACGGTAGAACCACATCCTATATAGTTGCCCTTGCCCAGAAGAATGAAAACTTCATCCATTAAACCAGCATTCGGATACGTATCTGCATCAATAAAAAGTAACCAATCACCTTTTGCAATACTTGCCCCTGTGTTTCTAGCCCTCGATATATGATTGATGGGTTCGTGAATTAGTATGGCTCCATATTCCTGAGCTATTTGTGCTGTTTTATCCACCGAGTTGTTATCACATACTATAAGCTCCCAATCATTGTTATCAACATTGTTTTCATGAATGGCTTGCTTAATTTTACGTAATGTATTAGCAATATATTTTTCTTCATTATAAGCCGGTATGATGATGGACAGTTTCATAATGCAAATACATTCCCTTTTTTTGAATTCTTAAAATAGCTAAAAACGCTATTAAAGTATGAATTTTATTGGATATATACGGCTTTTTAAACCTTTATTTATACCGCATAGTATCATTGATTTTTGTAAATTCCTCGGTGTAACAAAGGAAATTCCGATTTATGCAGAGTCCTCTGCTAGTGGATTTGATGGTTGTTAGTATGTATAAACTCGTAAACTGTAAAAAAAGGCCTGTTATACTCTGTCTAGCATAGACATGGTATTGAGTACACAATGTGCTATGATTAAAGGCCATAAATTTCGTCCAGTTAGTACATATGCAGTTCCCATAACTAAACCAATAAGACCAACAGTAATAGAGCGTGCTGACAAATCATTGGAATGCCTGAAACCGAAAATGGCTGCTTGTAGAACTACGGCAAGTACGGTAGCCAAAGAAGTTTTTGAAAATAATTTTTCGAACCAATTCATTAAGAATCCTCTATCTAATAATTCTTCTAAAGCAGATTCAATTAAAATCATTGGAATAATAGTGAAAAATAACGGCCAGTTTCCTTTAAGATTCCCAAATTTAGAAGGAGCTGCTTCAGAAGAGGTATCTGGAGTAATTATAAATGGTCTTGAATAATATTAAAACCGACGATGGCTATAATTGTAGTTATTAGAATTAAACCTGAAGTTAGTATGGTTTTCTTAAGGCTTTTAGGTTTTCGTAAACCCAAATCGTTCCATGTTATTCCCCTTACTTTCATTCTCCAGGAAGCTACAATTAAGGTAGTAAACGACCAGAAAAGACCATTTATAATAAACCCAACATTTGGGATGTATAGTTCTCTTACTAAAAACATTACTGCTATATACAATACCAAATCAACGAAAAACCCTGTATGCTTAATAGGTTTCAATACTTCAGTTTTGGTATTTAGGCTAGTCATCCTAGGTTAGGATTGTTTTATTATTACGTTAAATTGTCAATGATTCTTTTTATAGGACGACTATCGATCCAAATGGTTACAATAATCGGTTGTAGTTTTTAATTTTAATAGTATAGTCAGTTTTATTGGATATAAATTTCAATTCCAATCGGCTTCATAAATACCAAAAAAAACAAAGAAATACATTGCTGCAATTCCTTTGTTTTTTAAAATGATTCAATGTTTTATGCTTTTGCTAGCTCTTATTCTTCATGCTTTTATCCGATCTACCGTTATCGTAATTTCCTTCTATAGCAACTGTTATCCCATTTTCAGATATAAATTTTATTCTAAACCTTTCCAATCCTTTTAATATAAATTCATTCTGACTAAGTGGCAGTAATTCATATTTTTTGCCTTCACCTCTTTGATAAAACAAGGTATGGTCTTCCATACTAATATTTCTTGGTCCGAAACTTCCGATATAAGATTTCAGTTTTCGGGTATCAATAGTTACCGGGTTTAACTTTATATTCATCCCATTTAAATGCCAATTATAGTATTGCTTCAGCCTTGGGTCGGTTGTTTTTTCGGATAAGGATTCAAGTGCTTTAATTTGTGACACGGTTAATGCATCTTCTGATTTTACTTCAATATCCGGACTAACGCCTGTACCTTCCCAATTGGTTTTGGTAATTGGGTTGATAGCCCTACCTGTTGGTACCCAAACCATAAAATTATCGGTAGCATTAACGGATCCTCCTGGATGGGCACCACCACCGGTAGTTTCACCAATTAAAGTAGCCCTTTTTAAATTCTTCAAATTATAACAAAATTCTTCCGCAGCAGAAAACGTTCTTTTGCTGGTTAAAATATAAACAGGTGTTTTTGGACTTCGTTTTCCCTGCACATGAGGTAAGGTCCAAGTTTGTGAATGGGTGTCGGTAGGCCTCCAATAGAAGTTATTTAAATGTACAGGCTCTGCATCAAAAAGATAACTGGTAATTAATTGAATCATTTCCGGACTTCCCCCACCATTTTTTCTAAGATCTATAATCATAGCATTGGTATTGCTTAAAAAGTTCATTGCAGCTACCGCAGTTTCTCCCGCATATTCTGTGTCTGAAAAATTTCTTAAATCTAAATACCCAATATTACCTTCAAGGATTGCCAATTCTTTGAAACCGAAGTTATTCTGTTTCATATTGGTAATACGTTCGTTTTGATATTTGATGCTATCGGCTGAGGTAACTACTTTCTGTTGTGCCGCTATACGAGCTGGATCGTATAGTACCCTAAGATGTTTATCATGACTTACAGCTTGTAGATCTTTAGTAAGGGTTGTGGCAAATTCCTGATGGTTATCAATGGACTTATACCCACCTTTTTTTAAGTTATCCTTCATTTTAGCCACCATTTTATTCGCGACTTCAGGAAATATGTAGTTGGCTTTTAATTTGTTACTTATGGAGTCGATTACCTTTCGAGCTTCTTTTTTACTAAAGCTAGTTTCTTTTTGCTGTGCCGAAATACTTCCTATGGAACATAGGACTACACTTAGCGAAATTAGTAGAGTTGATTTGAAATTGTTCATTTTTTGATTGATTATGATGAATTTTGATTATTTACAATTTGATGCTATTTTTTCTAAGATGGATTCCAATTGAATTAATTCTACTTCTGTTACTCCATGGAGTGCTTTTGTTCTATTGTCCAGAACGATAGGACCTAAGTTTACTAATACATCCTTTCCTTTGGGGGTGATTTCTAAATTAAAACGTCTTCTATTTAAGGTGTTAATGGACCTCTTTAAATATTTTTTGGTAACCATTAAATTGATCATACGTGTCATAGAAGCATTGTCCTTAAATACCATGCCTGCGATCTCTTTTTGTGTTAAGTCAGGATGTTTTTCCAGAAAAGCCAACACCATTGCTTGGTCGATGGTGATATCATTTACTGCTATAGAAATTTTCTTTTGCGCGAATTTCCGATATTGTTTAATGGTTTTTTCGATTGCATGAAAAACAGTTTCCGACGGTATGGAGTTAATCATTTTATATGATGTTTGATACAAATATAGTTGATATATCAATAATTGTCAAAAAATTATCATTTCCTTAACTTTTAGGATATTTGGTTTTACATTCAAATAACCAGATTAATACACTTATATTTGAGAGCCTTATGTAGTCGATGCTACTATTAGAAATGGTTAGATGATATAAAATAGATCCAAGATTAAAAGTATAATGATAATTTAATTTTGATGAGAGTCTTTTAATAAACCTTGGACTAACTTCAAATATGAAGCGTTTTTTTTTAATATGATTAATATATCGAGTAAAAGTGAAATAAGTAAATGAATATACAGGACCTAGTAGGAACATTTACCATAATAGGTAAAAACCAAGAAGAAACAGAACTAAATTATACCGGTACGCTAACTTTAAACCTTGATATAAATAATAGATTACGTGCTACTTGGCTAATAAATAATGAACAAGAACAAATAGGAACAGGTTTTTTTAGGGATAATATTCTAGTAATTAATTTTAGTTATAAAGAAGAAGATAATGCTGTATATAAAGGGGTAGTGGTTTACCGTTGTATCACTAAAGATATATTAGATGGGTTTTGGTCTGAAAAACATGGGAATCCACTGTATTTGGGTGAGGAGCGTTGTTTTAGGGTGCAAGAAGAGATACAAAATTTTGATTAAAGATTAGATATATTAGAAACAAGAAAGTAAAATATTATAACTAAAGGTTAATTTGTAATCGCCAGACTTAGAAATAGTGAGTAAAAAAGCGGAAGTGCAAAGTGTAGCTTTAAGCATGTAGCTTTGGGAGCGATTGGTGCTTAGACAAATGTGGAACATTCACGAATACCTTATTGATAATTAAATAATAATGAGTAATTTCCTATTGTCTGTTTTGATTTTTCTGTTTCGTTTTTTTATCAAGAAAAAAATGAAAAGAGATCCATAAATAAAAACTCAATAATTTTAATATTTAACTGAATTATATTTTATAGCAATTTAATCTATTCATACAATTAATGGTAGAACCGATTAAAAATAAATATATCTATTTATGAATAGCGAAAATAAAACTAAAAAAACAAAGAACCCTTGGCCTACGAAAGATGCCATGGAGCAGATTTATGAAATGAAGCTATGGGGTGGTCAAGAATTTGATTTTTACTCCGGTAAAGGATCGCATCATACTGAGATAGTGAATCCGTATATAACTGTTGTAAAAATATTTTTAAAGTCTTTTAATGAAGGGTTAAAGGTGTGTGATTTTGGTTGTGGAGATTTTAATGTCGGGGCAGCATTAGTAAAATATACACAGCGATATGTTGCGGTAGATATTGTAGGAAACCTTATTGAGCATAATAAAGAAAAGTTTAAGGAAGAAAATTTAGAATTCCATTGTTTGGATATTGCTGTAGATGATTTGCCTTCTGGAGATTGTGCTGTATTAAGACAAGTTTTGCAACATTTATCGAATACTGAAGTACAGCAAGTGCTGGATAAAATAACTGCTTTTAAATATGTTATTTTAACAGAGCATTTACCGGAAGGAGAATTTGTGCCTAATAAAGATATTATTTCAGGACAAGGAATTCGGTTAAAAAAACATAGTGGTTTAAACGTATTAGCTCCTCCATTTAATTTACAAGTAAAATCAGCAAAACAATTACTATCGGTTGCTTTAAATGATAATAAAGGAGTGATTGTAACTACACTGTATACCATTTTTTAAAAAGATAGTTAAAGTGATATAAATGCAAAGCATCCTATTCGTGTGCTTTGCAAATAAACAGCGTGCTAAAACAGCTGCAGTTAATAACGTATGGAAAAGGTTTTCTCAATATTGAATTATATAAGAGGTTTACATTAATTACTTCGAACAACACGGTCCATAGGTGTCTATACTCGATGAATCCTTATACCAAGTTCCCGCTGCTAATGGGGATAGTTCGCCACAATTACTGCAAACCAAAAAATCCATTGCCCTCTTAAATGGCATGATGAACTTTGCATTGCCAATGGTTTTTGGATTTCTCATAAATTTTGCTCCATGTTTAAATATTGCATTTATAATGAAGTCATATCCATTCAGGTCTCTACCGCAGTTACAACTAGGGCCATTTAAATATGCTGTTCTTAGGTTCAGATTATATTTGGCATTCAATTCTTGGAGTTCTTTTTTGGTAATATTCGAAGCTGTCTTAGGGTCTTCGTTCAAACCAAAAACCTTTACAACCATCGCGCAAAAGTGATTATAAATAGCCTCATCATCTGTGAAGTAATGAAAATTCTTCAGGTTGTGGCGGTTAGTAATGAGGAAATCTACTTCTTCATTAGTGCTAACCAAGTTTAATGTGTGTTGACCTTCTTTCATAGTACCTAATTTTAAATTTTTGTATATAAAGACTATTACTTATATACATAACCGATAAGTAGTTTTGGAGGATATGTAAAGCTACAACTATCTTTTTTACCTTTTTTGGGTAACAAATAAGGATTTTTGGGAACTTAGAAAAGACAGGTGTGATCAAATTATCAATAGTATTAGCTTGATTATGAGTAAATAAGTTCATGTTTAGTAATCGTGTCTGCTAAGCGTTTGGAGATATACTTTTTTTGGTGCCGGATCTCTTATGAAATTTGATAAATTTCATCTTCCATTTAAGATAAAAAAGTTGCATCATTTTCAATATTGGTTATTTGGGGAAAAGGAGTTAATTTTTTAAAATGACAGTCTCAATTTGAAAATGTTATGGAAGATTTAAAATTATAGAAAGTGAGATATCCATAGTACTAAATTTGCTACATTCGCAACTTTAAAAAACGATACCTTCCAGTGGCAACAACATCGCAAAATATTTATTTAACCAAGAAAGAAAAATTGAGCTGCAAGACCTGTGGTGCACGGGTTCCTTTAGGAAAAGCCTTTATAGCTGAAACTGAAAACCATAAGGGTACTTGCTTTAGCTGTTCTTCATTTGTGGGCTATATTATGTTGCCTCCAGGTGATGCTGCTATGACTAGGAGGTCAAAAAAACACTCTGCTTTGTGTGGGGTTGTTTTGTTTTGGAATCAACGCAGAAAAAGGTATGAGCGTAAAGGCCAGTTAGTTGAAGAAAGTGCTATAGAAAAGGCACGTTTAGAATGTGAATCGGACAAGGAATCGCGTGCTTTGAAAAATAAAAAAGCCGCTGCTATACGTGTAATACAAGACAAGGCCTATATTATTGTTTTTGCTGAAGCCATCCGACATCGTTATCCGAATTGCCCTAAGAATAGAGAACATGAAATTGCAGCCCATGCCTGTGAAAAATACAGTGGAAGGGTAGGACGTACTGCAAATGCCAAACAGTTTGATGGAAAAATGATTGATTTAGCCGTAGAAGCACATATCAGACATACCGAAACAAACTATGATAATCAATTTGGAAAAGGGATAAGGAAAAAGGAAATTCGCTCAAATGTAAAGTTAGATATTAACCGAGTATTACAACAATGGCGTTCTAATTAATAGTATATGCTATTGATACTCCAAAAGTTTTCTTATTAGGGGGTAGTTAATTACTTTTGCGCCAAGAAATTATACCAATATATTCTTCATGAAAAAAATAGTGCTTTTTAGTTTTTTTATTATCTCTTTTTGTAGCACAAATGCTCAAGTTGGTATCGGTACCACAACGCCAAAATCTAGTTTAGATATTGAAGTCTCCGACGCTTCTAATCCATCAAATACGGATGGATTGCTAATTCCTAGAATAGATGTATTTCCTATAGGTAACCCAACTGCAGATCAACAAGGAATGTTAGTGTATTTAACCACCGCGGTAGGAGCAAATGTTCCAGGGTTTTATTATTGGAACAATCCAACAACCACTTGGATTAATATTGATAGTACTGTAAAAGCCTATTTGGAAGATATAGATGGGGACACAAAAATACAAGTTGAAGAAAGTGCCGATGAAGATATCATCCGTTTTGATGTAGCAGGAACAGAGTATTTCAGGATGAATTCTGGTAGATTGGAAACTACTAATGCAGGTGGATCTGTTATTATAGGTGAGAATACAGGAATGAATGATGATTATTCTGCTAATGATAATGTATTTATTGGGCATAATACTGGGACAAATACAGCTGGAGGAAGTGTGAATATTGCTATTGGTAAAAATGCCTTTAAAGGTAACGTTTCTGGATCTTCTAATATTGCTTTAGGTTTTAATGCTTTGGATGCAGCTAATACTGGTAGTAATAATTTAGCCCTAGGTAATCAGAGTTTAAGTAAGAATACTTCTGGGAATTTCAATATTGCTTTAGGATATAAAGCATTAGCAGAGAATACAACAAGTAGTAATTCAATTGCTTTGGGAAATTCAGCTTTAGGTATTGCCACTGGGGCGAACAATATAGGTATCGGATACTTGAATTTATATAGCAATACTTCGGGAAATAATAATACAAGTATTGGATATCAATCAGGTAGATATAATACAGGAAGTAACAATGTGTTTTTAGGATATCAATCTGGGTATAATGAAACTGGTTCTGATAAACTATATATTGAAAACTCTAATTCAACATCACCGTTAATTTATGGGGATTTTAGTGCTAATTTATTACGTGTCAACGGGACATTAGATGTAAATAACGCCTATCAATTCCCAACAACAGACGGGGCTTCTGGTCAAGCATTAACTACTGACGGATCAGGAAATATTACTTGGGTCACTCCAGCAACCTCTACTGCGTTACAGGATACAGATGCGGACACTAAAATTCAAGTAGAGGAAAGTGCTGATGAGGATATCATTCGCTTTGATATGGCAGGAACAGAGTATTTTAGAATGAATACTGGTAGATTGGAAACAGTAAATACTGGAGGATCTGTTATTATAGGAGAGAATGCAGGATTGAGTGATGATCTTACAGGAAGAAATAGTGTGTATGTTGGTACTAATGCCGGTAAAGATAATGTGAGAGGGTATGAAAATGTTGCTTTAGGTTTAAATGCTTTTACGGCTGATACTGATGGTTTTAATAATGTAGCTATCGGGACCAATGCATTATTATCTAGTATAGGGGGATCCAATAATGTGGCCATAGGAAAAGATGCACTTTCGTCAACCATAGGGGGGCATGATAATGTTGCTATTGGTACCGATGCATTAAAAGGTAACACAGGAGATACTAACGTAGGTATAGGTCAATGGGCAGGAAGGAATAATACTGGATATAGAAATATATTTATCGGCCATGGAGCAGGTGATTCGAGTGGGAATGTTTCTAATAGACTTTTTATAGATATGGCGCCCTCTTCTTTTCCACTTATCTATGGAGAATTTGACAATGAATTGTTGCGAATTAATGGAACGTTGGATATTAAAGGAGCTTATCAATTCCCGACAGCAGATGGAACTTCTGGTCAAGCATTAACAACTAATGGTTCAGGAAATGTTACTTGGGCTACACCAAGTGATACAGGGGCTTTTGAAGTCGTAAGTGGAGTTGTGAAAGCAAACAGTACTGTAGATATTACATCTGATGATTTTGTATTTGGATCTACTCAGTTAGATCATAGCACCACTACAAACCTTAATAATCGTTTCTTTTTTGATAAATCTAAAGGAGCTTTTAGGGTAGGAACTTCAACTACAGATTACTGGGATGAAAATAACCTGGGAGTTAATTCATTTGCAGCTGGAGCAGACTCCAAAGCATCAGGCTCTCATGCTATGGCTTGGGGGAAATATACAACAGCTTCTAATACACGTTCAACAGCTTGGGGGTACGGAACAAATTCTACCGCTCAATCTTCAACATCATGGGGACATCAAACAAAAGCAACTGCCGATATTGCAACAGCATGGGGGCAAGCTTCTGAAGCAACTGGTTCACATGCTACAGCATGGGGGATTTATACTGATGCAACAGGGGTCAATGCAACTTCTTGGGGAGATAACACCCTTTCAGCGTCCTATTCAGAAACAGTATTAGGGGCTTACAATACTACTTATATACCAATTTCTTCGACTACTTGGAATACTTCAGATAGGTTATTTGTCATTGGTAACGGAACTAGTACTGCTAATCGGTCAAACGCTTTAACACTTAAAAAAAATGGTGATTTAGGGCTGGGTACTGATAATCCAACTGCAAAATTAGATATTAGACCTGGTGATAATGCCAAGGGTATTTATATTAATCATGATAAAACGACAAATGGGGGAGCATATGGAGCGCATATAGATTTAGATCATACCGCTGGTACTTCTAATACAATTTATGGTGCCTTAATTGATGCTACGAAAACAGGAGCAACAAGTAATTCAGTTTATGGTGTATATGGTAGAGCTTATGATATTCAAACAGGAACAGGGACAAGATATATTTATGGGCTTAGGGGATATTCATCAGTAAGTTCATCAAATGGGACAACAAATTCTAGAGGAGTTTACGGATCTACAGGAGGAAATGGTGATAATGAATTTGGAGGCTATTTTGTAGGAAATGTTTATTCAACCGGAGCCTACCAGACATCGGATAGAAAACTTAAAAATAATATTCAAACCTATTCAGGTGCTTTAGAAAAACTTAGCCAATTAGACATTAAAAGCTATACTTTTAAAACAAAAGAATATCAACATCTAAATTTACCAGAAGGGCAACAAATAGGAGTAATTGCTCAAGATTTAGAGAAAGTATTCCCAGGAATGGTAAAACGAGCTGATGAATCTGCTCAATTAGTATCAAGAGAAGAGGCTATAGAAGCTGGATGGGCATTCAGAGAAGTAGGTGATAAAGATATGGTTGAGGTCGGTAAAGATGTTGAAATTCTAGCCGTGAATTATACCAATTTGGTACCTGTATTGATTCAAGCTACTAAAGAACAACAAACTACAATTGAAAATCAAGCAACTAAAATTGAAAACTTAGAAGCCCGTTTGCAAAACATTGAGCAGTTGTTATTAAACAAAAAATAATTAAATATTTTTTTAAATACTGTTAGGTAGTTTGTAGATTGATAAATAAACACATAATACTAGGCATAAGAAAACCCTTGAGTATCAAGGGTTTTCTTATGCCTAGTTGTGAGCTAATACTTTTAAAATCAGCTATTTTGTATTAATATAATAGTAAAACTATTTGTTTTTAATAGTAATACTATTATACTTGCAAAGTATTACAATGGAAAATTTACCTATACATATAAAAATAAGCGCTGCCTTATATGCTAAAAACCCTGAATCGTCTGATTTAGGGAAACGAATAGTATCTAAGAGTATCGAAATGATTAAAGAATTGGGTATTGAATCATTTACGTTTAAAAAATTAGGTATAGCTATTAATTCTAATGAGAGCTCTATTTATAGATACTTTGATAGTAAGCATACTTTATTAGTATACTTAGTAAATTGGTATTGGAGTTGGGTTGAATACAGACTTTTTTTCGCAACGACTAATGTTGTAAACAAAGAAGAGAGGTTATTGAAAGCCGTTACACTTCTTACCGAATCCGTAAAGGAGGATACTGATTTTTCATTTGTGAACGAAGTGTTGTTAAGTGAAATTATTATTACAGAATCATCTAAAGCGTATCATACTAAGGATATTGATTCAGAAAATGAAAAAGGTTTTTATAAACCATACAAAAGGGTAGTAGAAAGAGTAAGTAATATGGTATTGGAAGTTAATTCAGATTTTGAATTTCCACACATGCTTGTATCAACAGTCATTGAAGGAGCCCATCAGCAACTGTATTTTTCTGAGCATTTACCTTCACTAACGGATGTAGAAGAAGGGAAGAACAATATTGTTCGGTTTTATAAGGATCTCGTTTTAAAGTCGATTAAAAAGTAATGGTTATAACTAGGGATATACAGCACTTTTTTACTCGAATATTATTTTTATTCGTAGTCTTTTTTATGTTAGGAGAGGCTTCTTTTAAAGTGATATCTTTATTTTCTGAAGAGGGGATAGAAAACACCCTAGCCAATTTTGATAATAGCTTAGAAAACGAAGAACCTTCTTCCGAAGCGGAAGAATCTTTAGATGAGGATAAAATTGAAATAGCGTTTTATAGGAATGCCTTTATGGGCTTTGTAATATATAAAGATGAGTTCTTAATTAAAAATGATGTCATCACCTCCAATCTTAGCGAGGAAGTTCATTCTCCACCCCCAGAAGTTATAGTATAGTCTTCCACCAGTCGGCACTTAAATCCCTTTATATGGCGTAATTAGCTGACCTTTTTCACTAAATTTTTCAACAATAATTAGTCAATCGTTCTGTATGATTGATTCGAACTCTTATGCATTGTATAAGAACTTACTATACCTATGGGAAAACATATAATGACACCATGGCAACGCTTTATGGGCTTGCTAAAACTAGATAAAAGAGATATTAAACAAATTTTTTTCTATGCTGTATTTGCTGGGGTAGTGGCGCTATCTCTTCCGTTAGGGATACAAGCCATAATCAACCTTATTCAAGGCACTCAAATTTCAACTTCTTGGATCGTATTAGTAGTATTAGTAACACTTGGAGTAGCTTTTCAGGGTGGACTTCAGCTAATGCAAATTCGTATTTTAGGAAATATCCAACTGAAAATATTTACGCGTTCTTCTTTTGAGTTTGCGTATCGATTTCCGAAAATAAAAGCGAAGGAATTGAATAGCTATTACCCACCAGAATTAGCAAATCGCTTTTTTGATACCCTTACGGTGCAGAAAGGACTTTATAAAATACTTATAGATTTTCCAGCTGCAGTGCTACAGATTGTTTTTGGGATTGTTTTATTGTCTTTTTATCACTCCTTTTTTATTATCTACGGTTTTTTGTTGCTATTCCTGATTTATATTGTTTTTAAGTTTACCGCAAAGAAAGGCTTAAACACCAGTTTGAATGAATCTAAGAGTAAGTATAAAGTGGCACATTGGATTCAAGAAATTTCCAGAGCTCTTGTCAGTTTTAAATTATCGGGTAATACTCAATTGGCTATGACTCGTAATGATGAATTGACCATGAAATATCTTGTTGCAAGAGAAAATCATTTCAAAGTATTGGTTGTCCAGTTTATTCAAATGATAGGCTTTAAAATTTTGGTAACAGCTGGGTTGCTTATTGTTGGTGGTTTACTGGTTTTAAATCAGAAAATGAATATCGGACAATTTGTAGCAGCTGAAATAATTATTCTATTAATTATTAATTCCGTAGAAAAATTGATAACAGGACTAGAGACTTTTTATGATGTGTTAACATCATTAGAAAAGATCGGAGAATTTGTAGATAAAGATATTGAGCATCAAGAAGGAATTGATCCTTTTGCAACGGATGAATCTTTAAAAATTGAATTAGAAGGAGTAGGATATACGTTTTCTGATGATCCCTCAATTCTGACAGATATAAACCTAACCATTAAGAATGAGGATAGAATTTTACTTAATGGTGCTTCAGGAACGGGTAAAACTACTTTATTGAAGTTAATTTCTGGATTAATAGCACCAACAAAGGGGACTATATATGTAAATGATACCTCTATTAAAGGAATATGCCCAAATCAATACAGGAGTAAATTAGGGCTAGTACTTTCAGAGCAACAACCTTTTGAAGGTACTATTTTGGAAAATATAATTTTTGATAGGAAGGATGTGCCGCGTGATCGTATTAATGAAGTACTTAAGGATATTGGGTTATTAGCTTTTGTAAAAAAACAAACTAATGGGTTGGATACCGTTTTATATCCACAAGGGCGGCAAATTCCAAATACCATATCGAAACGTATACTGCTAGCAAGAGCCATCATTAATGAACCAAAATTACTATTGCTTAAAGATCCGTTGGATCATTTTGAACAGGAAGAAGCCCAAAGGATTATGACTTATTTATCTGATCCAAAACATCCTTGGGCATTAATAGTCGTGTCACGAAATGAGTTTTGGAAAAAAGTTTGTAACAAGATGATCACTCTCGATCAAAAAATCATTAATTCTTATAAATATGCTTAATATTTCTCATAATCAGCTTAATAAAAAAATGAAACTTGAAAACTATTCCGCTTTTTCAAGGGTGTTTAGGCCAAACCACTTTAATATATTTAATAAGTTTTTGGTTGCTTTCGCCATAGTGGGTATGGTAATTTTGTTTTTGCCATGGACACAGAATGTTACTGGTAATGGTTATGTAACTACCTTAACTCCTAGACAACGACCTCAAACCATACAATCGCCTATTCCTGGTAAAATTGAAAAGTGGTTTGTGAGAGAAGGGGATTTTGTTAAAAAGGGGGATACGATATTGCGTATTTCTGAAGTTAAAACGGAGTATCAGGATCCGAAATTAATAGAACGAACGGAACAGCAGGTAGATGCCAAAAATGGTTCGGCAGTTTCATATCAAGCAAAGATTGCCTCATTAGATAATCAAGCAGCGGCTTTAATAAGAGAGCGCAACTTAAAATTGGATCAAACTAAAAATAAAATTGAACAAGTTAAATTTAAGGTCGTTTCAGACAGTACAAATTTAATTGCAATTCGCAATAACTATACTATTGCCGAGGTTCAATACAATCGTACTGCTCAGCTAGAAAAAGAAGGCTTAAAGGCTAAGGCAGATGTAGAGCAAAAACTTTTAAAAAGGCAAGAGATGCAGGCAAAGCAAATTGCTCAAGAAAATAAGCTTTTAATTAGTAAAAATCAATTGGTAAATGCTAAGGTTGAAATTAATAGAATTAAAGCTTCTTACCAAGATAAAATTGCCAAATCTAGAAGTAATAGAGCTACAGCAGCTTCGGCAAAATTTGAAGCATTAGCACAAGTTGCTAAACTGGAAAATCAGTCCTCTAATTATCAACTACGAAAAGAAATGTACTATATCACAGCACCCCAAAGTGGACACATTAATCATGTTTTACGTTCAGGGCTTGGAGAAACGTTTAAGGAAGGCGAAAAACTAGTAGGTATCATGCCTTCATTTTATCAAGTAGCTGTAGAAACATATGTAGACCCAATAGACTTACCTTTAATACATAAAGGAGAAAAAGTTGGTATTCAGTTTGATGGATGGCCAGCTATTTTCTTCAGCGGTTGGCCCAATGCTTCGCATGGAACTTTTGTAGGAAAGGTTATTGCTATCGAAAATGTTATAAGCAAGAATGGGAAATTTAGGGTGCTAATTGCTCCAGATCCAATTTATAATGAGTGGCCTAAAAATATTAGAGTGGGATCAGGCGCATACACCATAGCATTATTAGAAGATGTACCTATTTGGTATGAGCTATGGAGACAACTTAATGGTTTTCCTCCAAATTATTATACCCCGAAAAAAGATGTTATTAAAAAGTAGAAAAAAATGAAAAAACTGATACAAAATAGTATACTATTTCTGATTTTGGTTGCAACTGAATCAGTATTATCACAAAACTCAAAAGAGATGGGAACACTTTCTTTTGAAACTTACATTGCTTACGTAAAGCAACACAACCCATTGATGAAAAAAGCTAACTTACGATTGAGTTTGAGTGAAGCAACTTTACTTAAAGCTAGAGGAGGTTTTGACCCGAAGATAGCTGTAGATTATGAACGTAAAAAGTTTAAAGAAACAGAATACTTTAATCAGTTTTCTTCAACTTTTAAAATTCCTACTTGGTATGGGATTGGGTTTAATGCCAAATATGAAGAAAATACTGGGGCATATTAAACCCTAATTTAAAGGTTCCTGATGGGGGTTTGTATAGTGCAGGAGTTTCTTTATCATTAGCTCAAGGTCTTTTGATTAATGAACGAATGGCTGCCTTGAAAAAAGCTAAATATTTTATGCAGCAAACTAAAGCAGAGCGTGATGTACTTGTAAATGAGTTGCTTTATAAAGCTAGTAAAGCATATTTTAAGTGGGTAAGTGCGACAAATGAGGTGGATATTTATAAAGACTTTTTACAGAATGCCCAAACTAGATTGAATGCTATTGAAAAAAGTGTAGCAATAGGAGATAAAGCAAAAATAGATATTACCGAGGCAAGAATTACATTTTATAATAGACAATTGAACTTGGAGGCAGTTCTTTTAAAGGAGAATAAAGCCTCACTTGAAGCGAGTAATTACCTTTGGGTTAATGATATTCCTTTAGAAATAAATGAAGCTATTAACCCCATAAACCCAGGATTATTTGTTTTAGACGAAGTATTAGTATTGGGAGACACTACTAACAGTAAAGATGTTTTAGCAGAGCATCCTAAAATTTTAAGTTATGACGCAAAAATCAAAAGCCTACAAGTAGATCGTTCTTTGAAAAAAAATAAACTCTTGCCAAAATTGAATGTGCAGTATAATTTTTTGAGAGAAGAGTTTAACCAAGTAAGCACATTTAATACTGGAAATTACAAGACTTTTGTAAATTTCAGTGTACCTATTTTTTTAAGAAAGGAAAGAGGTGGCTTGAAACTAGCGAGACTTAAATTACAAGAACAAAACTTTGAGCGAACTGCCACTTCCTTATACTTACAAAACAAGATTGAAGCAGTAAAAGCTGAAATTAGATCACTGAGTACTCAAAATAGTTTAATTAAAAACATTGTAAATGATTACAGAATGTTAGTTAAGGCGGAAGAAAGAATGTTTCTCATGGGAGAAAGTTCGTTATTTTTGATAAATTCTCGTGAGCAAAAACTTATGGATGCTCGTTTAAAAGAAAATACAATACTAATAAAACAATTAAATGCTAAAGCTTCATTGCATAATGTATTGGGCGTTTAAGTGATTATAGAAATATTATTGATCTCTTCTTTTTTTATTAAACAATGGTTGTAGACTTAGCTGGAATAGTGGGATAAAATAGTGATGTCTTCAATTAAAGCTTTTTAAACTTATTATTAGGTGAAAAACTGATTTTTGAAGTATCTAATAGTGCCCTTAATACGCTTGTTAATTCATCAGAATTACATTGCAGTTTTTGTTGTAATTCTTTTGAATTTAAGGAGGTGGTTTTTAAGAGTTCCATAATTCTACCTTGTAAATTAGGTATGCTTTCTCGATGGGAAATTTTATCTGCAATACAAAAGGAACATATGCCACATGTATTACTGGACTCTTCTCCAAAATAGTTAAGTAATAACATTTCCTTGCAAACATCCGTAGTTCCTATATAACGAGTAACAGCTTCTAATTGTTCTTTTTTTAAATTGTTTTGTTGCGTTAAATATTTCGATACTCTGCTTATTGTTCTGTCGTCTTCTCGAGGCTCTAATAAGGTAATATTTATATCGGAATCAAATAATTTTAAATCTATAATATTACTTTTTTCAAGACTTAGTAATTGCTCTTTAATTGTTGCTTTTGAACTGCTTATTTGGGTGGCGATATAATTTAAATCAATAGTGATATTACTTTCAAACGCCCCTCCGTATTTCCGGAGTATAAAGTTTAATAGTGTATTGTGTTGCTTGTGTGTACTGATGTATTGAATTAGGTTAAAACTATCTACCAAAAATTGAAGTGTCGTTTTGTTTTTAAACTCTTTCGAAAATCGTAGTACTCCTTGGCGATCTAAAAAAGTAATTGAATTGACTGTTTTGGCAATGTTAAGCTTGTAGCATTTACAAAACTCATAAATGTTAAAATCATAGGTAATATGTTCTCCTTCTTGATAAGCTATACCTAAATAACTACATAATTTTTTATACACAAACTTTAAATCAGATATTTCAGGAAGTGTATTTGTAATTTGATCTTTTAAGGAAGGAACATCGCTTTGACTATTTAATATAACGGCAAAAGCTTTTTCTCCATTTCTTCCTGCTCTACCAGCTTCTTGATAATAGTTTTCAATATTTTCAGTAGGAGTTAAATGAATGACTGTTTTTACATCAGGTTTGTCAATACCCATCCCAAATGCATTAGTAGCCACCATTACCTGAGTTTGATTTTGCATCCATAAGTTAAAATGGGTGTTTTTTTCCTTTGTAGTCAATCCTCCATGGTAGTGTGTTGCAGTAATTCCCTGTTCTTTCAAATACTCACTTAGTTGTTTGGTTCTTTTTCTGTTCCTAACATAAATAATAGACGATTGCCTGTTTTTTAGAAGTATACGTAGTAATGTACTGTATTTGTCTTCGGTGTTAAAAACCATATAAGCTAAGTTTTTTCTCTTAAAAGAACTCTTAAAAATAGCAGGATTGTTTAATTCAAGATTTTCAATAATATCATTAATTACTGTTGGTTTTGCACTTCCCGTAAGCGCTATGATGGGTGTTTTTGGAAGCTGTTCTCTAACCTTTTGAATATTGGTGTAGGCTGGTCTAAAATCATTGCCCCACTGTGATATACAATGTGCTTCATCAACTGCAATTAAATTAATATTAAGTTTACTTAATCGTTCTATAACTAATTCTGATTGTAGTCGTTCTGGTGAAAGGTACATGAATTTGTAGCTTCCATATAAGCAATTGGTTAGCTCTCGATCTAAATCCTGATAACTTAAAGAGCTGTCCAATGCAATGGCTTTTATGCCTTTGCTATTTAAATTCTGTACCTGATCTTTCATCAGTGCAATTAATGGAGAAACAACTAAACAAATCCCATCTAATAATAGCCCAGGAATTTGATAGCATATTGATTTCCCTCCTCCTGTAGGTAATAATACAAAGGTGTCCTTTTGAGCTATTATACTGTTTATAATATCTTCTTGTAGTGGTCTGAAATTATGATAATCCCAATGCTTTTTTAATATGTCAAGTGCGGATGGATTCATTAAGAATATTCAATTACATTTAAAATATAATTTGCTCGATCAATAACTTCACCAATAGGGACTTCACATACATCATAGCCAAGTTTTGTATAGGTGTTTTTTAAGTTATCTTGTATTTTTAATGCTTCTTCAAAGCTTTCATATCGCTCGTTGTCGTTCTTATAAATCTTTTTCCAAGCAGGGAAAATAAAAACAAAATCGTAAATAAATTTTTCTGAAGCAGTTACTGTTTCTGGAGAACTTTCAATATTTATATATTCATTGTAAGCAATAATATCGGGTAATCCACGATCAATAAAAACAAAATTATCTTCTAAATCCGTGCATGCATTAAATTGGGAAATTCTACCTGACAGTAGTTTTTGATTAAATTCATCAGGATTATGTAAAAACAATTGTTTGATTCCTCGCTTTTGGGCTTCCAAAGTAATTTCTCGTGATACTTCCTTAAAGCAGGTATACCCTCGTTTCCTTAATTCTGTCAGTATTGTTGTTTTTCCAGATCCAGGGCTTCCAATTAAAAGAATTCGTTTCATTTATGTGAAAAATAAATAAGAAACAGCAAATTAACTAATTAACTAGGAATAAAAACAAATTTAGATTAATAATATGC
>Ga0105354_1000584_pt1 | contig 22497 bp, 18 predicted proteins | sample GOMGulsemesocosm_FD_83658 | JGI IMG/M metagenome (GOLD analysis project Ga0105354, IMG submission 83658) | Methane-oxidizing microbial communities from mesocosms in the Gulf of Mexico - GOM9B Gulf of Mexico | ecosystem: Environmental > Aquatic > Marine > Cold seeps | place: USA: Gulf of America...
ACAGTGCGGGCAATAAATATAAAACATAATAAAACTCCTATACCCTAAAATTAATGCGCTACGCCTGCAGCGCCGTGCTCGTCAATTAATGCACCATCGTGGAAACGGAACATAGAAAATGGTTTAGCCATGTCACTGGCCTCACCCGCTGCGAGCGTTGCTGCAAACACATGCCCAGAACCCGGTGTTGCTTTAAAACCACCGGTTCCCCAGCCACAGTTGAAGAATAAATTTTCAACCGGTGTTGCAGAGATAATTGGACAAGCATCTGGGCAAGTATCAACAATGCCGCCCCACTGACGGTTCATGCGCACTCTTGAGAACACTGGGAATAGCTCCACAATAGCCTGCACTGTGTGCTCAATAGTGTGATAACTGCCACGCTGCCCGTAACCGTTATAACCATCGATACCCGCACCTATCACTAAATCCCCTTTATCAGATTGAGAGACATAACCATGTACATGGTTAGACATTACCACCGTATCTAAAATAGGCTTAATGGGTTCTGATACCAACGCTTGTAATGGATGTGACTCTAAAGGCAGCTTGAAACCGGCCATTTTAGCCATGACGCTGGAATTACCGGCGGTGACACAACCAATTCGCCCGGCTTCAATCACACCGTGGCTATTCGTCATGACACCCGTTGCGGCGCCATCTTCAGTGATAATATCAACCACTTCGCACTGCTGAATAAGATCGACACCTAAGGCATCCGCTGCACGCGCATAACCCCAAGCCACTGCATCGTGACGTGCGACGCCTCCGCGCGGCTGCCAAGAAGCACCCATAATTGGATAGCGTGGTTGATCCGAGCAATCCATCATCGGCACTATTTCTTTGATTTGTTGTGGGTCGAGTACTTCACCATCGATACCGTTTAAACGATTGGCATTGACACGTCTCTCAATGTCACGCATATCTTGCAAGGTGTGGCCTAAGTTTAGTACCCCACGCTGGGAGAACATCACGTTGTAGTTTAGATCTTGAGATAACCCTTCCCAGAGCTTCATCGCGTGTTCGTACAATTTAGCCGACTCATCCCAAAGATAGTTAGAGCGCACAATAGTGGTATTTCGGGCAGTGTTTCCGCCACCTAAATAACCTTTTTCAAGTACCGCTATATTGGTAATACCATGTACTTTTGCTAAATAGTAAGCCGTTGCTAACCCATGACCACCGCCACCGACAATCACTACATCATATTTTTTCTTCGGGATAGGATTGCGCCATACACGCTGCCAATTCTCATGATGCGTTAAGGCGTGTTTTAACAGCCCAAAACCTGAATACTTTTGCATACCGACCATCCTTCTAGGAGATACATTTATATACTGTGATAATAATTTTTAAACTATGGATCTTTCTACTTAAATACGACAAACAGCCAATGCTTTGCGACATTTCAACCACTGATTTAAAAGTCGATCTGCAAATCTGTGCTCGCCTGAGAGCAGCAAGATAAAATGTATCCCGCATCCACATCTTCATCGGTAATCCCGCCATTGTGATCCATCACCGAGTCGCCCTGTACTTTCATCACTTTGCATGTCCCGCAAATCCCCATACCGCATGCTTTCGGGATATTTAATCCCAACTTTGCAGCCGCTGTATGTACCGTCTCATTGGGGTGGATTTGCACCGATTTACCGCTTTTCAAGAACTCAATATTGAGCATATCAGCACTGTCTAAGCTATCTGCAATATCCACTGCGATTTCCGCCTGGTCAATCGCATCTTGTTCAACGTCCACCGGTGTTGCACCAAAAGATTCATCGTGATAGCGCTGCATATCAAAACCGCTTTGCTGCAACATTTTCTTTACCGCACTCATATACACTTCAGGGCCACAGCAAAAAATCTCGCGGCTCATGAAATCGGGGCAAATCATATTGAGTTTGTCGGCATCTAAATACCCGCGATAACCCGCCCACGCTTGCCCTGTCTGTTGCCGCTCACAAATAACGCTCAAGTTGAAGTTATTAATTCTAGAGCAAATATGCTCTAGTTCGCGATGATAGATAATATCGTTAGGCGTACGCGCACTGTGCACAAAGTGCATATCCACTTCTGCATTAGTATCAAAAAACCAACGCGCCATCGACATCACCGGCGTAATCCCTACTCCGCCTGATAACAGCAATACTTTCTCTGCCGGATAATCGATGCAATTAAACTGTCCAACTGGCCCGTGCACTGCAAGTTCGTCTCCCTCTTGCATATTATCGTGTAAGTAGTTGGAGACTTGCCCACCCGGCACGCGCTTAACGGTAATAGAAAAACTATAAGGCACTGAGGGTGAGCTAGAAATCGTGTACGATCGCATCACTTGCACCGCCTCAATTTCTAACTCAAGCGTGACAAATTGGCCGGGCTTAAAGAAAAACATCACCGGCTGTTCAGCCATAAAACAAAAAGTTTTTACATCGCTGGTTTCTTCAATCACTTTTACGCAGCGCACTAGATGTCGCCCATTGCTCCAGGTCTTGGTATTTATTTCATGGTGGTAATTATCACTGACGGCTACATTGCTCATACGGATGCTCTCTACAAATATGCGTGGGCTTATTTTTTCGCCCATGATCTGCTTTGCGCCATTTACTCGTTTGCCCAATTACGACAACGCTGTGCTCAAGGATTACCAAATCATAAATATAACCAGTACCAACAGAGCCTTAGCGCATATATAAATTTCAGCTGGTCGATTTACGCATAGTTACACGTCGTTATCAGACAGCTTTTATAAAAGCTTTTAGCACAATATCTGCCCATAAAAATACAACACCTAAAAGCATTACAATGACAGGTAAACGATGTGAACCGACACGATCTAATCAATATCACGCAAGCGGATTTTTCTCATACTCAAAGTGAGATGTACCGATTATTAGCTGCGCGCCCTAACAACTTATCACTACCACAACCTTTGTATAATGACCCGCAGATGTTCAAAGTAGATATGCAGGAAATTTTTGAAAAAGAGTGGATCTTTGTCGGCATGAGTTGCGAGCTTCCGACAAAAGGTGATTACATCACCGTTGAAATCGGTCAAAACCCAGTGCTTATTGTGCGCGATGGAGAAGGAGGTATTAAAGCCTTTCACAACGTTTGTAGGCATCGCGGCTCAAAAATCTGTGATAGCAAAAAGGGGAAAGTTGCCAATCTGGTCTGCCCTTACCACCAGTGGACCTATGATGTAAGTGGTAACTTACTCTTTGCAGGCACTGAAATGGGTGACAATTTCAACATGAAGTCTTACGGCTTAAAAGCGGCGCACTGCAACGTCGCCGGCGGCTTTATTTTTGTCTGTTTGGCCAAAGGTGATGCACCTGATATGGCGGCGATGAGCGAGACGTTAAATCAGTATATGGAACCTTATGATATTGAAAATAGCAAAGTCGCTACACAATCTACGCTAGAAGAGTCCGCTAACTGGAAGCTAGTGTTAGAAAACAACCGTGAGTGCTACCATTGTAATGCCTCGCACCCTGAATTATTGGGCAGTTTGCTCGAGTGGGATGATACGCAAGACCCTAGAGCCACTCCTGAATTTTTAGCACACTGTGAACGACAGGCAAAAGCGTGGGATGCAGAGGGTATTCCTCACCAACATGTATCACATGGCCTTAAAAATCGCGTCGTACGCATGCCACTAAAAGAGGGCACTACTGTAATGACGGCGGATGGCAAAGCCGCTTGCACTAAACTTATGGGGCGCATTAAAAACCCAGAGCTTGGCTCTATGCGTATATTACATTTACCTAACTCTTGGAACCACATGCAATCTGATCACTGTGTGGTCTTCCAAGTTATTCCAATTAGCGCACAAAAAACCTTAGTGACCACTAAATGGCTAGTACATAAAGATGCGGTCGAGGGCGTTGATTACAATGTCGAACGCCTTAGAGAAGTTTGGGACGCCACCAACGATCAAGATAGAGAATTGGCTGAACGCAACCAGCAAGGTATTAACTCGATTGCGTATGAACCCGGCCCTTACTCACAGACCTTTGAGTTTGGTGTGATCAATTTTGTCGACTGGTACAGCCAAACGGTGAGAGCGAACTTAGATAAATCTAAACGTTAGCGTGTCGAAAATCTTCAATAATTGATTCGTTGATAACTTTAAGATGACTCAACTGCCCACAGCAATCCGTGGGGAATTAAACCTATGATGATTTAGGCTTCGCCTAATTCATCTCTATTAAAGTTATCAACTATATTAATAATTGGAGACAATATGAGTAACAGAGCTAACTACTTAAAAGCCGCACCCGGTGCAATCGAAATCCTATTCAAACAAGAACAGTATCTCACCGAGCGTTTCACTCAACACAACCAATTGAACATCACCCTCTGGGAACTGCTTAAACTGCGCATTTCTCAGATCAACCAATGTGCCTACTGCATTGACATGCATAGCAAAAATGCGCTTAAATCAGGTGAGAACTACCAGCGCATCGTTGCGCTAAGCGCCTGGAGAGAATCACCACTCTATTCTCAGCAAGAACGTAGCGCGCTAAACTGGGCCGAATTAGTGACCAAAGAAATGTCGGCGACAGATTTGGAATATGAGAAACTCTCTAATACCTTTGATGATGCGGAAATTTTCGACCTCACTGTCGCTGTAAATGCTATTAACAGCTGGAACCGAGTAGCCCGTATATTCCAACCTGTTGTCGGTAGCTACCAAGCCTAAAGCCAAGGACCTTTCATCAATGGACCACAGTATCCGCTTTTATATGCACAAGCCCAAAGGCGAACTCGCGCATTTTATACAAGCGGTGTGGTCTATTAGTGTCGATCCACATGCAACCGCAGATGTTGAGCAATGGCTACCCAGTGATGGGGGTTGTGGGGTCATCTTTAACTTAAATAGCACTTCCAATATTAACGTAACCCTCAATAATCAAACCTTAGTTGAGGGCTGCATTTTACAACCGGTCAGCCAACAAGCGACACCTATAACATTGCAGCCTGGCGCTGTCTTAGCAGGCATTAGATTTCACCCTGCGATTAGTTACGCAATATTCAACGAGTTAGTGACTAAACCGACACTTGTGCAAGGCATCGATCCACTATCACGCTCTTTAATACAATTGCATGAAGTGCTTCAAACTAAAACCAACCACTGGAGCAGGTTATTAACATTGAGCCGCTGGCTCAAGTGCTCGTTTAACACTCTCGCGCTGTTACCCAATGCTTTGTCACAAGCAATCAATGATATTCAAACAATAACACCCTCAACACCAGTGATACCCACGCCAATTGATATCAGCCAGCGTCAACTTGAGCGCTACTTTCATACATGGCTGGGGATAAGCGCAAAAAAATATCAGCGCGTACTACGTACGAGACAAGCACAGTCATCTATCAAGATGAACCCGCTGACGCAGTTAGCCGATCTCGCTCTCGATCACGGCTTCACTGATCAAGCGCACATGACCCGTGAATTCAAGGAGATCGCTAGGATCACTCCTGGGAAATATCGAAAAATCCTCAGCCAATAACTCTCCGTTCTTAGAGAGGATGCATGAAAGTGCAGATATCAGCCAACACCTAAAACAAGACACTGAAGTCGAAGTCAACGATGATAAAAACACTTTGTCTTAGATACAAAGGTGAGTTTCAGGCAGGTACTTTGATAAAGGCAAAGCATTGATCAATAAACACCTGATGATTTAGCTACGCCTAATTCACCTCTATTAAAGTATCGTTGCAGCGCGTTAATGACCTGATCGAAAGTGAAGAAGAGCAAGAATTTAACTTCACCAAACGTCGTTTTAAAGAGAGGATAATGATTCCTTTACAACAACAGGCAAATTTCGAGCAGTATTTATGCGTAGCGCTAACCTACACTAAGCTAAAGAAAGGTTAACGCTTACTAAATATTTCAATTTTTTTAATGCCCACTCACCTGTATAGAGGCGAAGCTCGGCTCGGCTCTCGCCGCTTTTAAAACACTGTGCATAGGTGAACTTACCACCATATTTTCAGCGGATACATCCAACTCTAAACGATGGATATCTAAGCTCGTATCTGTCCACATCCCGGTTCTATCTTCTCTTGGTGAAAAACCAATATGCTTGCGATAGCAGCGACTAAAATGCGGGGTAGAGACAAAACCACAGGCGGAAGACACTTCAATAATAGAGAGCGTGGTCTGCTTTAATAACTGCCTTGCTCTATCTAGACGCAGCCGTAAATAATACCTTGAAGGCGTACAGTTCAAGTAGCGATGAAACAATCGCTCTAACTGGCGTCTTGATACACTGACAAAACTGGCCAGTTCATCAAGTTCGATAGGCTCCTCTATATTGGCTTCCATTAGCTCAACAATTTCCACCAATTTAGGTTGCGCTGTGCTCAACAAATGGCGTAAAGGCACTTTTTGCTGATCGCCCTGTGAGCGTACACGATCACAGACAAACATATCTGAAATCGCACCACTAATGGCTCTACCGTGCTGTAAAGTAATGATATATAACATCATATCCATCGGCGCCCCCCCCCCTGAACAGGTCAGACGATTGCGATCATGGGTAAAGAGTTTGCGGTTACAGTTAACTTTTGGAAAAGCCTCTTGCAGTGGCGCGATATATTCCCAGTGTGCGCTACAGTCATAACCATTGAGTAAACCCGCTGCCGCTAATACATAAGCCCCAGTACAAATACTGCCCAAAACGACATTATTTGAGGCGAGACTACGCAACCATGATAGCTCAGTTTTAGAATAGTTCTGGGTGATATTAATACCACCTGCGACAATTAACGTATCGATATCCGGCGCATTTGTAATAGCAGCATCCACTTCAACTTTCATACCATCGCTGGCTTTAACACTCTCACCATCGCTACTGAGTAAATACCAACTATAAAGCTCGCGCCCTGAGAGCTGATTAGCCATACGCAATGGCTCAACCGCTGAGGCTAGCGCAATCATAGAGTAGTCGCTTAACAGTAGAAAACCTATTTTAGAAGTTTTGATACTGGCATTGGGGACACGAGAGAGATCAAGGTTCTTTTCCATGGTATTATCCTGTTAGTAGCTCAACTCATTCACAAGACAACAGCATAACGACAATATTTTGCTGGAAGAGCTCAAGGTTAAACTTACTTTTATTTATTATTATTTTTTAATCATGTAACACAGTTATTCACCCAGATATTACTACTAAAAACCCTATGAAATTAGCTAAAAGCGACACATAGATACTTAAACAGGCTAGTAGGTATTAGTAACAGATTTTCCTGATGTTTTGTTCAAACAATGTTCAGAAAGTCTAAAAGCGACCAATTCTTAGTTAAAATAACCGTTAGGAAGCTCATGTTAATTAAAGCAACCTATGATCCGTATATCCTAGCTTATTAGATTTCAGGTTAAACCTTCTGAAGTATCAAGCTAGCAAAGGTACTGAGATAAAAGACTTGAAGGAGAACGCTGCTGTCCTTGCCGCTCAACATGCATCTGAGCTCAAAAATCTGGTACTTAAAAAAAACTCTCATTATAAGATGCTCATATTCAGGTAAGACACAGAATAGCTTACTTCGCAATGCGCTATGATTTTGGTACTCCTTCTAGAAAAGTATACTTGCACCACTTTTTGCCGCTGTAATGGCAGCACAAAGCGCAGCATTACCGTCACCGATCACGACTAAGCCCGAGTTTTTGTTTAGTTATGTTATTCGTTAACTTGTATTTTTTAACCTATGTGCCCACTTATAAAAAATACAAATACATACACAATAATGATTAAAAGATAATACTCAAACCTTTCAGCTAATTTTCAATGAATGATAGATAGATCAACGCAAAATTTATTTGCTAGAGGACTTAGGTAAGTGATAATAGGGGCTAACTTGCCACTGTGAAAGATTATTAAGATGTACTGAATACTGTCACTGTAATAAACTAGTTATAATAAACCGAAATGACTGATGTTAACTTTTATGCTTTAGCTAGAGGAAAAACAACAGTGGCTAGCAACACAGCCACTGCTAGCTAACAGCTTTTAAACAATTCCTGAACCACTGCGGTTTGCATCAACTGGACGCGCCTTAGCGCAACTCTCTCGATAAGCACTTTCGCGATACGTTTTAATCGGGTCTATCGCACCTGTATTACGCAATCTAGCCATTTGCAAAATAGGCTCAACATCTAAGTTGTAAGCACTTTTTAAGCTCGCTTGTGCCATCATTGCATCATTGTGCTCTTGGTAATTTTCAAGTGCCGTGCGATCCACCAGCAAAGCTTTAACAAAAGCACGCTGCACTTCAGCGGCAGAATAGATCAAACTTTCAATAGGGTCGGTGACATTGTGGGATTGATCGAGCATATAAAATGGCGAGAAACTGCGTTGCGTATTCGCAATATCAACCAATTCATTAAAGACTAAAAATAGCTGATAAGGATTGATAGAACCTGAGTCTAAATCATCATCACCGTACTTGCTGTCATTGAAGTGAAAACCTCCTAACTTGCCAAATTGCGAGAGGCGAGAGACGATCATCTCGATATTCACATTCGGTGCATGGTGACCTAAATCCACCAGACATTTACAGCGCTCTCCTATTTCTGTTGCCGCCAGATAACTACTGCCCCAATCTTGGATCACCGTTGAGTAAAACGCCGGCTCAAAGATTTTGTGCTCCAATAACATATTCCAGTCATCGGGCAGCGCTGTGTATATCTCTTTAGTGCATTCAATGTAACGTGCAAAAGCATTGGCAAAGTGCTGCTGGCCTGGGAAGTTAGATCCATCCCCCACCCATACGGTTAACGCTTTAGAGCCGAGCTTTTTACCCAGCTCTATCACTTCTATATTATGCGCAACGGCTTGCTCACGCATCGCACTTTGTGAGTTCGCTAAAGAGCCGTATTTATAGGAATGTGCTTGCTGCGCTTGATCTTGAAAGGTATTGGAGTTCATCGCATCAAAGCTTAACCCCAAATTTTGCGTATAACCTAACAGCTCACTGGCATCTTCCGGGGTGTCCCAAGGGATGTGTAATGAGACACTAGGTGTGGCTTGGCCCAGTTGATTGACTACCGCGCAATCGGCGATTTTTTCATAGATATTGCGTGGCTCTCCGATGCCTGGAAAACGTGCAAAACGCGTACCACCAGTGCCTAGCCCCCAAGATGGCAGCGCCACCGCAAACTCACTGGCTTTACGGGTTATAGCTTCGATATCAATATCGTTGCGAGAGAGTTTTTCAGATAACGCACAATAATCAGCTTCAAGGGCTGCTTGATTTTTAGCATTGTTTGCATCAATTACACTTTGATCTATCACGGTTGTTGTCATTTTTATTCTCTCTACCTTTAAGTGAAGCTACCATTAAGTGAAGCTTTATCTGCTCAATGTTTTATCTTGTAAATGAAGGCGCGTGTCCTGCATCTACATTTAATACGTTTCCGGTCGACTTTGACGATAGTTCAGAGACAAAGAAATAAACCCCTTCGGCAATATCTTCAGGAAAAACATTGCGCTTTAATAAGCTACGCTGGCGATAGTGCTCTTCTAAATCGTCGGTCGACATTTTATAAGCACTGGCGCGCTCTTCTTTCCACTTACCGCTCCAAATTTTAGAACCACGCAATACCGCATCCGGGTTCACGACATTGGCGCGAATACCATGTGCTGCACCTTCTAGCGCAACACAGCGAGCAAGTTGTATCTCCGCTGCTTTTGCAGTGCAATAAGCCGAGGCATTTGCCGATGCCACTAGGCCATTTTTACTGGCGACAAATACAATAGAGCCACCGAGTCCCTGTTGCTTCATTAAGCTAAAGGCCGATCGCGATACTAAGAAATAGCCCGTCGATAAAATCGACTGATTGAAGTTCCAATCGGCTAGAGAGGTTTCATCTAAAGGCGCAGATGACGCTATCCCCGCATTGGAGACTAAAATATCTAAGCCACCAAAATTAAGAGCGGTGCGCGTAAATGCTTGTATCACTTGCGTCTCATCGGTCACATCCATCTGGACTACGCTGATAACATCCGCGCTGTACTTGCCAGAGAAATACTCTACACCTTCATCTAAGCCCTTTCGATCAATATCCGCTAACACCACACAAGCCCCTTGGCTAAGCAGCTTATCGGCGGTCGCGCGCCCTATACCACCGGCACCACCGGTGACTAATGCAATTTGACCGGCCAAGCTTTTAGGCTTTGGCATGCGCTGCAATTTGGCTTCTTCTAATAACCAATATTCAATATTAAACGCCTCTTGCTCAGGCAAACCACAATACTGATCAACCCCGTTGGCATATAACATCACATTAATCGCGTTGAGATAAAACTCACCGGCAATACGCGCAGTCGCTTTATCTTTAGCAAAGGTCAGCATACCCACCCCAGGAATTAAATATACCACGGGATTGGCATCGCGAATGGCCGGGCTATCGCTGTGTTTACAGCGATCATAATAGCCTTGATAATCTGCTCGATAATCACTTAACTGCTGATCTAAGCCTTCAATTATCTGTTCTATATTTTCTAATTGCGGATTGTAATCTAGCACTATCGGTCTGATTTTAGTACGTAAAAAGTGATCAGGGCAAGATGTGCCTAAAGCCGCTAACGCTACTAACTGATGACTATTCACAAATTCAAGAATCTGCGCATCATCATTAAAATGACCGATTTGACGTTGATGCTCTGAGCTTTTAGCACGTATTAATGGCATTAATTGCGCCGCGATCGCAGCGCGTTGCTCGGCGTTGTGAGACTCAATGCGTGCGCCACCAAAGGCCACAGCATCTTGCAACTGGCCATCTAACCACGCCTGCGCTTTATTAATAATATCCACTGAGATTTCATAACACTCTTTAGCATTATCCGCCCAAGTAAATAATCCATGTGACTCAAGCACCACGCCTTTAAGGTGCGGGTTATTAGTGGCTATATTTGATAACTCTAAACCTAGCTCAAAACCAGGCTTGCGCCACCCCAACCAGCCGATTTCTCCAGCGTATACTTGCTCGGTAATCGCGCGTGAGTTTTTACACGCTGCAATGGCTATCACAGCATCTGGGTGCAAGTGGTCCACATGCTTATAGGGTACGTAAGCGTGTAGTGGCGTATCGATACTCGCCGCACGAGTATTGAGATTAAAAGTACAATGAGGTAGATATGCCACCATTTCATCTTCAAATTGATCGCCGCGATACAAACCTTTCAGCTTTTCTAGCTGCTCCATATACAAAGTCGAAAAGCCCTCTAGCTCGATACTTCCAATATCCCCACCAGAACCTTTCACCCATAACACTTCAACATCTTGCTTAGTAATAGGGTCAGTACTGATCACTTTAGCGGATGTATTACCTCCCCCGTAGTTAGTCACTTTAGGGTCTGATCCTAGTAAATTTGAGCGGTACTTCAATAATTGCGGTTCGCTCATTGGCGCCGCCACTTGATCATCCCAGCGCAGGGAAATAAGTTTATTTTTGTTGGTGTGGGACATTTTAAGCCTCGTTGCTTATATATGTTAGTAGATGAATGATTGTCTGCTGTTGTTGATTCAACATGCGAATAAATCCGTATTTTTTGAAAACATGGTTAAAATTCAGGACTTATTCGCATATTCGAAAGCTCTATAGTTGTGATTGAAGCTTAAGGACCTTAAAATCAGGCCTATAACAAGCAAAACCGATCAACAAAAACCAAAACCAATCACAAATAGTCATAAAAATGTACACCAACCATCATTTACAGTCAACTTCATTCAAAATATTTCACAAAAAGCTTGATAATGATTTTTTAATCAGTCATATTCGATCAAAGGAGAGGTTATGCACGAACGTGAACGACACAGAATTATTCTGGCAGAGGCCGCATCAAAACCAGTTGCCACTATTAGCTGCTTAGTAGAGTTACTTGACGCATCTGAGGCAACCATCCGCCGTGATGTCAATTTCCTACATAACGAAGGGAAACTTCGAAAAGTACGTGGTGGCGCGGAATCTTTACATCCGCCAACATCGACAGGTTTAGTGGGTAGACCTTTTGCGATAAGCCAGTCGATCAACGCAAAACAGAAAAAACGTATCGCCACAACCGCGGCTTCTTTATGTGTAGAAGGCGAATCTATCATTATCGGCGGTGGCTCTACCGCTTTTATGATGGCTGAGCATATAAAACATATGCAGTTAGATGTAATGACAAATTCATTTGTGATTGCTGACTACTTATTAAAGGAAGGCAAATGCAACGTCACAGTACCTAGTGGCAAGATATACAGAGAGCAGAATTTGATTTTGAGCCCCTATCCTGAAGATGGCTCTACCAAATTTAACGCCAGCAAAATGTTTTTTGGGGCGCAAGGCGTCAGCAGCTTAGGGGTATTAGAGACTGACCCACAGATAGTACAGGGAACCACACGGCTTTTAAAACAAGCAGAGCAGCGCATATTGCTAATAGATAGCAGCAAATTTGAATTGAGCAGCAGCATGATCACCTGCTCATTAAATGAATTACACACTGTGATCACCGATCAAGGTGTGAGTAATAAGAGCATGAAAATGATAGAAGCTTCAGGCTGTCGACTCATCATTGCACCAGAGTCAGCAGTTTAAAAAGGCGTCAGCTGTGGCGCGCATCAACAACAAAAAAAAATCGGAGATTGACCATGATGTTTAAGAAACTACTCGCCACAACCGCTGTGACAATGGCTATATTATCCACTGCCTCTGTACAGGCTAGTGATGTGAAAATTGGCTTAGTCGTCAAAGCCCTGGGCATAGGCTTTTTTGAAGCCGCCAATGAAGGCGCTCAAGAAGCAGCTAAAGAGCTAGGCGGTGTTGAAGTCATCTACACAGGTCCTACTAGCACTACTGCGGAAGGCCAAATTGAAGTAATCAGTGCTCTCATAGCACAAAAAGTAGATGCGATTGCCGTATCAGCTAACGATACTGATGCGCTAGTACCTATTCTAGCTAAAGCGCAAAAGCGTGGTATTAAAGTCATCTCTTGGGATTCAGGTGTGGCTAAAAAAGGTCGTAAGATGCACCTTAATCCATCGAGCAACGCCTTAATAGGCGAGATGAATATCAAGCTTGCAGCTGATGCGCTTAAAGCGGGCAACTTTGCCAAAGGCGACGTGGCTATCTTAAGTGCAACACCTACTTCAACTAACCAGAATATCTGGATTGATGAGATGAAAAAAGTGCTGCCTAAGTATAGCAACCTCAACTTAGTCACTACTGTTTACGGCGATGATCTTGCCGATAAAAGCTATCGTGAAGCTAAGGGGCTACTTAAGACCTACCCTAACTTGAAAGCCATTATTGCCCCGACCACTGTCGGTATTTTAGCTGCGGCACAAGCGGTTAAAGATGAAGGCAAAATAGGTAAAGTATTTGTTACAGGTCTAGGTCTGCCATCTGAACTTGCAGGTCACGTGGACTCAGGCGCGGTGCACTCATTTGCAATTTGGAACCCTATCGATTTAGGTTATGCAGCTACGATGATTTCTTATAACTTAGTCAAAGGTAAAGGTAGCGATACTAGCGTAGGCATGGGCCGTCTAGGTGATGCTAGCCTAAATAGCGATGGCGAAGCTGCAATGAGCGAACCTTTCATTTACGATGCATCAAACGTACATAAGTTTGCAGATATCTTCTAAAAGTTCTCAGTTGAAAATCACTGCTTCATAGGCTATCAATACTCAGCCTGCAGCCACTCTTTTAAGCGGGAAGCTGCGGGTTGAAAACCTCCTAAGAAGTCTTCTTTTTATTCTAAATAATTGTGAACTAAGCTGTTTTCTGTTGTATTTAGAAATGCTAAAAAAACAAAAAATTAACCGCATAACAAAGATAAAACTCTATGTCTCAAGTGACTCCTTTTTATTCCCTGCGCGGAATAAGCAAGGCATTTCCGGGGGTTAAAGCCTTAGACGAAGTGCAGCTAGATCTCTATCCCGGTGAAGTCATGGCGCTGATTGGCGAAAATGGTGCCGGTAAATCTACCTTAGTTAAAACCATGACGGGCATCTATCAGCCCGATGCTGGTGAGCTGAATCTCGCCGGAAAAAGCATTCATTTAGCCACCCCCGATGCTGCCAGAAACTTAGGTATCACGGCCATCCACCAAGAGACAGTACTGTTTGATGAGCTCAGTGTTACCGAAAACATATTCACTGGCCATTTAATAACACGTGGCCCTTTTAAAGCCCTCAATTGGCCAGAAATGCGTCGCCAATGTGTGAAAATTCTTAACGATATCGAAGCGCAAATAGACCCTGATATACTGTTAAAACATTTAAGTATTGGTCAGCGCCACATGGTGGCCATCGCCCGCGCGCTCTCCTTTGATGCCAAAGTGGTGATATTAGATGAACCCACCGCGGCACTTTCGATCCACGAGACTCAAGAGCTGTACAAAATAGTAGAGAAACTTAAAACTGCCGGCTGTGCGATTATGTTTATCAGCCACAAGTTTGATGAAGTGTTTGCCATCGCCGACCGCTTCACCGTATTTCGCGATGGCTGTTTTGTCGATCAAGGAAAAATAGACAGCGTTGATGAGGCGCAGTTAGTCACCATGATGGTCGGCAGAACCGTCGATCAAGTCTATCCAAAAAAAGAACAAGTACTAGGCGACACGGTATTAAAAGTCAGTGGGTACTCACATCCTACTGAGTTTAACGATATATCTTTTGAGCTGTGCGGAGGCGAGATACTTGGCTTTTACGGTTTAGTCGGTGCCGGCAGAACTGAGCTGATGCAGGCGATCTACGGTGTCAGCAACAATATCAGCGGCACGCTAGAAATTGAAGGCAATGCCATTAGCATAAAATCTCCTGCGGATGCGATAAAAGCGGGCATTGTCTATGTCCCTGAAGAGCGCCAGAGCCAGGGAGTGGTATTAGATTTGCCCATCTATCAAAATATTGGTCTGCCGCAACTTAATCAAATCAATAAAAATGGCATGCTTAACCAGCAAAGCGAATACGCATTAGCCGATGACTACGCTACGCGTTTAAGAGTAAAAGCGCCCAACTGGCACGAGCAAGTCGCTAACCTCTCTGGTGGCAACCAACAAAAAGTGGTGATTGCTAAGTGGCTAGCCACGCAACCTAAAGTCATTATTTTGGATGAGCCGACCAAAGGCATAGATATCAGCTCTAAAGCGGCGGTACACAGTTTTATGTCAGAATTAGTGGAGCAAGGACTGGCGGTTATTATGGTCTCATCTGAGCTACCGGAGGTGATGGGCATGTCCGATCGCATTATTGTCATGAATGAAGGCCTGCAAGTATCCCAATTTGATAGAGCGCAGTTTAATGCTGAGACGATTGTTAGTGCAGCGAGCGGAGGTCAGCATGAAAAAACTATTCACTAGCCGCGAGGCACTGTTATGCGCACTGATATTAGTGATGACCTTGGCTGTAGGCGCTATCGCCGATGACTTTTTAAGTATTTCCAACTTACTCTCAGTCTATAACGACACTTCCATTTTGATTATTTTGGCGCTGGGGCAAATGTTGGTGATCATCACTCGCTGCATTGATTTATCGGTGGCGGCGAACCTCGCGTTAACCGGTATGGTGATCGCAATGATCAACAGTGCCTTCCCTGACTTTCCCGTGCCTTTATTAATACTTTTTGGCGCGCTGTTAGGTTTGTGCATGGGCATGATCAACGGCTTGTTAGTCTGGAAGCTGGGCATACCTGCCATTGTGGTCACACTGGGCACAATGAGTATTTATCGCGGTATCATTTTCCTATTAAGTGATGGCGCTTGGGTCAATGCCCACGAGATGTCTAAAGTCTTTATGCAGATACCGCGCAGTACTTTTATTGGCATCGCACTGCTGTCTTGGATCTCAGTGATAGTGATTGCTAGCTTTTACTACTTTACCCGCTCATCGCGTACCGGCCGAGAAATTTATGCCGCAGGCAACAGCCCTACTGCCGCTTTCTATACCGGTATCGACGTTGGGCGCAGTCAGTTTATCGCCTTTTCTATCTCTGGCATGCTCGCCGGATTGTGCGGTTATTTGTGGGTATCGCGCTACGCCGTCGCTTACGTCGATGTCGCTGCAGGTTTTGAGCTACAAGTGATATCCGCTTGCGTGATTGGCGGTATCAGCATCATGGGGGGCATTGGATCAGTGGCAGGCTGTGTGCTCGGCGCGCTTTTTATCGGCGTGATCAACAATGCATTACCAGTGATTGGCGTATCTCCTTTTTGGCAAATGGCCATTTCAGGCGCGGTGATTGTTTTGGCGGTGATCGCCAGCTCAAAAGCTGAGAAGAAGTCGGGCCGTATTATTTTAAAAAGCGCGGCCTTACCTATTTCAAAACAGGCTACGTTAGAGCAGCCTACCTCAAAGCAGGCAACCTAAAGCTTGGCTGTCCCAAATTAAGTTAGCCAAATCGTCATGTAATAGACTGTGGAATAGATCAATGCAAGAGATAACAAAAACAAAATGGCAACAGCCCAAAGCGCTCTTCAAGGTTAAAAAGTTGCCTTGGGAGTTCTTTTTAATATTAATCACTATCTCTGTGTTCATATTAAGTGCCTACGCATCCCCCTACTTTTTAGACCCTTGGAACTTATCTGACGCCACCTTTAACTTCGTGGAAAAGGCCATAGTCGCGCTACCTTTAGCAATGCTCATTATCTGTAGAGACATCGACCTCTCTATCGCCTCTATCATCGCCCTGGCCTCTGTCGCTATGGGTTTTGCAGCACAATATGGCTTTGGCATTGAGATGATTATCATCATCGGTATCAGTGTTGGCATGCTCTGCGGCTTGGTTAATGGCTGGGTCGTCACCCACTTTGATATCCCCGCCATTGTTGTCACTATCGGCACGATGAGTTTATTTCGCGGTATCAGTTATATTTTACTGGGCGATCAAGTGCTTAAAGACTACCCAGAAGGTTTTGACTACTTCGGCCAAGGCTACATCTACTGGGTGTTTAGCTTTGAGTTTTTACTCTTTCTGATCGCCGCGCTGTTTTTCTATTTTCTGCTGCACCGGACCAATTTTGGTCGACGCTGCTATGCGATTGGCAACAACCCAACGGCCGCTTTTTATTCGGGCATTAATGTCAAACGACACCGCCTAATACTCTTTGTTATCGTAGGCGCACTCGCAGGTGTTGCCGCCGTTTTACTCACCTCGCGCCTAGGTAGTACTAGACCGACAATTGCCCTTGGCTGGGAGTTGAGTATTATCACTATGGTGGTGCTTGGCGGAGTCAATATTATGGGCGGTGCCGGAACCATTGCCGGGGTCTTTATCGCGGTATTCTTAATGGGGATTGTCACCTTTGGCCTAGGTCTACTCAATGTGCCAGGCATAGTAATGTCGATCATAATAGGTGGAATGTTAATTGCGGTTATCGCCACCCCTGTTCTAATTAAAAAATTCAGTAAAGGTAATTAGACATGCGCTACGCATTTGTCATGCAATTAAAAGCGGGATGTGAGTATGAGTATTTGCTGCGCCACCAGCAGATTTGGCCCCAGCTTAGCGCTTTACTAACGCAGTACGGTATTAGTCATTATCAGATTTATCTACACCCGCAAACACTGCAGCTATTTGCATCATTTGATGCGCCCAAAAGCTTTGATTCAGCCGGGCTTAAAACAGAGCCATTGATGCTAAAGTGGTGGGATTCGATGGCGCAGTGCATGCAAGTAAAAGAGCAGGAAGATAGTAATGAGCCAGTGAGTATTGAGCTAACTGAAATGTTCTACATGAGTTAGGTTTTACTCTGCACACATACCCCATTAATTTATATAGACACTCGACATGATACTAACACCCGTTATTGCAGTACTAGATATAGGTAAAACCAATCTAAAAATATGTTTACTGGCACTCGATGATGGCCGCTTATTAAGTGAGCACAAACGTCATAATCAAGTGCTCGACTTGCCACCTTATCCGCAGCTAGATATTGAAGGTATTTGGCAGTGGTTTAAACAGAGCATCAAAACGCTCAGCGGCCAATACCTGATTGAAAAGCTTACCTGCACCACCCATGGTGCGACTGCTGTGTGCATGAGCGAAAACCAAATCGAATTGCCAGTACTCGATTACGAATCAAGCTTATGCTGCGCTGAAGATGCGCGTTATAACACCTTACGCCCGCGCTATTCACAAAGCCTGTCTCCCAATTTAGGTACCGGATTAAATCTTGGCAGGCAATTACACTGGCAAGCTCGCCAATACCCTACGGAGTTTGCCAAAGTAAAAAATATCCTGATGTACCCTCAATACTGGGGTTGGCGTATGAGTGGCGTGATGGCCAGTGAAGTCACCTCACTTGGCTGTCATACCGATTTATGGAATCCACAACAACATTGCCTACCTTCGCTTGTGGATAAAATGCAATGGCAATCACGCTTTCCTAAACTACTTAAAACCGGCGCTAGCTTAGGGCCTGTCCTAGAAAGTTTAGCGACAGAACTAGGCCTGCCCGCAAGCTGCCAAGTAATCAACGGCATCCACGACTCTAACGCATCCCTTGTGCCTTATTTAAAAGCAAACCAGACTCCCTGCACCGTCATTTCAACCGGCACATGGGTAGTGATTGCCGCCATTGGCGCTTCATTAGAGGGTTTAAAAGAGCAATCAGACATGCTAGCCAACGTCAACGCCTTTGGCGATCCCGTGCCCTGCATTCGCTTTATGGGTGGACGCGAGTGGCAGCACTTAGCCACTGAACAAGCAGCCACTGTCGGCGACCTTAATGCCGTAATGGCTTTAGGAATACACGCTTTACCTGCCTTTAGCAAAGAGGGCGGTCCTTTTAACAATGGCGAAGCACATTGTAGAGAAGGTCAATTTATCGGCCCGATTGATCAGCTAAGTGATACGCAACGCACTGCAATAGCCTCCCTATACTGTGCTTTTGTGACACATTACTGCCTAAACTTAGTACAAAGTAGTGAGCGCGGAAATATCTATGTAGAGGGGAGCTTCGCTGGCAATAAGCTTTTATTGAGTATATTGGCGCAGCTAAATGATACTCAATCGGTACTGGTCAGTGAAGACAGTACCGGCACAACATTAGGCACAGCCCTTTCAATCAACGATTGTAATTGGTCACAAACACTCCCCATCCAAACACCCGCTGCTATTCATTTAAGCAAAGATATTAAAGAGTACTATCGCAGTTGGCTCAACTTGATTGAGTGTTAAAGAGCAGTGAGTTTGAAGTATGAACTACACCGCTAGAAAGCGGTATAGATAGTTATTTCTTCCAAGCAGCCCATGGGTCGTCATCAACCGCATCATAAGCACTTTTAGATTCGCTAGCTTTGCTATGACTGCGGTTTGAATCACTGCGATTAGAATTATAACCACCAGAGCTTGACCCAGAATCACCACCAAAACTACGCTTCTTGTAACTACCTTTGCCACCATTGCGAGAGCTACTCTTAAATTCAGCGGCTTTTTTGGCGCGCTTTTCATTCAGTCTCTGCGCATCTTCAAGGGATAAAATAGCCGGCTCACCTGCCACTTGATGATCAGGGATGATGCGATCTCTCGGGGGGAACTTGAATTGTTCAGAGCTAGCACGCGGGTATCTTTTGTATTCATACATGTAAAAAGTTTCTACTTTTTCACGTGCCCATTCCGTTTTTTTCAAAAACTTAACGCTTGAGTCAATGCTCGCATTGGTTTTGAAGCAGTTGATATTTAGATAGGCAAACAAGATATCAAAACCGTATTGCTCGACTAAGTCACTGACCACCTTTTTTAGACCCACGCCGTTGAGGGGGTTGTTTTTGTACTTGATCTCGTCACTCATTTTTTACACTGCTATCCAAATTAAGAAAGGCCTATTATAACTGACTATAAGGTCAAATTGCAGGTTATTGTTGGATAGGTTTTTATGTTTATAGTGTATTGTTATTTTGGGAGGTTGTTTAAAGACAAAAAACTTTAACTAATTTCTTTTTTAATGTTTAAATTCAAGGGACTGCGGCGCAGTTTCGCCTACGGCGAGTTCATTTCTTTTGGAGTGGACTAAAAGAAACGGAACCAAAGAAAATCCCACCCTACGATTACCGAAAGACTCCTACGCAATTCACAAAATTGGCGGCCGCTCAGATAGGCCGTCCCTGGCCTAACTGAGCTCTGCGCGACGTCCTGTCGCTGCGCTTCGCCAATTTAGCGAATTGCTTCGGCGGTAATCCAAGGGGTTTGGTGGCTCCGTAGTTAGCATGATTATGCCCTTTAACATAAATAATCACTCACTGAATTTGATTGGTAATTGACTGAAGCTCGATACAGTAAAGTAGATATTTGTCATGGACCTTATATTCCCGCTATAAAGACGGAAAGATTCCGTATACCCACATCAAAAAGCTCGGTTAAAAAACCATGACTTATTGAAATATAGTGCTAATATCTGGTTAATTAAACCTAACCAGAACATTACAGAGGTATGAGTGAAATTAGGAAGAAATGAAGCTTGTTGGTGTGGATCTGGGAATAAATTCAAGAAGTGTCACTTGAATCGAGATACTCAGAAACCTATCAATGAGGGAGTTTTACATAAGCAGATTAATGGATTCTATTCACAAAAATATTGTAGTGTTCCAGATGAAATGAAAGGGAGCTGCGCCGGTAAAATAATTAAAGCCCACTCTATCTCTAAAAGCTCATCTCTCAAAGAAATTGCGTGTAATGGACATGTACTTACAACATTTAAAGCAACTGTAAACTTTAAGAATAGGTTTGAAATAACGCCAAAAAAAGTAGGGATTCAAAAAGCATCAACGTTCACTGGTTTTTGCGCCCATCATGATAAAAATATATTTCAGCCTATCGAAGATGTTGATTTTTCTATTACAGATGCCAATTGTTTTTTAGTCGCCTATAGAGCTGTTTCAAGAGAAATATTTGTGAAAGAGCGATCGTCTGGGACTCTTGGTTTGTTAAAAGACTTAGATAAAGGAAAAAGTTTAGAGCAGCAAAAAGCAATCCAAACAGAGTACAAACGGCTATTTACAAATAATGATCTCAGCACTAATGATTTGAAATTCATCAAAAGCAAGCTAGATCAGATGTTAATACATTCCAATTACAGAGAACTACATCACGTAGTTTTCACTCTATCTGAGCCACCTCAATTGATGACTAGCGCAGCAGTAGGGCCAACATTCGACTTTCAAGGTAATCAGGTACAAGTGATCTCACAAGATCCAAAAAAAATCCCAAGTTATATAATCATAAATTCTTTCTCAAGTAATGGAATAGGTTATATTTCTTTATCATGGATAAGAGAACATAGCTCAGTTGGTCGCAAATTTTATAATAGTTTAAAGAACTCAATCAGCGTCGAAGCATCATTGTTAGCATTTATTTTTACAAATATTGAAAACAACTACATATCAATTGATTGGTGGGGTTCACTTAATACTACTGATAAATCATATCTAATGGGCTTATACTCCCAAGGAGTAATGATACCAACCTATAGTGATGCCCTTATAAGTCATAAAAATTTACATGCATTTCGAATTACAAGCACGGTACAATTGAACATTGAAGCACCCGTTTTATAATCAGGTAGCCTAAATCGATATAGAGCACAATAACTTGATTGAAAAAGGTGTGTACCCCGAGTGAAAGAATTTTTTAGATCATTTCAGCCAACAATCACTCGGTCTGGACTGGCCAATTTTGGTCTTACTTTGAAAACCTCCCTCCCTTGTGATGCTTTAAAAGGCGTTGTTCATTCCTATTTACAAATTAAAGCGGAAAAAGCCACCCCATACCCTGTGCTTCCCGATGGTACTCAATCAATATTTATATCTCCTCACGGTTCGATCATAGGTGGGGCCCAACTACAAACGCGTGACATGCAAATTTTAGAGGCTGGCGAGTATTTTGGTATCCGCTTTTACTCTGGTGCTTTACGACATTTTTTTAAAATAGACCTGTCTGAAATTACCGACCAGTATGTGGGTAATGAATATTTCCCATGTGCTTTTTTTCATAACCTTCATGAGCTGATATACCAACAAAGTGATTATCACAAACGTGTGAATGTCTGTGAAAACTGGTTAATGAATAATTTTCAACCTCAACCCAATTCTCGTTTTGATCAGGCGCTACGTTTGATATATCAGTCATCTGGAAGCGTTAAAATTAATGATCTAGCTAAAAGCGTTGATTGCAGTAGTCGTCACTTAAGTCGATCATTTCAACTTCATATCGGTCTAAATACTAAAACTTTTACTAAAATAATCCGCATTCAACATGCTTGTAGACAATTATACATAACGCCTCGTGAATCATTAGATTCAGCCTTAGCATTGGGTTTCTTCGACCAATCACATTTAATAAAAGATTTCAAAAAACATCTATTATCAACCCCCTTCGATTTTTCTAAGCGTTTCAGGTCCGATTTTTACAATCAATAAGCTTCTGAAATTGTTAAAAATGCACTCTATTACACTCGTTGGAGATTAGAATGCAGTATTCAAACACAGAAATTTTAGATATGACTA
>Ga0105354_1000586_pt1 | contig 22457 bp, 17 predicted proteins | sample GOMGulsemesocosm_FD_83658 | JGI IMG/M metagenome (GOLD analysis project Ga0105354, IMG submission 83658) | Methane-oxidizing microbial communities from mesocosms in the Gulf of Mexico - GOM9B Gulf of Mexico | ecosystem: Environmental > Aquatic > Marine > Cold seeps | place: USA: Gulf of America...
ATTTCATTTGTTCTAACTTCCCTGACAGAGCTCTGAGGGGGGAATTAATTTAATCAAATTGGTATCCATTAATCGCCATAGAATACATGAACTGCACTAGTGTCGACAAGTTTAATCCGTGATATTGCTACTTTTCTAAGGTTTTATTCCTTATCTGGTAAAAGATCTGCTTTTCATCTGGAATTGAATTAGGTATTCAAGGGGATTTTAAGCTATATAAAAGTAATGGCGTACTGTTGAGATAATGACGATGACGAATAAAAATAGCGGGTCAGATTTCTATTATCGATTAACCCAATGGTTAACCGATATTAAAAAGCATCAAGTCACTCACGCCGTGGAATTAGTTGAGCAAGCTAAAGTGATTTTAAAAGCCGCGGAGTCAATCCCAGAAGAAAAAATAAAGCAGTTTGTTGATAATTTTAAATATGATTTAATTGAATTTTATCAATTAAATCAAGAGCAAGTTCAGCATTCTATTTACCTGGGACTAATGAAAGAAACGTTTTGGCATACCATGGCCAATATCACGGATAAATCGCAAGTCGAGTGGGCCGAATTGTGTGAAGACTTTCAACATAATGGCGATTATCAGGCAGGAGACTTAATCGGTTTTGGCATTGTTGAATGTAAAAAGTGCCATCAAACGGTGCAAATAAATCACTTGTCAGAAATTGGACCATGTTTGCATTGTGGCCACGATCATTTTTCTCGGCAGAGTTTAACGCCATAATCGATTCAATTCATTTTTAATTACTCTGATAGACCCATCTTTAAAGGGATTAGTTATACTGAAAATTGTTCCTCATGTTTTGCTAATCAATATAGTAAACTACTGACTAGTTAAGATATTTCCTATAAAAATAAATAGCTTATATATTAAGCTAACATGGTGATTTTTCATGACCCAAACCTCAAATCAATGGCGTTTAACTCCAGAGCAATTAACTGCTCCATTAAATGAGCAAATGTTTTCTCTCAGTAATGAGCAGTTATCCGATTCTGATACCTTTATTGGTCATCATCGTGCAAAAGAAGCATTAGATTTTGGTTTATCAATGGAAACGCGTGGTTTTAATGTTTATGCCATGGGGGAGCATGGTACAGGCCGTCAAACGCTGATAAAACAAATGTTAGCCGCAACAGCAAACCAGCAAGCAACCCCAGAAGAATGGTGTTACATCAATAATTTCGATGATGTTCATGCTCCCTTTAAGTTACATGTTAGTCCTGGTGATGGTAAGCAATTACTAACACGCATCAACACCTTTATTGACGAGCTTGTTGACATATTCCCTGAAACATTTGATAACCCGAGTTATCAGCGACAAAAAGCGGCGATTGATCGTGAATTTAATCAAAAATATGATTTCGCCATCGCTACAGTAGAAGATACTGCATTAAAAGATAACGTTGTTTTATTTGAAGAGGGTGGTGAAATAGGTTTTTCACCTTTAGTCAATGGTGAAGCACTTAACGATAAAGACTTTGCAAAATTAGATGAAACTAAACGTAACGAATTTTATCAAGTATTAGAAAAATTGGAAAATTTACTTTCAGATCAATTAATTGAATTACCGCAGTGGAAAAGGATCTCATCGGATAAAAAGCGTAAATTAAAACATGAAACCGCAGAACAAAGTATTCGTCCGTTTCTAAAAGAATTAGAACATGAGTTCGCTAGCAACTTAGGGGTTTTGAAATACTTATCTAAAGTCAAAGCCCATATTGTTGAAGCAGTACTTGAAATTTTGGTCGATGAAAGTGGCGAAAATCAACAAAGTGACAAAGATTCTCGCAAACTAATGCAAGAACGTTTTTTGCCAAATTTATTAGTTTCACGTTCACCTGATGAAGGTGCCCCAGTAGTTTATGAACAAAATCCCACTTTTCAAAACTTGTTTGGTCATGTCGATTTTGCAAGCTTTCAAGGTAGTACTTACACAAGTTATCGCTTAATTCGTCCCGGTGCTTTGCATAAAGCCAATGGTGGCTATTTATTACTTGAAGTTGAAAAGTTACTTAATCAGCCGATGGTTTGGTCACGATTAAAGCTGGCACTTAAAACCGATCAAATAACCATTGAAAACCCATATTCTGAATATTCTCAACCAGGGGCGCTAAGTCTACAACCGGAAAAAATTCCGCTAAAAGTGAAAGTGATTTTATTAGGTGATCCAGAAATCTATTACACTTTACAAGATTATGACCAAGAATTTACCGAACTATTTAGAGTTTTAGCTGATTTTGATCGATACCTTGATAATTCAGATGAGAACTTAAACGAATACGCACAACTGATCAGAGCGCGGGCAGAAAAAAATGATTATCCGATGGTAACGAATGAAGCCGTAATGGAGCTCGTACGTTACGGTTTACGTTGTGCTGAACACCAACATAAAATTTCAGCCAACATTGTCAAAATTAATGACTTGCTGGATGAAGCGGTATATTTGTGGAAAAAACAGCAGCAAGAACAAAGCCTGACAGCGACATTTATTTCACAAGCACTCGCCGCCCAGTATCGAAGAAAAGGTCGGATCAGTGAAGCTTGGTTAACAGAAATAAAGGAAGAACAAGTTTTGATCAGTACTCACGGTAAACAAGTGGGTAAAGTTAATGGTTTAACGGTGCTTGAAATTGGTGATAGTGTTTTTGGAACACCGGCACGGATCACGGCAACGGTTTATGCGGGGAGCAATGGCATTACCGATATAGAACGTGAAGTTGATTTAGGTAAATCGATTCATTCAAAAGGTGTTTTATTATTATCGGGATATATTGGCCATAAATACGGACAAAGGTTCCCTGTTGCTATCTCTGCCAATATAGCTATTGAACAATCTTATGGGCATATCGACGGAGATAGCGCCTCAATGGCCGAACTTTGTGCTTTAGTCTCAGCTATTTCCCATTTACCTATAGACCAAAGTATCGCAATAACCGGCTCGATGAATCAGCATGGTGAAGTTCAATCTATCGGTGGAGTTAATGAGAAGATTGAAGGTTTCTACCGATTATGTAAAGACAAAGGTTTAACGGGCACTCAAGGGGTCATTATTCCTAAAACTAACGTCATGAACTTGATGCTTGACTCAACAGTGATCAACGCTGTTAATAAGGGGAATTTTCATATTTATGCCGTTGACAATGTTGATCAGTCACTAGAAATTTTGATGGGGCACAGTGCCGGTATGATGAATAGCGTTGGACGGTATCCGAGGAAATCTATTCATGCTATGGTATTGGAAAAGCTATCGAATTTGTCTGATCTACTTGATGGTGAGGAAGAATAGCGGGGGTGATAGGACTTGTAAAAAATCGCTATCCTTTCCTTAAAAAATAAATTACTCTCTATAAATCGGTAAGTGGTATTCTCACTTTGGAATGTTTGATATCGAGGATGTTATTTAGAAAAATATAAAAATAAAAACCAATAAACCTGATTGCTGTAATACTTTTGTGATGCGCTATCGCTAAGTTTATCAAAATTGATCAGGCTCAAACTCTTAAGGCATTTGTCTATTTGCCCCCCTAATCGACGTCACTTTAGCTCTGACGCCCCAGTTCCCCTTTTGCACCTATAAAACCAAAGTCATTGAATTTAAAGAAAATTTTGCAATTTTCAGTAATTGGTTTATGCTTAAACAAAATATGTATAAAAACTAAACAAGCACTTACGACTCTTTTTTGAAAGTTTGGTAAGTTCGATAAGTCTGCAGTCTATCGATTTTGCGAGTACAACTTGTACTGGCATTAAGGGGGTGTTGTGGATCAATCAAGTCAAATAGAGCAAGTATGGCCTATTGCGGCATATTTTCTTATTCTCATCGCAATGTTAATTTTTATGATGTTGCTGTCTCATTTCATGGGACCCAAAACTAAATCTCGAGCCAAAAACACCCCATATGAGTCTGGTGTTATATCGGTCAATGATAATAAAACACGTTTCACCAGCCATTTCTTCTTGTATGCCATCTTCTTTGTCATTTTTGATTTAGAAACAATTTACCTTTTTGCTTGGGTTATTGCTTTTGAAGATGTCGGTTGGATGGGCTTTATTGAAGCGAGTGTATTTATTTTTGTTTTACTTGCTGCACTGGTTTATATCTGGCGGATCGGAGCGTTATCACTAAAACAACGTCATCGCCCCTATCGACAATCACAATTAGATATTGCTTCTTCATCACAAAAATCACGAGGTGTTTAATGGAATGGTCACTGACAAAAGCGAAACTAGATGATGCGATGGAGCAAGCGAAACAAGTTTCAGAAGAAGAGCTAAAACGAAATGTATTTATGACAAAGCTTGATGATATGGTCAATTGGGGTAGGAAAAACTCAATTTGGCCGTTTAACTTTGGTTTGAGTTGCTGCTATGTAGAAATGGCGACGAGTTTCACCTCACGTCATGATATTGCCCGATTTGGCGCTGAAGTTATTCGCGCGACACCTCGACAAGCAGACTTGATGGTGATTTCAGGGACTTGTTTTCGAAAAATGGCGCCAGTGGTTCAACATCTGTATGAGCAATTATTAGAGCCACGCTGGATTATTTCGATGGGATCTTGTGCTAATTCAGGTGGCATGTATGACATTTATAGTGTTGTACAAGGGGTCGATAAATTTATCCCTGTTGATGTTTATGTACCTGGCTGCCCACCTCGACCAGAAGCTTTACTTGAAGCTTTATTATTATTACAAAACTCCATTGCTCATCAACCACGTCCACTAAGTTGGGTAGTAGGAGAACAATCGGTCTCTCAAATTGCTAAACCTTCCTTGCGCGATATCAAACATGAGCATCGAATCAATGTTACCAATCTTGATGAACCGGACTCAATCTAATGGCTGTAAATATAAAAGCCAGTAAAGATTGGCAACCTACCAATACTTTTCCGATTGTTGATGAAATTCACGCAATTGCTAGCCATTTACAACTTACCCCTGTTACTGCAATCGAAAACATTGTTGACGCTATTACCACTTTTTGGGTCGATAAAAGTCAGTTGACGGCTTTAATGCAAGTGCTAAGACATGATTTAGATAAAACATTTAAGATGTGTTTTGATATTACCGCGATTGATGAAACCGAACGAATGCAAAAGGGTGGTACGGTTAAAGATTTCACCGTCAGCTACCATTTGACCTCCTATGAACGTAATCAAGACATTCGAGTGAAAGTAGGCTTAACAGCCGCAGATAAAAATTTACCCAGCGTTTGCCAATATTGGCCTAATGCTAATTGGTATGAACGTGAAATTTGGGACATGTTTGGTGTCGTTTTTGAAAACCACCCTTATTTAACACGCATATTGATGCCGCATACGTGGCAAGGTCATCCACTATTAAAAACTCATCCAGCGCGTGCGACCGAAATGGATCCCTTTACCTTACCGCCTTTTAAACAAGATGAAGAACAAAAAGCATTACAATTTGATCCAGAAGCTTGGGGTATGAAACGACAAAGTCGTGATAATGATTTTATGTTTCTAAATCTCGGGCCTAATCATCCTAGTGTTCATGGTGCTTTTCGTATTGTTTTACAAATGGATGGTGAAGAGATTGTCGACTCTGTACCCGATATTGGTTACCACCATCGTGGTGCTGAAAAAATGGGCGAACGACAATCTTGGCATAGTTATATTCCTTATACCGACCGCATTGATTATCTCGGTGGGGTGATGAATAACTTTCCGTATGTGATGGCGGTGGAAAAGTTGGCGGGCATTACCGTACCTGACCGCGCTAAAGTTATTCGTATCATGACCTCAGAAATGTTCCGTATTTTGAGTCACTTACTTTTTTATGGCACTTTTGCTCAAGATCTTGGTGCCTTATCGCCGATTTTTTATATGTTTATTGATCGGGAAAAACTGTTTGGCATTATTGAAGCTTTTACTGGCGCGCGTATGCACCCTAGTTGGTTTCGTATTGGCGGTATTGCTTCTGACCTACCTAAAGGTTGGGACAAGCTAGTACGTGAATATGTTAACTACTTGCCTAAACGTCTCGATGAATACGAAAAAATGGTCATGCAAAATTCTATTTTGAAAAAACGTACTGTCGGTATTGGTGCCTACTCAGCACGCGAAGCCATTGAATGGGGCGTAACAGGACCTGGTTTAAGAGCAACTGGTTTTTCTTGGGATATGCGAAAACAACGTCCATACAGTGGTTATGATCAATTTGATTTTGATGTACCAGTAGGTGAAAACGGTGATTGTTATGACCGTTGCCGAGTGCGTATAGAGGAAATGAGACAAAGTATTCGCATCATTGAGCAATGCTTAAATAATATGCCAGAAGGAGCTTATAAAGCAGACCATCCACAAACTACACCACCTGATAAATCGAGAACCATGACCGATATTGACAGTTTAATTCCGCATTTTGTCAACGTATCTTGGGGACCTACTATTCCAGCTGGAGAAGTTTCTGTCAGTGTTGAGGCAACCAAAGGCATTATGGCGTATCACCTGATCAGTGATGGCTCAACCATGAGTTATCGTACACGTATTCGCACCCCGAGTTTTGCTCACTTGCAAATGCTGCCTGTGATCAGTCGAGGTCAAATGGTTGCCGACTTAATCGCCACTTTAGGCAGTGTTGATTATGTTATGGCTGATGTGGATAGATAGGACAACTGATGAATATTATTAAAACCATAGCACCTCACCCAAGCGATTATTTAACTGCTACAGAATTGGCGGAAATTGATCATGAAGTTAGCATTATGGAAACGCGGGAAGCGGCCGGTATAGAAGCGTTAAAAGTTGTGCAAGATCACCGAGGCTGGGTAAGTGATGACTCGTTATTAGCTATTGCTCAATATTTAAAAATGTCCACAGCAGAATTAGAAGGTGTCGCAACTTTTTATAACTTGATCTATCGACAACAAGTCGGACAGTTTGTCATCCACATTTGCGATAGCATCAGTTGCCATTTAAATGGTTTTCCGGTTGTTTTATCGGCGATTAAAAAGCATCTTAATATTGAATACGGACAAACAACAGCCGATGGTTTATTTACTCTTTTATCCAATGTTTGTCTGGGTGGCTGCGACAAAGCACCAGTGATGATGATAGGTAAAAATCATTACGAACATCTAACCGCTGAAAGTGCCATTGCAGCCATTGAGCAATTAAAAAAGTCAGTCAATGATGTTGAAGGAGTTTCACCATGAAAGCGATGACTCACCCTTTAACACATTTGGTCAATTTATCTGCTCCACTTAACCTTGAACAATATAGTGAGTTAGGTGGTTACCAAGGGGCAAAAACAGCTTTAGTTGAACATTCCCCTAATGAAGTTTTAGAGATAGTGAAAGCTTCAAATTTAAAGGGACGTGGTGGTGCAGGGTTTCCAACTGGGATGAAATGGAGTTTTGTGCCCAATTTTGAGGCCAATGATCCACGAGTTCAAGACAACAAATACCTAGTTTGTAATGCAGATGAAATGGAGCCGGGGACTTTTAAAGACCGCTTACTATTAGAAGGTGTGCCACACCAACTGATCGAAGCAATGATCATTGCTGCCTATACCATTGGCGCGAATAAAGCCTATATCTTTTTACGTGGTGAATATCATCTTGCGGCTAAACGGATACAAAAAGCGATTGATCAAGCTTATCAAGCGAACTGGTTAGGCACTGATATTCAACACACTGGCTTTCATTTAGAGCTATATCTTCATACTAGTGCTGGTCGTTATATATGTGGTGAAGAAACCGCACTTATTAATGCCTTAGAAGGCAAGCGAGCTAATCCTAGGGCTAAACCGCCATTTCCTCAAGTCGCGGGGTTATTTGGTAAACCTACCATAGTGAATAACGTTGAAACCTTATGTAATCTTCCACACATTCTGAAAAATGGTGTTAATTGGTTTAAAGAAGTATCGCCAAATAGTGATGCAGGCACAAAAATTTACGGCGCCTGTGGTCGGGTGAAAAACCCCGGTTTATGGGAGTTGCCGATGGGGGCAACCATAGGGCAAGTTTTAAATGATCATGCTGGCGGGATGAGCGACGGGCTTAAATTAAAAGGGTTATTACCAGGTGGAGCATCCACTGATTTTTTAATGCCTGAGCATCTTGATGTCCCCATGGATTATGACTCTATTGCAAAAGCAGGGAGCCGATTGGGCACTGGCGGTTTAATTGTTCTCGACGATCAAAATTGTCCAGTTGCTATGGTATTAAATCTGTTGCAATTTTTTGCTCAGGAATCTTGTGGCTGGTGTACTCCATGTCGAGATGGTACGCCATGGGCGGTTGAAATTCTCACCCGCATAGAAAATGGTCAAGGTTCAATTGAAGATATCGATGCACTACTGAATTTGTGTGATTTTATGTGGATTGGCAAAACCCATTGTGCCTTAGCTCCCGGCGCGGTTGAGCCTTTAAAAAGTGCATTAAAATATTTTAATGATGACTTTATGCAGCATATAGAACAGGGTTGCTGCCCATACCATAGAGGTCATTAAGATGAGTGATAATATCGAAAACAACAATCAAAACATGGTCACAGTCTATATTGATGATCAAGCTTATCAAGTTTCATCGGATAATAACTTGCTGGCAGGGGTTTTGTCACAAAAACTCAATTTACCTTATTTTTGTTGGCATCCTTCGATGGGCTCGGTTGGCGCTTGCAGACAATGTGCTGTCACTCAATATCAGGATGAGAATGATACTCGCGGTCGTATGGTGATGGCCTGTACCACCCCCGTTACTGACGGCATGCGTATTCGATTAACCGATGAACAGTCGACAGTTTTTCGAGAGCAAGTTATTTCGGCGATGATGACTAATCACCCTCATGACTGCCCGGTTTGTGCAGAAGGCGGTGAATGTCATTTACAAGATATGACGGTAATGACGGGACATAGTACCCGTGATTACAAAGGTGAAAAACGAACTTTTACCAATCAACATTTAGGTGAGTTGGTTGGTCATGAAATGAATCGCTGCATTACTTGTTATCGTTGTGTGCGTTTTTATAAAGACTATGCCGGCGGAGATGATTTTGGTGTTTATGGCTCTAGAAATAACGTCTATTTTGGTCGTCAACAAGACGGTCAATTAGAGAGTGAGTTTAGTGGCAACTTAGTTGAAGTCTGCCCAACTGGCGTATTTACCAATAAGCTATTTTCAGCCCATTACACCCGTAAATGGGACTTACAATCGGCGCCTTCTATTTGTTCACATTGTGCTGTTGGTTGTAATACCAGTGTAGGTGAACGTTACGGCAGTGTTCGTCGAGTAATGAATCGTTATAACCATGATATCAATGGTTATTTTCTCTGTGACCGTGGCCGGTTTGGTATAGGTTTTGTTAATGGAGAGCAACGCATTAGAGTGGCTAAAGGCATTAACCAACAATCTCCTGAGCGATTATCGTCTTTAGATGTGGCTAAAGCTTTAGTGCATCACAAAGGTAAACGATTTATCGGCATTGGTTCAGCAAGAGCGTCGTTTGAAGCAAATTATTACTTGAAAAATCTCGTGGGTGATAATCATTTTTCATTAGGTTTATCAGCGGATGAGATGAATATCGCGGCACTGCATAAAAACTTTCTCGCCAAGAATGCTGCCCCTAGTTTGCAGGAAATAGAACAAAGTGATTTTGTCTTAATTATTGATGAAGATATTACCCACACTGCACCTAGAATGGCATTAGCTGTGAGGCAAGCACTGCGTAATGCTAGTATTGATAAAGCCGATCTGTTAGGTATTCCTTCATGGCAAGACAGTGCAGTAAGAACAATTGGTGGCACATCACTGACTCCTTTGTATTTAATACAGAGCCATGCCAGCAAACTTGATGATGTTGCAGAGCAAGTTATTCTTCAAAAAACTAAAACGACCGTTGCCTTTGTTAATGAATTGACTGAGATGTTAAATACTCATGAAGATGTCATTTGTTTTGAACATCAACATTCATCGTTATTAAATCAATTACTTCAGGCGAAAAAACCACTGGTCATTGGTGGTTGGGGCAGTCGTAGTGATGAACTTGTCAGCGCGATAAGCGAATTTGTTGAATGTTTGAAACAATCAAAATATTTAGAAAACTCTTCGTTAAAATGTCTCTTAGCGCCACCTCAAGCCAATAGTGTTGGATTGCTGTCATTAATGGATGAACAGAGCTTATCTGTAGAGCAAGTATTGTTATCTGTCGAAGCTGGTGGCGAATCTGCTAAAAGAGAACTGGGCATCGAAGGTATTATTCTGCTTGAGCAAGAGCTACAGCAGTTTAACCCGCAACAATTGATGACCCTGAAACAATCATCATTAACCATAATAGCCTTAGAGCATAGTGAAAATAAGATTACTGAACTTGCTGATATAGTCTTACCTGTTGCCGCAGTTACTGAAGGTGATGGCCATTTTGTTAATTATCAAGGGCGAATACAGCCCTTTTATCAAGTTCACCCTAGCGTTTTACCCATTCAAGAAAGTTGGCGTTGGCTAGGTTTGTTAGCGAAAGCTATTTATCCTAATCATGCTTTGGCAAAGGAAGCTAAATCACTTAACGAGCTGTATCAGTTATTCCTGCAAGAAGATGGTCATTGGCCTATTCGGGTTAATGAGGCTGAACGTGCGACTGCGCGTGAAACGCATAGAAACAGTGGTAGAACTGCGAAAATGGCTAATAACAGTGTTCATGAGGTTAAAACGACGCAAAGTCAGGATCATTATCGCTATTCTATGGAAGGTGATAACCCCAAAAGTAGTGACAATATGCCTTTCACTTGGGCGCCGGGGTGGAACTCAAATCAAGCGATTCATCAATACCAACAACATGTTGGCGGTGAGTTAATCAGCCAATCAGCAGATGATATTACCCAACAATCTCTGGACTTTACTGATGTTCAAGTACTCAAGCCTTGTTGGGTAAGTCAAAGTAATAATGGTAGTGAGAAAATTAATCCAACCGCAGAGCGGAACTTTTTCTTACAAAAACCATGGCATAAGGAAGAGTGGCAAGCGGCATTAGTGCCTGAGTTTATCTTAGTTGAACAAGTTAATGCAGTGGCTGTTTCTAAACAAATGGCAAAAGATAACCATTGGCAAGCGGGGCAATGGCTGAATACTTCTTTACTCGATGGTTATGATAACCAAGTATTAAGCACCGCTGCTCAAGTCTTTATTGATGAGCGGATCAGTGATGACTTAATTTATGGTGAGTTTGATTGCTCAGCTAATCATCAAGTGCAAGATATCAGCCTATCAATCGCCACCGACGAACAAGTGATTGATTACCAAAATAGACTTGAACAACAAAAACAAGCCGCTAAAACACAGCAACAGCAAATTTTAGTCAGGCTCAAACAACAAGATCAATATATTCCTATTCGTTTAGTGGCAGGAGGGTTAGACGATGCTTGAGTTTTTTTGGAAAATTTTTGAAATTACTGTCATCTTAGCGCTACTGATCCCTATGGCGGCGATGCTCGTTTGGGTTGAGCGTAGGATGATTGGTATTTGGCAAGACCGATTAGGCCCTAATCGAGTTGGGCCCTTTGGTATTTTGCAGTCCTTTGCTGACTTGTTGAAAATATTGGGCAAAGAAGATTGGATCCCACCCTTTAGTGAAAAACTGGTCTTTACCTTAGCACCAGTCATTGGTGCGGTATGTGTACTGATGAGTTTTGCAGTCATTCCTTTTTCGCCGAGTATCGGAGTATCAGATCTCAATATCGGATTATTATTTTTTCTCGCAATGGCTTCATTAGCGGTGTATTCCGTGGTACTTGCAGGTTGGGCGTCAAATTCTAAATATGCATTGCTTGGCGGTATGCGAGCTGCTGCCCAAACGGTGAGTTATGAAGTGTTTATGGGGCTTTCTGTGATGGGGGTGGTGTTATTAAGCGGCACCTTTAATTTAAGAGAAATTGTTTTAGCACAGTCAGATGGTTGGTTTATTCAAAGTCAGTTTGTTGGTTTTGTCATTTTTCTTATCGCCGGCATTGCCGAGAGCCACCGCCTACCTTTTGATTTACCTGAAGCAGAAACGGAATTAACCGCAGGTTTTCATACCGAATACTCAGGACTGAAATTTGCCTTGTTCTTCTTAGGTGAATATTTAGGTGTCACGCTAATTTCGGCGATGACGGTAGTCTTGTTTTTTGGTGGCTGGATGATGCCAGAGCCGCTTGATTCATGGTTACCGCCTTTTATTTGGTTTGTCGCTAAAATCTTTTTCTTCATAATGTTTTTTATATTATTAAGAACCTCGCTGCCTCGCCCACGTTTTGACCAGTTATTGAGTTTTGGTTGGCTAGTCATGTTGCCTTTAGCCTTAGCAAATTTACTGGTTACCGCGTTTTTAAAATTGACAGGAGTACTGTGATGTTTAGCCAATTACGCACCATGTGGTTAGTACTCAAGCATACCTTTACCAAAGCGGATACGGTTGAGTACCCTGAGCAAAAACCGTATTTAGCGCCAAGATATCGCGGTCGAATTATTTTGTCGAGAGATCCTGATGGTGAAGAACGTTGCGTGGCTTGTAACCTCTGTGCTGTAGCTTGTCCTGTTGACTGTATCGCATTACAACAAACCATTGATGATGATGGCAGAAAGCGCGCTGAGTTTTTTCGGATTAATTTTTCTCGTTGTATTTTATGTGGCTTTTGTGAAGAAGCCTGTCCTACTTATGCTATTCAATTAACACCGGATGTCGAGTTGGCGGAATATGATCGTCAAAATCTTGTGTATGAGAAAGAGCATTTATTGATTAAAGGGGTAGGTAAGTACCCTGATTATAGTTTTTATCAACAGTCAGGTATTGCCATCAAAGGCAAAGCCAAAGGACAAGGGGTACAAGAAAAACCACCGATTGATATTAAGGGGTTAATGCCATGAGTTATGCTTTTGCTTCGATAGAAACCTTGTTTTATTTAGCTGGATTGATCGCCATTGTTGCCAGTATTAAGGTTATCACTCAAAAAAATACCGTACATGCCTTACTTTATTTAGTTATTTCTTTGTTGGCGGTAGCGGTTTGTTTTTATTTAATGGGGGCGCCTTTTGCCGCAGGGCTTGAAGTGATTGTTTATGCCGGTGCCATACTGGTGCTGTTTGTTTTTGCCATTATGTTGTTTGGCTTAAAAGAAGATGAGGTTAATCACGCTCCACAAAATAAAGGTTTGTCGATGTGGTTTGGTCCCTGTTTATTAGCACTATGTTTACTGGCTGAAATGATGATTTCATTTGACAGTGCAGATATCCAACATCGTCTTGCAGGGACAGTTGTTAGCTCTAGAGAAGTGGGGATTTTACTGTATGGCCCTTACTTATTGGCTGTTGAAATTGCATCTTTTCTGTTACTTGCCGGTTTAATCGCTGGATATCACTATGCAAAACCAGATATTCAAGGAGGACATCTATGACCACTATTCCCTTAGAACATGTATTAATACTGGCTTGCATCTTATTTGTCATTGGTTTCATTGGCGTGGTTGTAAGGAAAAACACCTTGTTTATGTTGATGAGTTTAGAAGTAATGCTTAATGCTGTTGGTGTTGCTTTTATTGGTGCAGGCAGTGTTTGGCAACAAGCGGATGGTCAGGTGATGTTTATTTTAATTTTAACCCTTGCTGCAGCCGAAGTTGCGGTTGGGTTAGCGCTACTTATTCGCATGCAGCAACGTTTCAAATCTCTAGATATTGACTGTTTAAGTCAACTTAAAGGATAGGTGAATTAATGTTACTTAGTTTATTACCTTTTTATCCATTAGTGAGTTTTTTATTGTTAATCACTTTAAGTAAACGGTTGTCATGGTTACATGTCAGTGCCTTAAGTGTTGGTTCTATGCTGTTATGTGCATTAACAAGCTTGGTATTGCTTAATCAAATAAATCAACTTGATAATGGCGTGATCACAGCACACTTATGGCAGTGGTTTTCATTAGCTAATGCTAGCGGTTTTACCGAAGTTAACTTTGCCTTTTATCTGGATGGTTTATCCGCCGTGATGATTTCGGTGGTCTCTGGAGTGGGTTTTCTTATTCATGTTTTTGCTGCTGCTTACATGAAAGAAGATGAAAACTTTGCTCGCTTTATGGCCTATATGAATTTATTTATTGTCGCTATGCTGATCTTAGTCTTAGCGGATAATTTAGTGCTGCTTTACCTTGGCTGGGAAGGCGTTGGGCTGTGTAGTTTCTTATTAATTGGTTTTTGGTACCAAGATAAAGCCAATGTCAAAGCGGCAAAAAAAGCCTTTATTGTCACTCGTGTTGGCGATACGGCAATGGCGATTGGCTTGTTTATGTTATTTAAGTCCTTAGGTAGCATGGATATCAACGAAATTGGTCAGTTAGCAACCTTGCATTGGCAAGTGGGCAGTGAGCAAGCGTATTGGATTTGTTTATTATTACTTGGCGGTGCGGTGGGTAAATCAGCGCAGCTGCCTTTGCAAACATGGTTACCTGATGCCATGGCGGGGCCGACTCCGGTTAGTGCTTTAATTCATGCCGCCACTATGGTTACTGCTGGGGTTTATTTGATCGCCAGAATGAATGCTTTATTTGTGCTTTCTCCAGAGGTAATGAATTACGTTGCTTGGGTGGGAGCCAGTACCCTACTTCTGGCTGGGTGTGCGGCACTTGTACAATCTGATATTAAACGGGTATTAGCGTATTCAACCATGAGCCAAATTGGCTATATGATGCTGGCCTTAGGGGCAGGGGCGTGGTCGGCAGGTATATTTCATTTAATGACCCATGCCTTTTTTAAAGCGTTATTATTTTTAACCGCAGGTGCAGTGATTTATGCCTTACATCATCAACAGAATATTTTCAAAATGGGTGGTGTGTTAAAACGTTTACCGATTGAGTCGACATTATTTATTATTGGCTTGATCTGTTTGATGGCACTACCCGGCACCTCAGGTTTCTTCTCAAAAGAAGCTATCATTGCCGAGCTATGGTCGTCTACGACTGCTGGCGCTGCTTTATGGTGGTGCGCAATTATAGGCGCGCTTATCACCAGTATTTATAGTTGCAGGTTATTTTTTATTGCCTTTTTAGGCACGGAACGTTTTACTCATCCGGTTGAAAACTCAACCAGTAAATTATTAATGGGCGCGTTATTTACCTTGGCGTTATTATCCTTCATTGGAGGCTTTATCGCCCCAGACTTATCAGGAATATTTGCTAGTGTCGATAGCAATAACTCAATAGGGGAAGAACCCGGTTGGTTGCATACGGTTGCGATTATAACGCCGTTTGTTGGTATTGCCTTATCATGGTTTATTTTTAAAGGTTACCGACGAGGTGATGCCGACTTACTATCTGCAGCAGAGCAAAGTATTAGCTCAAGCAAGGTAAAAGTTTTTTGTAACTCAGGTTTAGGTTTTGACCGTTTATATGAGATGACGTTGATTAAACCGTTTGTCTTTTTAGCAAAACTTAATCGTCGAGATGTCGTTGATCAATTGATAATGACCAGTGCTTGGTATGTAGGGTTATGGCGAGATGTTTTAGTGTTTAGTCAAAATGGTCTATTACGTTGGTACGCCGCCGCCTTTGCTTTGGGATTAGTGATCTTGATAGGAGGGACATTATTATGATCATTACTTTGCTTATCTTAGCATTAATACTATCAGGGGCGTTGTCATGGTTTGCCGAATCACGAAAATCCGGCAGTGCAAAAATGGTCGCGTTAGTGTCAAGCTTATTCTTGGCGCTAAGTTTTATTGTTTATTTGTTGAGTAGCCACAATGACTTTAGTCAACTGGTGCTGTTAGCTGACGTTTCTTGGATCGATACGTTTAACATCCGTTACTCAATTGCTCTCGACCATTTAAGCAATATGCTGCTGTTATTAACCTTTTTATTATTGTTGGTGGCGGTGCTCATTTCTTGGCGTGAGATCACTCACCGCGTTGGCTTTTATTATTTCAATTTAATGCTCACCATCGCTGGCATTGTAGGGGTCTTTACCGCGGTTGACTTGTTTTTATTTTTCTTCTTCTGGGAAGTGATGTTATTACCTATGACAGCCTTAATTGCTATATGGGGTCATGAAAACAAACACTTTGCGGCAATTAAGTTTTTTATCTTTACCCAAGTAAGCAGTCTATTAATGTTGGTGGCGATTATTGTCATGGCCTATCTTCATCAACAACAAGTTGGACAACTAAGTTTTGCTTACCAAGATTGGCTAAACCTTAAACTTCCTGATGAGCTTGCTTATTATATGATGTTAGGCTTTTTTATCGCTTTTGCGGTTAAGTTACCTTCTTTTCCGGTGCATAGTTGGTTACCTGATGCTCATACCCAAGCCCCAACGGCGGGCAGTGTGTTATTGGCGGGTGTTCTCTTAAAAACAGGAGCCTACGGTTTAATTCGCTTTGTCATTGTCTTGTTTCCTCAAGCGAGTACTGAGTTTGCACCTATTGCGGCGATATTGGCATTGGTGAGTATTTTATATGGCGCTAAAATGGCGTTTGCGCAAACCGATTTTAAACGTCTGGTTGCCTACAGCAGTATTAGCCATATGGGCTTTGTGATGCTGGCGTTATTTTCCTTTAATGCCAATGCTTTCCAAGGGGCGATCATTACCCTAGTCGCTCATGGCTTAAGTAGTGCTGCCTTATTTGCTTTTGCAGGCATGATCTACGCGCGTATTCATTCTCGAGATTTGGCGATGATGGGAGGCTTTTGGAAGTCTGCGCCATTGATGGGCGGTTTTGCTTTAGCCTTTGCGGCATCGGCGTTTGGTTTACCGGGATTAGCGAATTTTGTTGGTGAGTTCTTTAGCTTAATTGGCTCATATCAACGTTTTCCAGTGATCACGATATTTGCGGCATTAGGTATTATCGGCTCGGCCATTTATGGGATGATGTTATTTCAATCAAGTTTTCAAGGTCCGGTAAAACATTCATTTATTGATCTGTCTGTACGAGAAGGTTTTATTGCTATTAGCTTATTTAGTGCTTTATTAATACTGGGGTTATTCCCGAATTTAGTTTTTCAATTTACCTTTAATGGAGGCCTATAATGGATCTTTCAGCCTTTATTTCCTTAACGCCTCAGTTAATTATTGCTAGTGGTGTTGTGCTCGCGATGTTATTAGTGGCATGGCAGCGTAGCCAAAAGATGATTGCTTACTTCACTACCCTCATTCTGTTGATGGCTATTATTGCCACTGTGAATGCAATGGGCGGTGAAAAGACCTTTATTACTACCCTATTAGCGGTGGATGATTATAGCCGCTATGCTTTTATTTTAGTGCTTGTCAGCAGCCTTTGTTGTGTGTATTTAAGTACTCTGACGCTTTGTCAGGGTGTGGAAGTGCATGATGAATATTACCTACTGTTATTGCTGGTTGTTTTAGGAGCAGGCATCCTGATTGTCAGTGAACATTTTGCCAGTTTATTTCTAGGGTTTGAAATACTCAGTATTGCCTTGGTGGGGTTGGTTGGGTATTTTAGACAATCACAATTTTCTGTTGAAACAGGTTTTAAATATTTAATATTAAGTGCCAGTGCGTCAAGTTTTATGCTACTCGGTATCGCATTTATCTACGCACAAACAGGGGATTTAAGTTTTTCTCATGCGGTGATAGAACAGGCGAATATCACGTTATATGCTTCGTTAAGTCAGAGTGTGTTATATCAATTAGGTTTTATCTTATTCTTTGCAGGCATTGCTTTTAAACTATCGTTAGTGCCTTTTCATTACTGGACTCCAGATGTTTATCAAGGTGCCTCCACACCTGTGACGCTATTGTTAGCGACTGTCTCTAAATGCGCGATGTTTATTGTGCTATTAAAATGTTGCTTTACTGCCAGTCATTTTTCTTTGATCCAAGGCTCTAATGTTTTTTCTTTTATTGCTTGGTTGGCTATTTTGTCAATGATTGTTGGTAATTGCTTGGCACTCAAACAGCAAAAAATTAAACGCTTGTTAGGTTATTCGTCGATAGCTCACATGGGATATTTACTGATTGTTGTGCTTCTAGGGAATTTAGCAGGTATTGATTTTGCTTGGCAGAGTGTCTTGTTTTATCTATCCGCCTATTTGTTAGCTAATGTTTCTATCTTTACCGTATTAACATTTGACGATAAATTAGCAAAAGGAGATGCGGTAACGATTGACAGTTGGCAAGGTTTATTTTGGCGCCAGCCTTTATTGGCAACCTTGGTGATATTCTCTGTATTAAGTTTTGCTGGTATTCCTTTAACCGCGGGTTTTATTGGAAAATTCTATTTAGTTTCTTTTGCTGCGGATCACGCGCTATGGTCTTTACTGGCGGCGCTAATTGTTGGTAGTGGTATTGCGCTGGCTTATTATTTACCAATAATATTTGCACTATTTTGTGAGCCTCAATCGACTCCCGAGGAAAACGTACAGCGTGAGATTACATTAGCTGACAAGTCGGTAGTAAGTCTTTATATTGCATTAGGTTTTGTTTTAGGGATTTACCCTGATGTGATAGGTAAATTGCTTCAACAATTATGAGGGATTGGTTAAATTGTCAAACAATTTGTTTAATTGACTATTCGTTCTTTTAATTATTACTCCCCTTAACAGAGGTTTTTCTTAATCTATTGTTATTTATAGATATTTATCTTTGGCTTAATATTTGAATAAATAGCCAAGTTATAATAATAAATTAAGGACATCCCTATGAAATATACAAAGATTATTGCCGCCCTCGGGTTAACAACATTAATGAGTGGTTGTGTTGTTATCGCTTCTACGCCTTCTCGCGCTAATTTCCATCAGCATCAAGAATTAACCATTAGTGCCGAAACCCTAACGGCGATGGATATTGAAGCAGGCTCTGGCAGTTTGATTATTCGTGGTGATGAAGGCTTAACGACTATTAAAGTGACTGCCGATATCTATACCGATAAAAAAAATCCTGATGATTATCAGCTAACTTTAGATAAATCCGCGAAAACAGCATTTTTAGTGGCCAAAAATAATAACTCATCGGGCTTTTGGCTAGGAAATTCACCACGTATTGATTTGGTTGTACATTTACCAGCGGCGATGATGTTAGATGTTAATGATGGCTCTGGGGATATTGAAATTAACAATATTCAAGGCAGTCTTGATGTCAATGATGGTTCTGGTGATTTAACCATCGAAAATATTGACAGTAACGTTAGTATTAAAGATGGCTCTGGAGAAATTGAAATCAGCCATGTTAGAGGCGCATTAAATATTAATGATGGCTCAGGTGAAATCACTATTGATACTGTTGAAGGTGATTTAACCATAGATGATGGTTCTGGGACAATTTACGCTAAGAATATCACAGGAAATGCTGATATCGATGATGGCTCTGGTGACCTAACGGTTAAACAAGTAACCGGTACTGTCACCATAGATGATGGTTCAGGTAGTATTAATATTGATAATGCTGGCGGCCTAAAAATTCTCGAGTCGGGATCTGGTGGCTTAAAAGTTAACAATGTTAAAGGTGGTTTTCAGATCGATAGCTAAGCTATCTTCCTTGTAAAATTAAATGCCTCAAAATACTTTTTGAGGCATTTTTTATACCAACTTGATCATTAAATTAATATATTTGGCGTTTTTAGCTATTAATCTCTTGCTTCTATTTTGAACGCCTGTATAATGCGCGCCTCGATATTGAGTGGTGGAGCTACTCGATATATTTAAAAAAGTGTGGGGTTATCCCAATAGACTTGCCCAGCTGGTTTCCTAATCCAGCTATAGAATGTGCCTTAAGTCTTCCGGTGGTTTCCTCGTTATTGAACGCAGGGGTTGTTAGCTTACAGCTATACCTGCCATTGAGAAGACAAAATTTATGTTAAATATTGACAACGCCTCTGTAGGCTTTGATGCCCTTGGTTTGCCTGAAAACTTATTATCTGCTTTAACTGCTTTAGGGTTTGAAACTTCAACGCCTATTCAAGCGAAAACTATTCCACCTTTGTTAGAAGGTTTTGACGTGCTTGGTGAAGCGCAAACAGGTACCGGTAAAACCGCTGCTTTTGGCTTACCCGCGTTAGCGAAAATTGATACCTCAATTAGAAAACCACAATTGATGGTTTTAGCACCGACTCGTGAATTAGCAATGCAAGTTGCAGAAGCAATTGAAAGCTTTGCTAAAAACATGAAAGGCCTAAAAGTTGCTACTTTATATGGTGGCCAATCTTATGGTCCACAATTTCAACAATTAGAGCGTGGTGCTCAAGTAGTTGTTGGTACACCAGGCCGATTAATGGACCACCTTCGTCGTAAAAGCCTTAAATTAGACCAGTTGAAAGTTTGTGTACTTGATGAAGCCGATGAAATGTTAAACATGGGCTTTTTAGAAGACATCACTTGGACACTTGATCATGTGCCAGATACTACTCAAATGTGTTTGTTCTCGGCAACTATGCCAGCGGGCATTCGTAAAATTGCTAATCGTTTCTTAAAAGAACCTGTTCATATAAAAATTGCCGCAGTTAAGAAAGAAAAAGCCAATATTACTCAATATGCTTGGAAAGTGAGTGGAATTCAAAAAATTACTGCTTTAACACGTATTGCTGAAATCGTTGACTATGATGCGATGATTATTTTTGTTCGTACTCGTAACGATACTGTTGATGTTGCAGAAAAATTAGAACGTGCTGGTTATCCTGCTGTTGCATTAAATGGCGATATGAACCAACAACAACGTGAAAGAACGATTGACCAATTAAAGTCAGGTGGTTCTTCTATTTTAGTGGCAACCGATGTTGTTGCTCGTGGTTTAGATATTCCTCGTATTTCATTAGTGATTAACTATGACTTACCAAGTGATAATGAATCATATGTTCACCGTATCGGTAGAACAGGTCGTGCTGGACGTGAAGGTACAGCAATTTCTTTTGTTCGTCCTCGTGAAATGTACTCATTACGTCATTATGAGCGTTTAACTTCTGGTGTAGTTAAGAGCTATGATTTACCAAATATTCAAGAAATTGGTAAAAAACGTATTGAAAAAACACGTGTAGAAATGGCTTCGATTATTGCTGAAAAAGATTTAACTGCAATGCGTGAAATTATTGAAGGTATGGCTGCAGAGTCTGAACTTTCAATGGCTGATTTAGCGGCAGCTTTATTGTTCCAAAAACAATTGAAGCAGCCTTTACAGCCTAAAGAAGACCCTAAACCTCGCCGTGATGCTCGTAGTGAAGGTCGTGAACGTAATGACCGAGATGGTAGAGGTCGTAATGATTCTCGTCGTGATGCTCGTGGTGAAGGTCGTGGCCGTGACAATCGTGCTGAACGTGCTCCTCGTAAGGCAAAAGAAGTACGTAATGACGTTGATTGGCAGACTTACCGTTTAGAAGTAGGTAAAGAGCATGGTGCTAAGCCTGGTGATATTGTTGGTGCAATTGCTAACGAAATTTCATTAGACAGTAGCTATATCGGTCAAATTAACTTACATGAGCGTCATACGTTTGTTCAGTTACCAAAAGGTATGCCTGACAAGTCATTCTCACAGTTAAAACGTGTTCGTGTTCGTCGTCAAGCCTTAGAGATTACCGTATCTGATACGCCAGTGGCTTCAGAACGTCCACGTCGTAAAACAGAAAGAAGTGATCGTCCAAGACGTGCCAATTAATACTTAGTTTATTGAACTAGATAAAGTCGCTAATTTAGCGGCCTATTAAATAAAAAAGTGGCTATTCAAGAAATTGAATAGCCACTTTTTGTATAGAAACATTGAAAAGAAAAGCCCCCGTAATTCCTGTGGAGTACAGTAAACTTTACTGACCCAATATAGCGTTTGGAATGAAGTGTATTGGTTTAAACCTTAATCTCACACCGTGAGTGACTTTGCCAAGTGTTTATTGGTATCAGTCAAGCCCAGCCATTACCTGTGCTCGATTTCTGTCTAATAAAGCTTGATAGGTTTTATCGCCAAGGCCAACGTCAATAAATAATTGCTTCATAATGGCCTCAGGATATAGGTAAGCATTATAGTCGGGCAACCAGCCGTTATTCATCATACTCAGTATCATTTTTTTGGTTTTTTCGTTGTGCTGCCTAAATAACAACCAGCGCGCATAATAGATATCTTTTCGAACATGACTCTGGGCTAAACTGTTATCAAGTTGTTGGGCCAAGTCGCTAACTGATGGCATTTTACCGCGTTTGGCTTGTAACTGGACAAAATAGGTCAGCAAATTACGATTCTTAGCGGTCAATACTATTTCCCCCCGTGTTTCTGGATTGAGGATATTATCGGCAAGCTCAGGCAATAGACGTAAAAAAGCCTGGTATGCTTCTTCATCATCTCCCATCAGTTCAAGTGCCAGCAGGTAGCCTCTGGCATATCGTGCATTGTCTTGATGCATAGCTATGCGTTGTTCGATAAATACTGTCGCATCCTGATAGCGCCCTTGGGCGGCAGCTAGGGAGGTCTGAATAAACAATTTAAACGATGGGTTGACCTGTTGGCCTTGTAACTTAGTCAGTGTCTCAGTAACCCTA
>Ga0105354_1000587_pt1 | contig 22454 bp, 16 predicted proteins | sample GOMGulsemesocosm_FD_83658 | JGI IMG/M metagenome (GOLD analysis project Ga0105354, IMG submission 83658) | Methane-oxidizing microbial communities from mesocosms in the Gulf of Mexico - GOM9B Gulf of Mexico | ecosystem: Environmental > Aquatic > Marine > Cold seeps | place: USA: Gulf of America...
AAGTATTGAAGTACTTGATGCTGACCATTTTGATTTTAGCCAAGCACAAATTGGCTTTTTCTCTGCGGGTGGTTCTATCTCAGCTAAATTTGCACCATTGGCAGCTGATGAAGGTTGTATTGTTATCGATAATACGTCTGAATTTCGTTACGATGACGACATTCCTCTAATCGTACCTGAAGTTAATCCTAGCGCATTAGCTGATTATCGTAACCGCAATATCATTGCTAACCCTAATTGTTCAACCATTCAAATGATGGTGGCGCTTAAGCCTATTTATGATGCTGTTGGCATTAAGCGTGTTAACGTTTCGACTTATCAGTCAGTTTCTGGTGGTCGTAAAGCTGCAATGGACGAATTAGCCAAGCAAACCGCAGACTTATTATGTGGCAAGCCGGTTGAATCAAAAAACTTTCCTCGCCAAATCGCATTTAACGTTATCCCACAAATTGATGTGTTTATGGATAATGGCTACACCAAAGAAGAAATGAAAATGGTGTGGGAAACTAAGAAAATACTGGGCGATGAGAGCGTACTTGTTAACCCAACGGCGGTTCGTGTGCCGGTATTTTTCGGTCATGGTGAATCTTTACATATTGAAACTGGTTCGCCAATTTCTGCTGAAGAAGTTAAAGATTTACTCGAGCAAGCACCAGGTATTGTTGTTTGTCGTGATGACGCAGATTTTCCAACACAAATAAGCGATGCAAGCGGTAAAGATGCCACTTACATTGGTCGTATACGTGAAGATATTAGCCATGATAGTGGCATTAATATGTGGATTGTTGCTGACAATGTTCGCAAAGGTGCGGCAACTAACAGTGTTCAAATTGCTGAGTTGTTAGTTAAAAATTACCTTTCATAAAATTCTGATTATTGACGGTATGACTTAAATAACGGTTAACGTTAAGATTTATTAAAGAAAAATGAAAACTCGTCGTTATAGTTAACGACGAGTTTTTTTGTTTTATTTTTAGTAAAACTCTCGGTATTAACTTGCTATGATATAAAGTAGTAAAGCAAGGTTGGAATAATTTTTGCTTTGATTCTCTAAGGTTAGAAGTGCCAAACTATTGGCAACAAATAAAAATAATTAGGAAAACTTGATGCATCGACTATTACGCCTGTGCCTGTGGCAGGTAATATTTATCAGCATTACCACATTCAGTGTTTCATTATTCGCTTTCGAAGAGGGTGGTATTCGTATTCGAGGGCCAAAAGCAACGGATATGTTTCCTTATGATCAATATGGTCCTCTTACTTCAAAAGACACTTTGTGGAATATAGCCCTAAAAGTTCGTCCCGAAACCACTTTGTCTGTTTATCAAGTGATGCAGGCGCTTTATCAAAAAAATCCTCAAGCATTTAAACAAAATAACTTAAACCATCTTATCAATGGCCAGTATTTAAAGTTACCGTCTATTGATGAAATGCGCGCTATAAACCCTATAGCGGCAAAAAACAAATCAAGTACTGACGACAAAGTATGGCAAAAGCAAGTCACTAAAAATGTTAAGAAAAAAATTATTCCTCCAGCTGAACTTTCCATTAAAAAGAAAGATTTAGAGGCGACTAAAAAAGAAATTAATGCACAGCTTGAAATAATTGATACTAAACAAACGGTCCGTCTGGAAACTATTCAAAATGATGTTCTAGATTCTATTGATGGGCTGCAAGCTATTCTTAAAGAAAATGCTGTTGTAGATGACAAAATTTCAAGTGTAAATCAGCAGCTTAATGCTTTCAAAGAAGCTTCTACTAAAGAAGATGAAAATCAAAATGCTCAATTAGTTCTTATAGCGTCACTTCAGCAAGAAGTTTTGAACATGCTAGAAGAAAAAAGGCAAGCTGACGAATTAGCAAAACAAAAAGCTGAACTTGAAAATGAAGGCATAACTTCCCAGAATTGGTTTGTCGGGCTTATGTCAACCTTACCAGCCGCTTTTGCATTGAGTCTTGTCTTTTGGTTAATGCGTCGTAAGGGAAGTGTTGAAGTAGCAAAAGTTGCCAAGCCTAAAAAGTCTAAAGCTGTTGCTGAGGAAAAAGCAAAACCAGAGAAAGACACACTTGATGATTTAGACGGTGAATTATCACTTGATGACGAGTTATCACTTGATGACGAATTATCAATGGATTTAGGTGAAGACGAACTTAATCTAGATGATTCTTTATTCTCTGAAGATGATGGTTTAGGTTCATTAGATGATGAATTGCTTGATGATGATGTGATTCATTTAGATGATGACTTAGATGGTCTTGACGATTTAGATGACTTGGAAGATATATCACTTGATGGTGAAGAACTGGAAGGAGGAGAGTTAGATCAAAGTGATTTAGATTCTTTACTTTCAGGCCTCGATGAAGAAGACGAACCTGTTGAAGAAGAGATTGAAAGTAAAGAAGAGGCTATAGGGGAAGCATTAGAAGGAGGTGAGTTAGGTCAAGACTTACTGAATGATTTGTTAAATGGTATTGGAGATGAAGAAGTTGAATCGGTCCACGAAGAAGTGGCCGAACTTACTGACCCAGACGATATTGATGCACTGATGGATTCAATGGCAGCTGCTCCAGCAGAACTTACTGACCCAGACGATATTGATGCACTGATGGATTCAATGGCAGCTGCTCCAGCAGAACTTACTGACCCTGACGATATTGATGCACTGATGGATTCAATGGCAGCCGCTCCAGCAAAACCAACGCCAGAGCCAGAAGTTGTTGATGAAGGTCCTGCTGAACTTACAGACCCTGACGATATTGATGCACTGATGGATTCAATGGCAGCCGCTCCAGCAAAACCAACGCCAGAGCCAGAAGTTGTTGATGAAGGTCCTGCTGAGTTAACAGATCCAGACGATATTGATGCATTGATGGATTCAATGGCAGCCGCTCCAGCAAAACCAACGCCAGAGCCAGAAGTTGTTGAAGAAGGTCCTGCTGAGTTAACAGATCCAGACGATATTGATGCATTAATGGATTCAATGGCGGCCGCTCAACCAGAACCAGCGCCAGAAGTTGTTGAAGAAGGTCCTGCTGAACTTACAGACCCTGACGATATTGATGCACTGATGGATTCAATGGCAGCCGCTCCAGCGGCAGAAATTATTGATGAAGGTCCAGCTGAGCTTACAGATCCTGACGATATTGATGCACTGATGGATTCAATGGCAGCCGCTCCAGCGGCAGAAATTATTGATGAAGGTCCAGCTGAGCTTACAGACCCTGACGATATTGATGCACTGATGGATTCAATGGCAGCCGCTCCAGCTGCAGAAATTATTGAAGAAGGTCCAGCTGAACTTACAGACCCTGACGATATTGATGCGCTGATGGATTCAATGGCAGCCGATTCAGCAGCGGCAGAAGTTGTTGAAGAAGGTCCAGCTGAACTTACAGACCCTGACGATATTGATGCACTGATGGATTCCATGGGAGCCGCTCCAGCAGAACCAGCGGCAGAAGTTATTGATGAAGGTCTAACTGAGTTAACTGACCCAGACGATATTGATGCGCTTATGGATTCAATGGTTAAAGAAAGTGCCATTGCTGAATTAGATGAAAAATCTGAAAGTTTTGAAATGTCGGACCCTGATGATATAGATGCGTTATTAGATTCAATGGCAGACCCTGATCAGGTTTCAAAACCTATCACTGCTGATGATATTGTTGATCCTCTTGATGATGTAACGGCTCCAGATGAAATTGTTACAACAGAAGAAGAAAATAAAGCGCTCATTGAAAATTTTACTAACGATTATGTATCGCCGTTTTTATCTGTAGATTTTAGTGAACTACTTGCTGAGGATACAGAAGATACTAACGAAAGTAGTGTCGAAGCTATAACCGAAAAAAATTCAGCTAAAGATAATAGCTTGTCTGATGATTTAGATATAGATGCACTATTAGCAGAAGCGGGTGGCAGTGAAAGTTCAGATACAGATCTTTTAGATATTGGTGACGATATACTGGGTGATAGGCAAGTAAACGAACTTGCGTCTGAAAAATCAACGGATTATACAGATGGTGACGTGTTAGCTGATTTATTAGCCGATGAGCAAACGTCGGAAATTGAATCTGTAGATGATAATAGTGAAATGGATGTGATTGAAGAACTCGATAATGTCGATTTTGATGATTTACTCGCAAATATAGAAGAAGATACTAACGATCTACCTTCAGATGAAACTGATTTGTCAGTGGATTTTACTCCCGATGATATAGATCTTGATGCGATTGACTTTGGAACAGAAGATTCCAATAGTGAAATTAACATCAAGTTTGATAATGAAGATGACTTTTCTCTAGACTTAGACGATGCATTAGATATTGGTGATGATCTTGCTTCAGATAACAATTTAGATGTTGACTTTAATATGGAGGAAGATGATTTTGTGTCTGTCGACTCCTTATTGTCGGATAGCTCAAGTTCAACTAAAAATGAAGAACCTTACAGAAATACTGATTTTGATTTAGGTCTCGATGAGTTCCCTGAATTTTCAGGTGATAACTTTACCCAAGAAGATGACGATAATGGCATAGCAGCAAAATTAGATTTAGCGAAAGTTTATATCGAAATCGGCGATAGTGAAAACGCTGAAGTAATACTACAAGACGTGGTAGAAAAGGGCGATGCACAGCAACAGTTTGATGCTCAACAATTGTTAGATAATATCAGTGAATAAATAGTGACGTTTTATCATTTATTGAAGCCACTTTTGTGGCTTTTTTTATATTATGAAAAACCTAATTGGCATAATCCTTAAAATACTGGATAATGCGCGCATTATATTGGGGAGTTATTGATGCGTTACGCTTTAGGTATTGAATACGACGGAAGTCGATATCACGGTTGGCAACGACAAAAAAATGCAGTTAGTGTTCAGCAAAATGTAGAAAAAGCCCTATCAAAAATTGCAGATGAAAAAATTGAAGTCATTTGTGCGGGGAGAACTGACACCGGCGTGAGTGCGACTAATCAAGTTATTCATTTTGAAACAGATAAAGTTCGTAAGGATGTTGCATGGACGCTTGGCGTCAATACAAACTTGCCCAATGATATTGCTGTTTCTTGGGTTAAAGAAGTTAATGAAAGTTTTCACGCCCGCTTTAGTGCTACAGCACGTCGTTATCGCTATATTATTAATAACAATCGGCTAAGATCAGCCATTTTAAGTAAAGGCATCAGCTTTTGCCATTATCCGCTCGATGAAACTCTCATGCATCAGGCTGCTCAATGTTTAATAGGAAAGCATGATTTTACTTCTTTTAGAACCGTACATTGCCAGTCTCATTCCCCGGTTAGAACGCTCATTCATTGCAATGTTTATCGACAAGGAGACTTCGTTATTATTGACGTCAAAGGTAACGCTTTTTTACACCATATGGTGAGAAATATTGCCGGAAGTTTGATGAGAATAGGGCAAGGAATTGAAACCGTAGAATGGATGACTGAAGTCCTAGAGGCTAAAAACCGCTGTGTTGCTGGCATGATGGCACCATCAGCAGGATTATACTTTGTTGGCGTTGATTATCCGCAAGAGTTCAATATTCCAAAACCACCTCTCGGACCGCTTTTTTTACTTTAACGTAAATATTGGCTTATTAATCAAAAAAAGTAACAAAACAGACCAGTTTTTTGTATTCATTCGGGTATTAAATGTGGTCTAATCTACGGTTGTAGTTGAAATTAGTAAAAAATTTAATAATTTGCTGATACTTTTAAAGTAGTCTCGGCAAGTTTCTCATATGTACCTATGGACATACTAGGTAAAAGAAGGCAAAAAATAAATTATGAGCTGGATCGAAAAAATTCTCCCGAAAGCAAAATCCACACAAAAACGTAATATCCCAGAAGGCGTTTGGAGCAAATGTACATCATGTAATGCTGTACTTTATAAAGCAGAACTCGATAGGTTGTTATCAGTTTGTCCAAAGTGTGATCACCATATGCGTATTTCAGCGCGTAAACGCATTGATTGTTTTTTAGATCAAGATAATCGTGTCGAATTAGGTGAAGAGTTTGAAGCACAAGATATTTTGAAGTTCAAAGATTCAAAACGATATAAAGACCGTTTAAGTACTGCACAAAAAAATACCGGTGAAAAAGACGCACTTGTCGTTATGAAAGGTGAATTGAATGGAATGCCTATTGTTGCTGCTGCTTTTGAATTCGCCTTTTTAGGTGGTTCAATGGCCTCTGTTGTTGGTGCTCGTTTTGTTAAAGGTGTTGAGTACTGTATCGAACACGACGTACCGTTTGTTTGTTTTTCTGCAAGTGGTGGTGCACGTATGCAAGAAGCATTATTCTCCTTAATGCAAATGGCAAAAACCAGTGCTGCATTAGCAAAAATGAGCGAAAAAGGTTTACCTTACGTTTCTGTTTTAACTGACCCTACAATGGGTGGTGTGTCTGCTAGTTTAGCAATGCTCGGTGATATTAATGTTGCTGAGCCGAAAGCGTTAATTGGTTTCGCTGGTCCACGTGTTATTGAGCAAACTGTTCGGGAAAAATTACCTGAAGGTTTTCAGCGCAGTGAATTTTTAAAAGAGAAGGGTGCTATTGATCTTATCGTAGACCGACGAGAAATGCGTAATACTTTATCTCGAATGTTAGCTAAATTTATGGGGCATCCAAGCCTTAACGCTTCATAACAACATTATGCCAACAAACAACAAAAGCCATTCCGCTAGAAAGTCTCTAGCTCAATGGCTTTTCTATTTAGAAACAATCCATTTAACCGAAATTGATCTTGGTCTTACGCGTATTTCGCAAGTGGCTAAGCGATTAAACATCGATTTCAGTTTTGCTCAAGTTATCACGGTTGCTGGCACTAATGGTAAAGGCACCACGTGTGCTTTTATTGAAAACGCTTTACTCGCCAGTGATCAAACTGTTGCTGTTTATTCTTCGCCTCATATCGAACATTTTAATGAACGTTTGCGTATCAATAATATTGATGTTGATGATCAGTCCTTAATCGATGCATTCGAGCAAATAGAACAGCAACGTGATGATGTTTCGCTGACTTATTATGAATACACTACATTAGCTGCATTTCTGGTATTAATGGCGATAAAGCCTGCTGTAATTATTTTAGAGGTAGGTTTAGGTGGGCGTCTAGATGCTACCAATTTAATTGATGCTGATATAGCCGTGATCACCACTATCGATTTAGATCATCAAGCCTACTTAGGCAATAACCGTGAAAGCATAGGCTTTGAAAAAGCGGGAATAATGCGGGCCAATCGAAAAGTAGTTATTGGCGACATTCATTGTCCTCAGTCTGTTTTAGATCACGCAATAGATCTTAATGCTGTTGTGAGTCTGCGTGAGCATGAGTTCTCTGTTCAACAGCAAGATTTAGTGGCTAATGAGCCTTGTCAGTATTTATGGGGCTGGAAGTTCGGCGACCTATACGTTAAAGATTTAAATAAACCTTTTATACCTCAAGACAATGTAGCGACAGCATTAACGGTTTTAGCTTTATTAGACAATTTTTCGTTTGTTTTTAATACACAAAGCATAAATGCTTTGATAGAAAAAACAAAAGTTGCTGGGCGCACTGAACTTATTACGATGAAAAGTTTAAACAGTCCTGTTTTGTTAGATGTTGGCCATAATCCACAAGCTGCCCGTTATTTAGTTGAATATCTGAAATCACAAAAGTACAGCAAGCTTTATGCTGTTACGGGTATGCTTAAAGATAAAGATATTGTTAACACCTTCAAACCATTATTAGCACTTATTGAACATTGGTATTTAGGTGATTTATCGCTGCCTCGAGGAGCTAACGCAGAGGAATTAGCCGAGAAATTGTCATTAAATGAAGATTCAGTTAATTGTTTTGACAATATCACTCAGGCATTTAGAATGGCTAACAAAAATTCAACAGCAACAGATTTGATTTTAGTTTTTGGATCATTTCATACCGTTGCTGAAGTCAGACGTTTATTGCTGTAGTCTTTATTTATTTCAGCTTGGGAGTTTCATTTGTCTACACCTTTTCAAAACCGTTTAGTTGGCACTATTATTGTCGCTGCGGTTGCTATTATTGTTTTACCAGACTTACTCGACGGAAATAAAAAAACTTTCCAAGATGAGTTTGAGCAAATTCCACCTCCACCTAAAGTCGAATTTGTTAAAGCAGCAAAAAACTTTCCTCAAGATAAAATCGTTAAAGTGGCAGAAGCGAGTGTGAGTGATGAACTCGCACTCGATGTTGAACTCTCTGATAAAGAAAAACAGAACAAACTTATCGCTCAAGCAGAAGAGAAACGTGCAATTGATTTAAAGGCTAAAATAGTAGAAGAAAAGAAGTCTGTAGTGAAAGTATCTGAAAATACCATGCCTGAAAAGTCAGTATTGAAACAAGCATGGGTTGTACAACTAGGCAGCTTTCGTCATAAAAAAAATGTAGCACAGTTATTACTTAAGCTTAAAGATAACGGTTATGACGCTTTTACAAAACCTATAAAAACAAAAAATGGTACATTAATTAAAGTGTTTATAGGTCCTGAATTAATCAAAAACTCACTTAAGAAAAAAATCCCCGCGTTGAAAAAATTAACGGGTGTTGAAGGTAAAATTGCTCGATTTTATCCAACAAAGTGATGATTTATACCAATTCCATTAAGTTTCTTCCCATTCAGCAAGATTTAAAAGGCTTAGAGGCAAGGCATTGATTGAAGAGAATGGTATTCCCTTCTCAAAATCAATAACGTAGTCTGTGAGCCTTTTAAACTCGCCATTTTGGAGCTTTCCAACGATTCGATAACCGCACAAAATTTCTTTCATATAGACTCACTATAAGCAAAAAAATTCTATTTGTTCTCAAAACGCTGGAAAACTCTGAGTGGGAAAAAACTTAATGGACTTGGTATTAAATAATAAAACATTGGCAAAATATGGTTCATCTCTGTTAGAATGCGCGCCTTATTCTGCTGGTAAGTAATCATTGGTAACATGTAATTATGGTTTGGATAGACTATGCCATTTTGGCAGTTGTAGGCATCTCAACATTAATTAGCTTGGTTCGTGGCTTTGTTAAAGAAGCTGTTTCGCTAGTTATCTGGATCAGTGCCTTTTTTATTGCCAGTCAATTTTATGTCAATCTCTCAAGTTTACTTACAAGCATTTCTGATCAAACCCTGCGTAATGCTGCTGCTATTGCAATTCTTTTTATTACTACCTTAGTTCTGGGTGCATTACTCAATTATCTCATTGGTCAATTAGTCAGTAAAACAGGGTTGTCCGGTACTGATAGAGTGCTAGGTCTTGTTTTTGGTGCATTACGTGGTGTGCTAATTTCTAGCGCTGTACTATTCTTTATGGATGCCTTTACACCCGCATCATCAACCACATGGTGGACTAGTTCTCAATTGATCCCCGAATTTACACTGATTGTAGAATGGTTTTTTGAATACCTGAAAAATTCATCAAGCTTTTTGAAATAATTTTTACCAGTGCCATCTAATGGGGCTGATGTTCATTAATATAATTTATATTTACTCAGCATTTTTTACATTGAAATGCTTTTAAACTTAGTTCTGTGGAGAATAAACTCATGTGTGGTATTGTTGGCATTGTTGGTAAAACATCGGTTGGTCAGGCATTATATGACGGATTAACTGTACTTCAACATCGTGGTCAAGACGCTGCGGGTATTGTGACTATTCACAACAATACTTTTAGAATGCGCAAAGGTAATGGTTTAGTAAAAGACGTATTTCACACGCGTCATATGCAAAGATTACAAGGTAATATGGGTATTGGACATATTAGATATCCAACCGCCGGCACTTCAAGTTCTTCAGAAGCTCAACCTTTTTATGCAAACGCTCCTTTTGGTATTTCTCTCGCACACAATGGTAATTTAACCAATGCGATTGAATTAAAAGAGTGGTTGTACACTGTTGCACGTCGTCATGTGAACACGACATCTGATTCAGAGTTATTACTTAATATCTTTGGTCATGAATTACAATTGACTGAGAATTTAAAATTAACACCTGATGATATTTTTACAGCAGTTAGTAATGTACATAAGCGAATTCGTGGCGCATATGCAACAGTTGCTTTGATTATAGGTCATGGCATGGTGGCATTTCGTGACCCTAATGGTATTCGTCCATTAGTCTTCGGTAAGCGAGTAACAGCTACCGGTATTGAATATATGGTTGCTTCTGAGTCTGTAGCACTTGATGCCAACGAATTTGAATTTGTACGTGATGTTGCGCCAGGTGAAGTTATTTATTTTTCTGATGATGGACAGATTCACAGTCAACAATGTTCAGAAAATCCAACATACAACCCATGTATTTTCGAATACGTTTATTTTGCTCGTCCTGATTCAGCCATTGATAAAATTTCAGTATACGGTTCTCGTGTTGAAATGGGTAAAAAGTTGGGTGATAAAATAGCGAAAGAATGGGAAGACATTGATATTGATGTTGTTATTCCAATTCCTGAAACATCATGTGATACAGCACTAGAAATTGCTCGACACCTTGATATTCCATACCGTCAAGGTTTTGTCAAAAATCGTTATATTGGCCGTACGTTCATTATGCCAGGTCAAGAGCAGCGTAAAAAATCAGTGCGTCGAAAGCTTAATGCCATCACGACAGAGTTTGCCGGAAAAAATGTTTTACTAGTTGATGACTCTATTGTACGTGGTACCACTTCAGGGCAAATAATAGCAATGGCTCGTGCTGCTGGCGCTAAGAATGTTTATTTTGCTTCAGCCGCACCTGAAATTCGTTTTCCTAATGTTTACGGGATCGATATGCCAAGTGCTAACGAATTGATTGCTCATGGACGTGAATTAGACGATATATGTCAGTTAATTGGTGCAGATAAACTTATTTTTCAAACATTAGAAGATTTAGTTAGTGCTGTGGGTAACGTAAACCCTGATATTAAGCAATTTGAAACATCAGTGTTCGATGGGCAGTATATTACTAAAGACATAAACCAGAGCTATTTAGAGCGTTTAGATGCTTTGAGAAATAATGAAACTAAAGATGACTCAGATAAAAATGCTGATTCAATCATTGATATGCACAACGAAGGTGCTGAATAACTCATAAATTTCGGTATTGCGTTAATCGCATTTAAGATATTAAGAGTTTAAAATAAAAGCCCATTTAGTTAATCGCTAAATGGGCTTTTTTTATGATGTAATTTTAAATGGTATCTTTATCAAATGTTAAGATACATATTCTGAGCCAAAGCCCATACCTATCATAATGGCACTAAATGCCATTAAAGAAACAAGCAGTACTAATCCACAGGTAACCACTGAACTTGAATATATAAATCCTTTTTCTTCTGGAATATTCATCATGATAGGAACACCAGAATAAAGTAGATAAACAGAATAACAAAGCGCGGCTAATCCTGCTAAAGCAACAAACCATAAAACAGGAAAAAGTGCTGTTATACCCACCATTAATAATGGTGTTGCAGTATAAGCGGCTAATTCTAAAGATTGTGTGAAGTCAGGTGTAGAGTCGAACGTTTTTGCCATCCACTGTATTAAGAAAGCTAAACCAATTACACCGAAAATCAAGCTTAAATACATTGCTATAGACATTGTCATTGCACTTGATTCAGTTAATTTTATGGGATCACCTACGCCAATTGTCCAGCCAATATGAGCTGCAGCATAATAACTGCAAATGGCAGGTATCAAAGCAATAGTGATAATATGAACCAAGCTGTACATTAGGCTTTCGTGACGTTTTTCAATAGTGTGCCATTCTTTCTTAGGGTCTGTATACAATCCCCAAATATGATTTAATATCATAAAAACATCCTCTTGCATTCCCCAAAATTACATTTATTTATTTATTTAATTTTTGTTAATAAATGTCCGTATCTATCAATAATATTATTATTGATAGCTTATTTATGTAAGATGGTGAAGCTTTCGTCAAGAGGCGAATAGAAATTAAGCTGAATTAAGTGGAAATAATTTGTTTTTATATCGAAAATAACTAATATCAATGTGATGATATATTAATTGGTTATTTAAAAATGAAGTCCCCAAGCGTAATAAACTGGGTGGCGCTCAAAATTTAAGCGATTTTTATTCTGACAATATTCATGACTTCCATTTCAAAACCGGCAATTGTTTCTACGCTAGTGTAATAAGTCATATTTACTTGCTGTTTGGTGAGGGATTTATAAGCTTTTTTTCGTTTATATTTAAATGGAGTATCACAACCTTTGATCATCACTGTATTAATGAACCATTCATCTTGCTCTCGTTGTACATGAGAAATAACAGTAACATTTTCACTATGAACAAGTTTTTCATGTGTTTTCAGTAGATCTTTTACTGTTTTATTTTTCATCATTATTCCCTGCATTAACTCTGACTATATATTTAACGATCTTTTACACATTTCAATAAATGAATAAGCAACAGTGTCGTTTACGTTAAACATGTAATTTTTATTTGGGGAAATTATTCTAAACCATATTCTGTGCTTTCGCAAAAATTCCAGGACAACTTTTCGACTAAAGCAGTCGTGCGTTAGTGAACATAATTATCTGTCTCGAGCTAAACTTTTATGAGCAGAAGTGAAATCGCCAGCAGCAAGTGAACCAAGAATAGATATTTCACCTGCCAACGCGGCGGCTGCACAAATTTCTGCAAATGCTCGTGCTTGATTTTCTTTTGGTAAATGCATCATATCTAAGCATGCTCTTTGGCTAGGGAGTTTAGTTCCTCCGCCAATAGTTCCGACAATTAAGTTGGGCAAAGTTACTGAGCAATATAAAGTACCATCGTCACAAATTTCAAAACGAGTGATACCTACTGCGGCTTCAGCAACACAAGCAGCATCTTGGCCGCAAGCGATAAACATAGCCGCAAGACTATTAGCATAGTGTCCTTGTACGCCCAAAGTGCCGCTCATTACTCCACCTAAAGCCGACATTTGCCAGCAATCAACCATACGTTGTGGTGTCGTATGTAAGAAACGTTTGACTAACTTCTCTGGTATTTTCACTTCAACAGAGACTTTTTTACCACGAACACTGGTATAAGATTGCGCTGTTGATTTTTTATCACCAGAACAATTTGCTTCTACAAACCAAAACTTAGGCTGAACAGGCGTATTGGCGATAATGTATTCACAAATAGCTTGTGTAGCTATAGTTACCATGTTTTGACCCGCGGCATCACCGGTGGTGAAGTCGCATAATAAATAGAGATGATTTCCTTCTGCAGCTATGCGAATGTCGATCAGTCGACAGTAATTACTGGTTTGTTTAGCAATATCACTGAGTCTTTCTTTATTTATAATCACCCAGTGAGAAAAGATAGCTAAGTTAGCAATAGTCTCGAAAGCAAAAGCGGGTGAACGTGTAACGCCTTCAGACATTAACATTGCAGAACAACCGCCAGCTTTAGCAATAAGGACAGACCCCCTATGATAGCTGGCGACAAGAGCTGCTTCAGTTGTTGCCATTGGTAATAAAAAATCGCCTTGAGCATAGGTACCGCGTACTCTTATAGGCCCAGCAATGCCAACAGGAACTTTTACTGTTCCAATACAATTTTCGATATTAGATGCATACTCATTTAAATCTTCGCCTGCATATAAACTTGCAGCATGTTCGATGTTTTCGTTGTTAACGTTAGTCAAATGCTGCCAGCGCTTATTAATCGCGTTTGTAGTGCAGTCACTACCATTAGGAAACCTAGTGTAGGGGCTTTGAATGTCTGGAGATAACTCATCGAGCAAGTCTTGAGTTGTTCTATTTTTCAATAAATCACCTGAAAAATGTTTATTTTTATTTACGTCTGTAATCATCGGTTAACCAGTAATAAATTGAGGCAAGGTCTTTGTGTTGGTTGCATGATGACCTTAAAACGGAATAGTCCACGTTAATTCTATCGTTTCTGTACGGGGCTTAGCAAGCAGTTATAGATAAGTTAGCAAATGGCTGTCTAATTATTAGCTTGAATAGTACATTTATGTTTATGGCAGAGTATTTTCTCTGCAAATGTCGGGCTTAACATAAAATATTCATGTTAATCATTCAATATCGTTCGAAATAGGAGAGTTAAGTTAACTTATTCGGAGCTTTTCTTTTAATTTAGTTATACTACTGAATATTAAGTTTGTACAACTAGGTGTAACAGGTAGTTTTTGGCAATGAGCAAATCAATTCTTTTTCATACGATATATCCACACGAAACCAGTAGAGTATGGGTTGTTTTTGTCCATGGCGCTGGTGGGAGTTCAGCAATCTGGTTCCGTCAGATAAGAGCTTATCAGAAAGAATACAATGTGCTGTTACTTGATCTTCGTGGTCACGGTAAATCAACTCACCTGGTAAAAACATTTGTTGACAGTAATTATTCCTTTAATCATGTTTCTAAAGATATTATTGATGTATTAGATCATAATAATATTGCTTGTGCGCATTTTGTTGGTATTTCTTTGGGTACTATTATCATTCGAAACATAGCTGAACTTGCACCACAGTATGTATCAAGCATGGTGCTAGGTGGTGCGATCACTCGTTTTAATGTCCGCAGTAATATTTTGGTCTATCTGGGAAATTTCTTTAAGCATTGTTTGCCATACATGTGGTTATACCGCTTATTTGCTTTTATCATGATGCCGAGAAAACGCCATAAAGAATCTCGACATTTGTTTGTTCGTGAAGCTAAACGTTTATGCCAAAAAGAGTTTATTCGTTGGTTTAAGTTAGCGATGGATGTTAATCCTTTGATGCGTTATTTCAAAGAAAAAGAGATCAATATACCAATTCTTTATATTATGGGGAAAGAAGATCATATGTTTTTAGGCCCCGTAACGGAGATGGTTAAAAAGCACAAAAATAGTTTATTACATACTATTCATAAATGTGGTCATGTGTGTAATGTTGAAAATCCCGATGTTTTTAATCAATATTCCCTCGAGTTTATAGCACAGCAGGATTACTAAACGTCATAAGTTTCATGTTTACTTTCTTGTGAAAAGCTTCAGCCATAACTCTACTTATCAGTCAATATATAGCGGGATGTTGAGTTAATCATGTCAAGATACAATACCACTCTTAAATACTGTTGATATTTTCTCATTTTGCATCTCTTATTTTGCATATTGCATTTTTATATCGAAAAATCATCTCCTTTTTATCTAATATTAATTATATCTCACCTAACTTATTGAAAATGAATATTTATATTATTTGGCGTGTTTTTTGCTCACTACATAATAGTCATAGATTTTATGTAGAGGTGGAATTCACTATGTTAAATTCAGTTAGAAGAAACACAGTCAAAGGTATTATTCTTGCCATCGGTATGACCAATGTAGGTTTACACGCGGAATCTTTCAGTGAATGTCCGGCAGAAGCCTTTTTAATTCAGGACAAGATAGCAAATTTATACACTGTTCAACTCGCTACGGGGTTTTACGAAAAGTTCTCTCCAAATGACTGGGATCAAGAAAAAATGAATGCATTGGCATTCAGTATACATGACCGTTATCTATACGCGTTTAATTACTATTATGGCACCATTGTACGTATTGGTGCAGATCTTCAGGTTGATCCCATATTTTTAACGAACCTTCCCGATAAAGGTTTTTATGTAGGCGATATCTCTGTTGTAGAGAACGCTTATTATTTATATCGCCCAGGCGGAAATTATGGCTTGTATCGTGTTTCACTAGATGAGAACAGTAATGATTATTTACAACTGGGAAATGTCGTTGACGGCACCACACTTAACTTAGCCATTTACGACTTAGCTTTTCATCCAGATAATGGCTTTGCATATGCGGTGGACCGTTGGGGTAATCTTTGGAAAATTAATGTTCAAGCGGGAACGTCTGAAAATCTGAGTAATGTGGGTGAGGCTGGTGTTTTTGGTGCGGTTTATTTTGATGTTACGGGCAACTTATATATTAGTCGAAACAATGACGGTAATATTTTTAGGATCAATACCAATTGGGATTACCCCGTAGCTGAGTTTTTTGCATATGGCCCTTCTTCAAGTAACAACGATGGTGCGCGTTGTGCGCTTGCCCCTATTATTTCTCAAGAAAATCCAACAACAGATTTTGGTGATGCCCCTGATTCCTACGGCACAAGTATAAATAATAATGGGGCTCGCCATGATATAGAAGAAGGTATTTTATTCTTAGGTGAAATTGTTGAAAGTGAGCCGAATGCCTATGCTGATAATGGTTCAGGAGTAGACGACAATGATGGTATTGACTTTGTTACTGGAGTCGCCGCAGGAACAACTGCGTTGGTTGATATTACATCTTCAGCTGAGGGATTTGTAAACGCATGGCTCGATTCAGACAAAGATGGAGAATTCGATGCGGATGAACAAATAATAACGGATGAAGCTGTTACTGCGGGAAGCAACGTTGTTGCTTATGATGTTCCAACTTGGGCTGAAACAGGCACAACTTGGACGCGGTTTAGATTGAGCTCTGAAGAGTCACTATCTCCTATTGGAGGTGTTGCTGATGGTGAGGTCGAAGATTACGCGATTGATATCGCTGAGCAAAACGTCACCTCATTGCACTACCCGTCATCTGAAACTTGGGCTACGTTGGCCTTCGAAGATCATTGGCCTCTAGTGGGGGATTACGATATGAATGATTTGGTTGTTCATTATCGTCTTTCATCTTATGCAGTAGAAGATACGTTAATGCGCGTTAAAATAGAGGGCGAAATCGTTGCAATAGGAGCATCGTACCATAATGGTTTTGCATTCAGGTTACCTGGGCTACTCCGCAGCGAAGTAGATACTGGGCGCTTAAGTTTTAAAATAAATGGTGTTGAGCAAAGTGCCACTCCCCTTGAAGCGGATGTAGATGAAGCAATTTTTATTATCGCTGACGACCTATGGGATTTTGTAACAGCGGGTGAAAACTGTAAGTTTTATCGCACAGAAGCTGGTTGTGGCTCGAGCATTCAAATGACATTTTCATTAGAAATACCTATGGAAGCTAATGTAAACAAAACTAATGTTGCTGACTTTCCTTATGACCCCTTTATTTTCGCTTCGCAAGGACACGAAAGAAGTTACGTATTTGGTGAAGCACCAGGAAGAAGGTTTGAAATACATCTAAAAAACCAAGCGCCGACAGAAACGTTTCAAGCAAACTTCCTAGGCCGTGGAGATGATACTTCTGATGCAACTAATGGTGAATACTTTATTAACGCTAATGGTATGCCATGGGCTATTAACATTCCATACGAGTGGGAACACCCCGTAGAGTATATGGACATTATGTATGCTTACCCACATTTCCATAGTTTTGTTACTTCTTCAGGTGAACTCAATGTAGATTGGTTTACCTTTGAAAAAAGTACCCAAGACAATGTATTTAAACAATAAGGATAAGACCATGAAACTTTCTAACATTACCCTAATATTTATGATGAGTTTATTAATGGTGGCATGTGGAGGAGGCGGTGGTGGTTCTACTTCAGCTCCCACTCCTGCTGCAGTAATTGAAGAGCCTACGGAACCCGAAGTTGAGGAGCCTACTGTTATTGTTGTCGCAGAGCCGGAATTAGATCCTAATGCTATTTATGATGCAACAGCAGAACTTATTGTTTCTAAATCATTTCTGCTTGAGCAAGAATATGAGTTGGCTGTAAGTTATCAAAACGTTGATAATCGTAGTGCATATGTGTCGGTTTGTACCGAGTTTACTGAAGGCCAGAATGGCATAAAAGTGAATTATAATAGCTGTATGTTACGTACATCAATTAATGGAGACTATTCAGGCACATTAACGGTTGCAAATGATCAAAATCGCTTAATAATGGCTATATGGTATTTAGATGACACAAAAAATCCGAGATACGAAATATGGGATAATGACAGCGACACCAATGATGTCAGAAAATTTGAGGTAAATTAATAACGTTATAGTAGAAATACCACATAATAAATAATAAACCTCATAATATGTATGCTAAAACTCATGATCGTAAAACGCTCACTTCGAGCGTTTTTATCCTTCTACGAATTGATTAGTGCTAGTTATTTTGGTTTCTCGGGATTTGGCATCGCCAGGTAGATAGAATAATTAAAATATATATGAATAGCATGTCGCCGAAGTAATCAAATTTCTTAAGTGTATTAAGCTAAATTTCTTTCCTCCAATGTATTTTGATCTATAAAGTTGTTGAGTTTTTTTATGCACATTGCACATTGCATATTAATTTTAAATATGAAAGTGACTATGGATAAGTCTCTGTGATGTGTAGTAACTTATTGATTGCATCGGTAAAAAACATCAAGTGGCGAGCGGTGTGTATTATAGTGAATAGACATCATGAAAGGGATTTAGTTCTGAATCTATCATTAAAGCAATTAAGTACTAGAGATGCACAATGCACAGCCATTGAATTTACTAATGTGTCTAATGTTTTGCATTTGTTGCAAAAACACTCATCAAGTTGTTAGAAGTATCGGATTTACCTATTAAGATTACCTGTGATGATCAAAATAAATATCTCATCAGGCAGAAATTAAATGAAATGGGTTGTGGCTCAGAAGTGTTTCTAAATGGTGATATTACACATCCTGAACCTTCAATTATTTTCACTGTAACTCTGCAATGATATGAAGAAAAAATCCACTACATATTAATGTAGTTTTATGGCTAAATTATCATATTTTTTGCGCCTATCAAGGTGGAGTCATCCACCTGAGAAACGCCTTAATAAAACTGATTCATGTACATTTGTATAAAATAATGTATACTATCGCTGCTTTACAAAGCAGTATCTAAAAGTATTCAAATTTAGAATATCACGTCTATTTAGAACGTAGGTTGATTTCTTCAGTAAGTTGCCAGCATCGTTAACGTTTTACACAAAACTAGAACAGCCTGTTGTTGCCTTTTAAAATCGAATGAATACGTACCGTTTTTGCCTATAAGAAGGCAAACCTATTGGCGAAAATCCGATAGTGTCGATATTCGGTACAGTTAATTCACCAACAATAGAGTAGTATGTTAATGTTCGATTATATTATAGTGGGTGCTGGTCAAGCTGGATTAGCAATGGCCTATCAACTAAAACAAGCTGATGCTAACTTTCTCATTCTTGATAGCGCAGAAGAAATTGGCGCATCGTGGCTTAAGCGTTGGGATTCATTAAAATTATTTACGCCTACTGAATTTAACCATTTACCCGGCATGCCTTTTCCTGCAGCAAAAGGTCATTATCCAGATAAATATGATGTTGCTAACTACTTTAAATCTTATGTTGAGCAATTTAAACTTCCTGTAAAGTTAGGTCAAAAGGTTCTGAAAGTTGCCAAATCAAATAATAGCTTTGATGTGCAATGTTTGCAGCAATCTTATCAATGTAAGCAAGTTATTATCGCTTCAGGTCCATTCCATACCCCTTTCATTCCTGCTTGCCATAAATCATTGTCTTGTGATATTCAGCAAATACATAGTAGTGATTATCGTAATCCCGAGCAGTTAATTGAAGGTGATACTTTGGTTGTGGGTGCTGGCGATTCTGGATTTCAAATTCTGAAAGAAATCGCAGAATATAGTGATAATAGCCATGTATATTTCTCTGGAAGTACAAGCTCTTTGACTATTCCTCAAGAATTTTTAGGTAAAACTGTATGGTGGTGGTTTAAGTTACTCGGTGTGTTATCAGTTAATAAATTCAGTTGGATTGGTAAAAAACTCAAACAGAAAATGCAACCAGTTATTGGTATTGATATAAAATCATTGTTATCAAGTAGTAATATAACGGCTGTTGGCCATACGTTGGACGCCAGAGAAAATACAGTATGTTGTCAACTTGCTACCTTGGATACCATTAAAAATGTTATTTGGTCAACGGGTTTTAGAGCCGATTTCTCATGGATTGAAGATATTAAACTGGACGAGCATGGATATCCGATTAACTATCGTGGTATAGGCGCTACAAAAGGAATGTACTTTATCGGTTTGCCTTGGATGTATACCAGAGGCTCTGCAACACTTGGCGGTGTGCATAAAGATGCTGCTTATTTGATTAAGGAAATGCACCGATATCCATTGAATGTATCTGATATAGAATGCAAATCAAAATCTCAACCTGTTGCTGGATAGTTATAACGCATTGGTTGCTGTTCTATCTGCATAAAAAGTAAATAGAAGGGGAGTTGTACCTAAGGTTACTTTGAGGCAATTCTCTATATGCAAAAACGGTCTCGACTGAGTAATGGAAAGCTTTAGATAAACGCATCTTAGCAAAAGCATCGTTTAGTCCTAACAAAGCGGCATTTCAATAATAAACCGTGTCCACTGGCCTGATTCGCACTCAAATCTATATTTAAAACCATGTAGATTTAAAATTTCTCGGCTAAGCATTAAACCAACCCCTTGACCATCGGCTTTATTGGTATAAAAGGGTTGGAACAAATGGCTTTCATCAATAGAATTTAAGGCTCCAGCTGAATCCTCAATACTTAAAATGACTTTACCAGACACTTTTTTCAGATTTATAGTTATTGTTCCACAATTTTCAATGGCTTCGTAAGCGTTTTTAACCACATTAATTAGTACTTGTTCAAACTGATGACTGTCAATATTGACTATGAAATCATTTGATTCAAATTGCTCTCGCCAACCAATGTTACGTTTAGCGCATTGTTGACTAAACATGATCTGAGTGGATTTTATCAATGGAATAATATCTGTTGGTGCGCAATAGGGGACGGGTAAATGAACAACATCAGCCAAACGTCTCATGAAAGCAGACAGATTATAATTACGGTCAATTACTACTTTTAAAGCACTACTAAAATCGTCGCTATCTTCACTATTCATTTGAAGACAGTAATCCTGACAAGCTTCTAACAAGCTATTTGTCGCCCCAATCGTATTATTTAATTCGTGGCTTATCATACGGATTAAGGTTTCATATGAGTTACGATCGCTAGCATGTAGCTCTTCGGTTAACTCAGTTAACTGCATAAAATTACGCTTGAAACCCCGGTCATAAAACTGCGAATTTTGTACTCTAAAACGACGACCATCAACAAGGTTTATGATTGACGATTGATGTTGTTGTTTGACTATGGCATTTGCCAATAATGAATCGACTTGTGCTATTAACAGTCCTTTGGCTTTTTCTTCTGTGATCGCCAACATTCCAGCTGCTGCAGCGTTAATATTCGACACTTTAAAGTCAAAATCGAAAATAACGATACCTGTTGGGGTGGCCTGCAATAACCGATCGAAAAACCCTCGTTGCTCGCCAAGTTTTAGCTGCTCCTGCTGCAAGTGCTCTAACATGCTGTTATATGCAGTTACTAAAGTATCTAACTGTTTATCACCACTGCTGGGAATTCGGATAGATAAATCTTCTTCAGCCAATAATTGCTGGCTATTCTCGACAAACTCCATGGGTAACATGGCGCGATTAACCAACATAAAGCTCAGAGGAATAAAAAGTAAAAACAAGGCTTCACAAAGGTAAAACATGAACAGTTCACCTTTTAGATAAAAATACCCAGCAAACACGGCAACTGTTACTGTGTAAAGTAACAAAAGTAGATAAATCTGATGCTTTAGTTTCAAACGATGATCCCGTATTTTTCCATGCGACGATATAATGCTTGTCGTGTTAAACCTAGGTTGTTAGCGACTTGCGTGAGGTTTTGATTATATTGCGCTAGAGATTGTTTTATCATGTTTTTTTCCATTTCTTCTAGGGTCATACTGCCAACTGGAAGTTCCTTTGAAGAAGGGGGGCTTGGTTCGCTAATATGTTCTGAGTCGGTAAATGACTGTACGTCTAATTTGTCATTGTCGTTTATCAGTACAGCACGCTCTATTGTTTGCGTTAATTGACGAATGTTCCCTGGCCAGTTCTGCTTAGTTAACCACAACTGCGCATCTTCAGTTAAACTTACTGTCTCCATACCATAGCGCTGACAAACCTGAGTTAAGACATGCTGTGCAATTTCAGTAATATCACCACGACGTTCTCTTAATGGTGGTAATGTTATGGTGATCAAATTCAATCGATATAATAAATCTTCTCTAAACTGATTCTCGGCGATTAACTGCTGAATATCGCAATTAGTTGCGGCGACTACTCTAACATTACAACGACGGTTGGTTGAACTACCGACCGCTTGAAAGGTTTGATCTTGAAGTACTCTGAGTAGCTTTACCTGACTCGATTTGTCCATATCACCAATTTCGTCAAGAAAAATAGTGCCATTATCTGCTGTCTCAAATCGTCCTATTCGATCGGATTTTGCATCGGTAAAAGCCCCTTTTACATGGCCAAACATTTCACTTTCAAATAAACTGCCTGGTATACCGCCCAAATTTACTTTAACCAGAGGCTGCGTTTTTCTTGGTGAGTTTTGGTGAATAGCATTAGCTATCAGCTCTTTACCTGTACCACTTTCACCCAAAATTAACACCGAAGC
>Ga0105354_1000602_pt1 | contig 22206 bp, 17 predicted proteins | sample GOMGulsemesocosm_FD_83658 | JGI IMG/M metagenome (GOLD analysis project Ga0105354, IMG submission 83658) | Methane-oxidizing microbial communities from mesocosms in the Gulf of Mexico - GOM9B Gulf of Mexico | ecosystem: Environmental > Aquatic > Marine > Cold seeps | place: USA: Gulf of America...
ACATTCTTAACTATTTAGTGTTTAGAAAATTATAAGCGATTGAGTTTACCTCATTTTTCGCGGTGCAAAGATATTCTTTTTAAATTAATTATTTGCAGTTTTTCTACTGATTTTTACTTCCATCGTGGGCATTATTTAAAATAGCACTTATTTCTCATACGTATAAACAAAAAAAAACATCTTGAATAATCAAGATGCTTTTAAATAATATATTTACTAAACTACTCTACAGTAACTGATTTTGCTAAATTTCTTGGTTGATCAACATTACATTCACGCATTACCGCAATGTGATATGATAATAACTGTAATGGTATTGTAGTTAATAACGGACTTAACAACTCTAATGTTTCAGGAACTTCAATTACATAATCAGCAATTTCACGCACACTAACATCTCCATTATTTACGACAGCAATAATTTTCCCTTTTCGAGATTTGATCTCCTGGATATTACTAACTACCTTTTCATAATGCCCCTTTTTAGTTGCAATTATCACTACTGGCATTTGCTCATCAATTAAAGCAATAGGTCCGTGCTTCATTTCTGCAGCTGGATATCCTTCTGCATGTATATAAGAAATTTCCTTTAATTTCAGCGCTCCTTCTAAAGCTACCGGAAAATTAAACCCTCTCCCTAAGTACAAAAAGTTTGGCATACCTTTATAAACAGCAGCTATTTCTTTTATATGATTATCTAAAGTCAAACACTCTTTTACTTTTTCAGGAATCAATTCTAACTCCTGTAAATGCATATGATAATCAGAATTAGAAATAGCCCCTTTAGCTTTCGCAAGCTTCAATGCTATTAATGTTAACACCGTAATTTGAGTAGTAAATGCTTTTGTTGACGCTACTCCAATTTCAGGTCCCGCATGTGTATATGCACCAGCATCAGATTCTCTTGCAATAGTAGAACCTACTACATTACAAACACCAAAAACAAATGCTCCTTTTGATTTTGCTAATTGAATAGCAGCACGAGTATCAGCAGTTTCTCCAGATTGAGAAATTGCTATTACCACATCTTTTTCTGTAATAATCGGATTTCTATATCTAAATTCAGAAGCATATTCAACCTCTACCGGAATTCTTGATAAATCCTCAAAAACATATTCGGCAACCAAACCAGCATGCCACGAAGTACCACAAGCCACTATAATGATTCTATCAGCATTTAAAAAGCGCTCCATATTATCATCTATCCCTACCATACGGATAATTCCTTCATTCACTAACATCCTACCTCTATAGGTGTCTGTTATTGCATTAGGTTGCTCATGAATTTCTTTTAACATAAAATGATCATACCCATCTTTTTCAATTTGCTCCAAGTTTAATTGAAGTTCTTGAATATATGGATCAACGATTGAATCGTCCGAGATTTTACGAATTTTGATTTTCTTTCCTTTTCTTATAACCGCTATTTCTTCATCTTCTAAATAAATAGCCGTGTTTGTATACTCTATAAAAGGAGATGCATCTGAAGCTATAAAAAACTCTTTATCATCTTCACCCACACCAATTGCTAATGGACTACCCATTCTTGCAGCAACTATTTCATCTGGTCTGTTTTTATCAAAAACAGCGATTGCATAAGCTCCAACCACTTGAGTTAGTGCAATACGAACTGCCCTACCTAACTTCACACCTTCATTCTTCTTTACATCCTCTATTAAGTTAATTAAAACTTCAGTATCGGTATCTGAAACAAATGTGTATCCTCTGTTTATTAATTCTTTCTTTAACGGATCATAATTTTCGATAATACCGTTATGAATAATTACTAAATCTCCTGAGTTTGATATATGCGGATGCGAATTAACGTCGTTCGGCTCCCCATGAGTTGCCCAACGTGTATGACCAATCCCTAAACTACCGTTTAGTGATATTTCATTCTGAGCTCTTTGCTCCAAATCAGCTACTTTACCTTTCGTTTTTGAAAGTTTTATGTTTCCTTCATCTAAAAGCGCTATTCCAGAACTATCGTACCCTCGGTATTCAAGCCTTTTCAACCCCTTAATAACTATTGGATAAGCTTCTCTAAACCCTACATAACCTACTATTCCACACATATACTACTAATTATTATCTATCCCGTCAGGATCTGCTTCGGTATAATATATTCTTAACTTTAATTTTTTATCTGCATCAACTGCATTTTCATTATACAAAACGGTACCTCTATGAGAGTTTACTGATGATATGAATACAAACTCTGGCAAAGCCTCAGCAAGTGTTTCATGGTTTTTAACATCTGCTCCACCTTGCGACAATACATTATTAGATACTGTCAAACCTAATTTTACATTAGTTGAATCGTTTCGTATTAAATCAGTGATATGTTCTGTAATACGAATTTTGTATTTCACTCCATTTCCATCATCATCTCTTTCTAGCTTTCCTAAATGATTCAATTGCGTTAAATTCGTATCTACATCAGATGTTTCATCAAACTGATAATCCAACAAGGTTTTATTGTTTTCAATATCATACAAAAATATACGATCTGGCTCGTGTTCACGACCAATTGAAGGTATTTGATTAACATAAAACTCTAAGCTCGCCTCATTTATCAACCAATCTTTAGCTCTTATCTCCTCTAATTCATCGGCTACACCGTTACTATCTAAATCTTCTCCAAAAAGATCTATCGTCATCATAGCACCTTGCCCACCATTTAAATAGGTATGCCCCTCAACAGGAGGATATGAGAAATTATTTTTAAACATGTTTACTGAATTTCCAGAGAAAAGAATTTTAACACTACCACTAATTTCATTAAATTTTTGAACTAAGTTTTCATCAAGATCAGGTACTATATTCCCTAACTCATCTGTAGTATACAAAAGCTCTTTTGTATCATAAAACACCTCAATATCTGCCTTACTCAAATTCAATCCAACCAATCCATAACTCGTTCCTAAATCAGTAGCTTTAAAATAAATTCCTCTATGAAAATCTTTAAAATTACTTGATGAAGATAAAGCCGTTTCGTTAGCCGGATCTATCAACCAATTAAAATCAGCTATATTTAAATTAGTACCTAAAGGACTACTAGTATCATCCCTTAATCGTGGAGATACCCTTATTATTTCTGGATTCCCTTCAGTATCCAACTCCTCATAAGTAACCTCGTCGGCTAAAATTTTAAACTCATTATTATCATATATTAAAACATCTTCTATCCCTGGCAAAGTGGTATTATCTTCGTTAGAATAATACTTTACACCATCATTGTTTCCGTCAAAATTATTTAAAAAATAATTTGACCTATACATTTTTAAATTAATTACTGAAGCTGCAGTAGTATACACAGAATCCAAATCATACGTTCCTGGATCAGTATCTGTAGCAGCAGTTTTTTGAGTGCTAAAATACGGTACTGACAACACTACTTTACTTATAACCGGAGCATCATGAAAATCTGTACCATACTCACTCAATACAACCTGCGAAAGCACATTAGCAGTTGTACCTCCATACACAGGATGTCTATAATAACCTAAACTATTATATGGAAATATAATGTTATCCGAATTCACATAAGATAAATCACCCGTTTGTACAGGGTGAGCATCATCAAAAATTATTTGTGATGTGACTACTGTAGACGTAGAATCTCCTCTCAACTGAAAGTGATCTTCATCCACTAGTCCTTTTCCGATAGTATTATATTCCTTGTCGCATGATGTTAACAATAACGCAACAAAAAGTAAAGCCAAAAAGTGCTTTGTATTCTTCATAGTAATCTTTAATTTCTTGATTATGCCATTAAGCTTTTGTAGAACTCTGAATAAGCAGATTCATACTCGTCTGGTGATTTATAATCTAAAGTAGGTGTTTCACTATTAGCCATATATGATATTAACTCGGAATTAACATCTTCTGAACCAAAAACAACTCCATCAGAATTATCTGCAGCCAATTTCATAAGATTCACATAAGAGCTCTCTTTTAAAACATCTAATGAAGCTTCTTCAATTTTATCAAATTTAATTTTAGACACTAAGTCCTTTCCTAAATCACCATCAAATCCTTCAGCATATATTGAGGTTACCACTTTACTATCAGTAAACAATGGCTCATCTTTAAAATATTGCTTTAGATAAAGCGGTAATAATGATGCCATCCAACCATGAACATGAATAATATCTGGCGCCCAGTTTAATTTTTTTACCGTCTCTATAACTCCTTTGGCAAAAAATATAGCACGCTCGTCATTATCAGCAAAAAGATTACCATCCTCATCAGTAAAGGTTGCTTTTCTTTTAAAATACTCTTCATTATCAATAAAATACACTTGCATTCTTTCCTTAGGAATAGATGCAACTTTTATAATAAGAGGCATATCCAAGTCGTTAATTACCAAGTTCATCCCTGATAACCTAATAACTTCATGCAACTGATGTCTTCTTTCGTTAATATTCCCAAATCTTGGCATAAAAATTCTAGTCTGACCTCCAATTGAATTCACAGTTTTCGCTGCTTGAAATGAATTCGATGAAATTTCAGTTTCTGGTAAATACGGTACTACTTCAGAAGAAATAAATAAAACCCTCTTATCTTTCATTCTATATCTTTTTTAATATTCGTTGTTTTGTTTTTGTATTAAAAGCTCATTTTCAGCAAATATAAATCTGCAAAAAAAATATTTTAAACTTTGCAAAATTACAAAAATTATGCAGATTAGCAGTAATGTATTAGATTTGCCTTCATTTAATTTTTATCAAATGAAGGTTTTCAACACCCGAAAAGAGGTTTTTACTTTTATAAACGCAACCAAGAACAGCAACAAGACTATCGGATACGTCCCTACAATGGGGGCTTTACACCAAGGTCATGCTTCATTAGTCGAACAATCAATTGCCGAAAACAACATCACCATAGTGAGTGTTTTCGTAAACCCAACTCAGTTTGATAATGCTTCAGACTTAGACAAATACCCTCGGAATTTAGATGAAGACATTAATTTAATCAAAAAAATTAACCCATCTATAGTTATTTTTGCACCTACAGCAAAAGAACTTTACCAAAACAACGTAGCTTCTAAAAAATATTCCTTTGACGGCTTAGAACACGAAATGGAAGGTAAGTATAGGGCTGGTCATTTTGATGGTGTGGGTACCGTTTTAGAATTGTTTTTCTCACTAATAACACCAACAAACGCATATTTTGGAGAAAAAGACTTCCAACAATTACAAATTGTAAAAAAATTAGCATCAAAATACAATTTAGGAGTTAACATTATTGGATGCGAAATTTTCAGAGAACAATCTGGATTAGCAATGAGTTCTCGTAATGAACGTCTTTCTCCGGAAGGAAGACAAGAAGCAGCATTCATTAATAAAACACTTTTAAAAGCAAAAGAACTGTTTAATTTAAAAAGCGCTTCAAAAGTTGAAGAATGGGTAAGTAAGGAATTTTCAAAAAGCAAAAACTTCAATTTAGAGTATGTCTCTATTGCAAATACGGAAACCTTAAAACCAGTAAAAAGAAAGTCTAAAAAACAACAATACAGAATATTTATTGCAGTGTTTATTGATAACATCAGATTAATAGATAATATTGCTTTAAATTAATATCTTTGCCCCATGTTAGTACACGTAGTAAAATCAAAAATTCACAGAATAAAAGTCACTGGAGCTGACCTAAATTATATAGGAAGCATTACTATTGACGAAGATTTAATGGATGCCGCGAACATTGTTCAAGGTGAAAAAGTTCAAATTGTAAACAATAATAATGGTGAACGTCTGGAAACTTACGCTATTCCAGGGCCAAGAAATTCTGGAGAAATCACTCTAAACGGAGCTGCTGCAAGGAAAGTAGCTACTGGTGATGTATTAATACTAATCACCTATGCTATGATGGACATTGAAGAAGCTAAAACCTTCAAGCCATCACTTGTTTTTCCAAACGAAGAAACTAACTTATTAAATTAGTTTTTTGAAGAAAAAACTAAAAAAAGCATTAAAAATATCACTCCCAATCGTTTTAGGAGTAGCTCTTTTATTATACTTATTCAACAGTTATTCGGCAGAACAAAGAGATACTATATTTGAAAATTTAAAAAAAGCTGATTATAGCTGGGTACTCTTATCAATACTTTTCGGAGCTCTAAGTCATTTATCCAGAGCATACAGATGGAAGTATTTACTTGAACCGCTAAACTGCAAATCTAGTTTTCAAAATAGGGCCATGGCCGTTTTTGTGGCATATTTCTCTAACCTTGGAGTTCCACGGTCTGGAGAAGTACTTAGAGCTACCACATTAGCAACTTACGAGAACATCCCTTTTGAAAAGGCTTTTGGAACCATTGTTGCTGAACGAATTGCCGATTTAATTATGACATTGATCATTATTTCATTAGCGCTGTTTGTTCAGTTTGACACTATCGTTAATTTATTAAAAACCAAAATCCCAAACAACCCTATTCAACTTATTGGAATAGGACTTTTTAGCCTATTACTTCTCCTATTTTTATTTAAAAAAATTCAAAAATCTAATCATAAAATAATCGTCAAAATCAAGTCTTTTATTTTAGGTCTAAAAGAAGGTATTACAAGTATATTAAAGATGAAGCAAAAATGGGCTTTTATATTTCATACCATTTTTATCTGGACCATGTACGTTCTAATGTTTTATGTAGTTTTCTTTTCTATAGAAGAAACCAAAACCCCCACATTAGCTGCTGTTTTAACATCTTTTGTTACTGGATCTTTTGCTGTAGCTACAACCAACGGGGGCTTTCTAGCTTACCCAATTGCCATAGAAAAAACCCTGGTTTTATTTGGCTTCGCTGCCGAACCTTCACAAGCCGTTGGCTGGATTATGTGGAGCGCTCAAACAGTATTAACTATTGTTTTAGGGGTGATTTCATTCTTTTACCTTCCTATATACAATAGAAGAAAATAATCAGTATATTGTACATCCAATTACCGAAACTTTACAATACAATGAGAAAACTAATTTTACTTATCGCAATTGCGCTTACTAGCATTCAAGCATTTTCCCAAACTGTTTATAGAGAGATTGATGGGCCAGATGGCGAAAAAAGACAGTTAAAAATTCAAGTACCTAGAAACTACAAAGCAAACGTAGATACCATGTATCCTGTTATTGTTGTTTTTGATGGCGACTACTTATTTGAGCCCGTTGCAGGAATTGCTGATTACTATTCTTACTGGGATGAAATGCCAGACGCTATTATAGTAGGAATAAACCAAATAAACTCAAAACCCTTAGATTTTTACTGCGATGAAATTAACGGCTTACCAGCTGATACTGGAGCCTCGTTTTTTGAATTTATAACTTTTGATTTGTTCAACTTTATTGACAACAACTATAGAACCGTACCTTTCAGAACCATTATAGGTCACGGAGAGTCTGCGAACTTCTTAAACTTTTATTTATTTCAAGAAAAACCATTTTTTAATGCCTATATTTCATTAAGCCCAAGATTCACCCCTAAAATGGAACTTCGACTAAAAGAACAACTTGCCGACATTCAAACACCAATTTATTACTCGCTAACAACTGCCGAAGATGACAGAAAAAAGAGCAGAACGAGTATTGGCGCTCTAAACAAAGTACTTGAAGCTATTTCAAACGACAACTTTAATTACAATTATAACTACTACAAAGGAAAATCACATTATGAGCTAGTTAATCACGCAATCCCAACGGCTTTTGAAAAAATATATAAAGCTTACAAACCAATTGACCGAAAAGAATACAAAGAAAAAATGCTGACTATTGATGAGGGTACTGCGTATGATTATCTAGTAAAAAAATACGATACAATAAAAAGTCTTTATAGCTTAGACAAACAAATCAGAATTAACGACTTTAACGCAGCTGAAGCAGCATTAAAGAAAAACGAAGAATGGGAAGCTTTTAAATTATTAAGTAAACTTGCTAAAGAGGAGTATCCAGAATCTATGCTAGGGATGTATTACATGGGGATTCACTATGAAAACATCGGAGAACCTAAAAAAGCTATGAAAGCATATCAGTCTGGTTTTGCTATGAATGAAATTGGAAGATTAACCAAGGACGATATGTTACACTATGCTGAAGTTATTAAAGCAGATTTCGGCTTATAGCTATGGCAAAAACAACTACTTTTTATTGTCAAAATTGCGGTACTTCATTTGCAAAATGGCAAGGACAATGTACCTCTTGCAATAACTGGAATACTATTGCAGAAGAAATCATTCAAAAAGAAGCAAAAAAAAGCTGGGACTTAGGCACTGATAAAAAAATTAGAATTGCCAAACCCATTAAAATTTCCGATATACAAACTTCTCAAGAAGTGCGATTAAAAACTACAAGCAAAGAATTTAATCGTGTTCTTGGAGGTGGAATTGTACCTGGTTCACTAACATTACTTGGAGGAGAACCTGGAATTGGAAAATCAACATTACTGTTGCAACTTGCTTTAAAACTTCCTTTCAAAACATTATATGTTTCTGGAGAGGAAAGCGCGCAACAAATAAAAATGCGTGCAGAGCGCATTACTAAAAGCGCAGACAACTGTTTAATTTTAACAGAAACAAAAACTCAAAACATCTTCAAGCAAATTGAAGTTACTACTCCAGATTTTGTAGTAATTGACTCTATCCAAACATTATATACTGATTTTGTAGAATCCTCTGCAGGAAGCATTTCTCAAATTCGAGAATGCACCTCAGAATTGATACAATTTGCCAAAGAAACCGCAACACCAGTGTTATTAATCGGTCACATTACTAAAGATGGCCATATTGCTGGACCAAAGGTATTGGAACATATGGTTGACACGGTATTGCAATTTGAAGGAGACCGAAACCACGTATACAGAATACTCCGATCCATAAAAAATAGATTTGGATCAACACAAGAAATCGGTATTTTTGAAATGTTAGGAAACGGACTTCGAGAAGTTTCAAATCCATCAGAAATTCTTATATCAAAAAACTCTGATCAACTTAGCGGTAATGCCATTGCAGTAAGCATAGAGGGAATGCGAACATTACTTGTAGAAATTCAAGCTTTAGTTAGTACCGCTGTTTACGGAACGCCACAACGAAGTACCACAGGCTATAATGCCAAAAGACTAAACATGCTCCTTGCTGTTCTTGAGAAAAGAGCTGGATTCCGATTAGGCGCTAAAGATGTTTTTCTAAACATCACCGGAGGAATCTCTGTTGACGACCCAGCAATTGATTTAGCTGTAGTTGCAGCAATACTCTCGAGTAATGAAGATATAATTATTGATAAAAACATTTGCCTAGCAGGAGAGGTTGGATTATCAGGAGAAATTAGACCTGTAAACAAAATTGATCAACGGATCTTAGAAGCAGAAAAATTAGGCTTTACTAAAATATTGATCTCGAAACACAATAAAATTTCATTAAAAAACTTGAAAATAGAGCTTATCTTAGTTTCCAAAATTGAAGATGTCATAAGTGAATTGTTAGGCTAACCAATAAGAGAACTCCTCATAAAAAACTCACATCCTAAAAGAAAGTTGTATATTTCCTAAACTCATGGTACATTTACACATTATAACCCCCAATAATATAAACAACATTTTTTATGGAATTAATTGAGGTTTTAGGATATCTCAGTGCTTTAGTAATTGGCATATCTCTTGGACTCATAGGAGGTGGCGGTTCTATATTAGCCGTTCCTGTTCTTGCATACCTGTTTTCCATAAATGAAAAAATGGCAACCGCTTACTCACTATTCATTGTAGGATCAAGTGCTTTAGTAGGCGGAGTAAAACAACACTTTAAAGGCTTCGTTAACTGGAAAATCGCTTTTGTTTTTGGAATACCTGCTATTATAGGAGTAACTATTGTAAGAAAATTTGTTATACCAGCATTACCAGACGTACTTTTTGCGGTTAACGGTTTTGATTTCACCCGTAGAATGGCAATGTTTGGACTATTTGCTGTACTCATGATCCCTGCTGCTTTTTCGATGCTTAAAGACCGTAAAGAAGTACTTGATGTCACTATAAAAAACACCAGTTATAACTACCAATTAATCGTTTTAGAAGGAATTGTTGTTGGTGCAATAACAGGATTAATTGGAGCTGGAGGAGGCTTTATTATTATCCCAGCCTTAGTTATACTTGCTAATCTTGAAATGAAAAAAGCTGTAGGTACTTCCTTAATTATTATTGCTTTAAAATCATTAGCTGGATTTTTATTAGGAGATGTATTTACAATGGAAGTTAATTGGATGTTTCTAGGCACTTTTACCTTAATTTCATTTATTGGAATTTTCATAGGAAGCTACTTAAGTAACTTTGTTGATGGAAAAAAATTAAAAAAAGGATTTGGCTATTTCATTTTCGTAATGGCTTTCTTCATTTTTTACATGGAATTTTTTGTAAAACAATAAAGAATAACAAACATCTGACATACTTTTCGGGTTAAATAACAAACTATTTATACCTTTGAATATTAAATATCAAATTTCGATATCATAAAATATCCAGGATCGTAATTATATCTCACAGATAAATGACAACAGTGATATTTCCATATGATTTTTGAAAGAAAAAAATACAAACACATGAAAATAGAACAAATATATACAGGATGCTTAGCACAAGGCGCTTATTATATCGAAAGTAAAGGCGAAGTGGCTATAATTGATCCATTACGTGAAATACAACCTTACGTAAATAGAGCAAAACTGGATGATGCTAAAATCAAATATATTTTTGAAACGCATTTTCATGCCGATTTTGTTAGCGGACATGTTACTTTAGCAAAAAAAACTGGCGCAACAATAATCTTTGGCCCAAATGCCGAAACCTCATTTAACGCAACTATTGCTGAAAACAATCAAGAGTTTAAACTAGGTGACATTACTATAAAAGTATTACATACTCCTGGACATACTATGGAGAGTAGCACTTTTTTATTAATTGATGCTGAAGGGAATAATCATGCTATATTTAGTGGAGACACTCTATTCATTGGAGATGTAGGGAGACCAGATTTAGCTCAAAAAGCAGGGAGCATCACTGAAAAAGATTTAGCAGGTTATTTATATGATAGTTTACGTAGTAAGATAATGCCTTTAGCTGATAATGTAATTGTGTATCCAGCTCACGGTGCAGGTTCTGCTTGTGGAAAAAATATGAGTAAAGAAACTACCGGTACTATTGGTGATCAGAAAATGACCAATTACGCCTTACGTGCTGATATGACCAAAGAGGAGTTTATTACAGAAGTTACTGATGGGCTATTACCTCCCCCAGCCTATTTCCCTCAAAATGTAAAAATGAACAAGGAAGGGTATGACGATTTAGATGTCGTAATAAAAAGAGGAACACAAGGTTTATCGCCCGCGGATTTTGAAGCCAAAGTAAATGAAACTGGTGCAGTTGTTTTGGATGTTCGTCATCAGAATGATTTTGTTCTAGGACATATTCCACGCTCTATATTTATTGGCATTGATGGTGGTTTTGCTCCTTGGGTTGGCGCATTGATAGGAGATGTAGAACAACCTATATTATTAGTAACACCTGAAGGACGCGAAGCGGAAGTTATTACTAGATTATCAAGAGTAGGGTTCGATAACACCTTGGGGTTCTTAAAAGGAAGCTTTAAGGCTTGGGAAAATGAAGGCAAAGAAACTGACACCTTACGCTCAATTACCGCTGAGGAATTTGCTACAGAAAAAGGCGACACCAAAGTATTTGATGTCCGTAAAGTTGGTGAATTCCAATCTACTCATATCACCAATGCTACACATACACCTTTAAGTAAAATAAACGACTATTTATCCGATTACCAAGCGGAAGAAACTAGTTACGTTCATTGCGCAGGAGGATATCGTTCCGTAATTGCCGCATCAATTTTAAAAAGTAGAGGGATCCATAATATTACAGATGTAAAAGGAGGTTTTGGTGCCATTAAAAAAACCAATGTTTCTATATCTGATTATGTTTGCCCATCTACTTTATAACACAAACTATTAATTAGCACATGAAAAACTTAACACAAACTGAGTGGACTACTTCTATTTTAGAAGACAATAACACTGTAATTCTAGATGTCAGAACACCTGATGAATGGGCTGAAGGAATTATTGAAAACGCCATAATGATTAACATTTTAGACCCTCAATCATTCATGGCAGAAATCGAAAAATTAGATAAAAACAAAAACTACTATGTTTATTGCAGAAGTGGCGCTAGAAGTGGACAAGCTTGTCAGGTAATGAATTCAATAGGAATTAATGAAGCAAATAATCTTAGTGGTGGAATTTTAGAATGGGCTGGAAAAACAGTACTTCCTAAATAATTATTTCAGATATAAAAAGGGGAAGACAACTATTTAGTTCTCTTCCCCTTTTTTGTTTTGTTTAAAACCAACAAGTAGTTGTTCTAAAAAACTTTTAGGGAAATCTTCATCATTTTCCCAACCTAAAATAATAGCGCCACTATTTTCAGGAATATAATTTGTTTTAAATATATAATCCCATACACTTAAGCTAATTCCAAAATTAACGCCATTAGGTCGGTTTTCAGGAAGTATTTTAGCATGGTGATACAAATGCATGACTGGGTTATTAAAAACATATTTTAACCAACCCCAAGTAATTTTAATATTCGCATGGTTCAAGTGACCAATCGCAATTGCTACAAAATGCACTATAAAAGCTTGCTCCGGCTCAAACCCACCAAGTAACATCACGCCTACAGTCTTTAAAGGTTTATAGAATATGTTTTCCATCCAATGGTAACGTAAGTGCGCGGCGAAGCCCATCTCTTTTACCGAGTGATGTACTTTATGAAACTCCCACAAAAAGGCATATTTATGCAGTAAAATATGTGTAAACCATTGTACAAAGTCCAACAACACAAAAAACACCAATAATTGTAATCCGCTTGGCAACTCTGAAATATCAAATAACACCATGCTTTTTATGGTGACTCCCATATCTATAAACAACAGCCCAATCATTTTATAAAAACCACTAATCACTATTGAAAAAGCAAAGAAATTGAAAAACATATAAAATCCATCCAACCAAAAGTCCTTTCTGAATAGCGCCTGATTTTTTCGCCATGGGAACAACATTTCCAAGCCCCAAACAAGCAAGGAAATTACAATTAAGCCCCAGAAAAAATTAGTATACCAAGGGTTCACTTCTAATATAATAGACTTCCAAGTCCAGTGCAAACTACCATTAAATGCTTTTACAAATGATTCAAGATACTTTTCCATTGTTATAAATATACAACTAAGAAAATTAAGGTGCTGGATTAGGTATTACAGCGTGTATTGCTTCAATTTCAGACAGAATTTCATCAGATAATGTAATAGATACGCTAGAAATATTTTCTTTCAATTGCGCCATTGTTGTCGCTCCTATAATATTACTAGTTACAAAAGGCTGCTGGTTCACAAAAGCTAACGCCATGTGTGTTAAACTCATATTATACTTTTCAGCTAACTCTAAATACTTTTGTATCGCATTCGTAGATTGCTGACTTGAATAACGCGAGTATCTTGAAAACAATGATACTCTCCCAACGGCATTTGGATTTTTAATATACTTCCCCGACAATGTTCCAAAAGCCAAAGGCGAATAAGCTAATAAACCAACATCTTCACGCATAGATACTTCAGCTAACCCATTTTCATACCCTCTATTGATTAAAGAATATGCATTTTGTATCGTTTTTATTCTAGGCAAGCCTTTTTTACTTGCTTCTAAAAATTTCATAGCACCATAAGGCGTTTCATTAGAAACTCCAAACTGCCTTATTTTTCCAGCTGCTACAAAACCATCTAATACTGCAAGAATCTCTTCAAAATTATCTTGCCATTGTTCTGCATTATTATGCTTATAATCTCTTTGTCCAAAAATATTTACATTTCGTTCAGGCCAATGTAGCTGGTATAAATCTATATAATCGGTTTGTAATCGTTTTAAACTATTTTCCAAAGCCAAAGTTAAGTTAGCTTTAGAATAACTTAAGTCATCCCTAATCCAATCCATCCCTCTGTTAGGACCAGCAATTTTAGTTGCCAACACCACTTTATCTCTATTTCCATTTTTTAAAAACCAACTCCCTATATATGCTTCCGTTTTCCCTTGAGTAGCTTCACTTGGAGGAACAGCATACATTTCGGCAGTATCAAAAAAATTAACCCCTTGACTGATTGTGTAATCCATTTGTTCATGCGCATCTGACTCAGTATTTTGATTACCAAAGGTCATAGTTCCCAAGCATATCTTGCTGACTTTAATATCAGTTTTTGGAATAGTTGTATATTTCATTTTCTAGGTTTCAGGCGTTTGGTTTTAGGAAAAATACAGCATTTCAATTTCGCTGTACACAAAAGAAGCAAACTGTCTAAACTTAGTTACTAAGTATAAACAGATTGCTTCACTATCGTTCGCAATGACGTTAATTTTTATTGTACTTCACTCAATAATTTAGAGACTTCGTCTAATTTAGGTGTTAAAATCACTTCAATTCTACGATTTTTTCCTTTTCCTTCAGGAGTATCATTTGTTGCTATTGGTGAAAATTCACTTCTTCCAGCCGCTGTTAAACTTTCAGCGTTTATATTTTTATTTTCTTGTAAAATATTCACAATTGCAGTAGCTCTTTTTGTTGACAAATCCCAGTTACCTGAAATATCTCCTTTTCCATTAAAAGCATCATTATCCGTATGCCCTTCAATCAACACATTAATTTCAGGGTTTTCCGCTAAAACTTCCCCTAGTTGATTAACTGCTTGTTTCCCTTCTTTCCCTATTTTCCAACTACCTGACTGAAACAACAACTTGTTTTCCATAGAAACATATACCTTTCCATCTCTTTGCTCAACTGTTAATCCTTTTCCTTCAAAGTTTGTTAAAGCTTTAGAAATTGAATTTTTCAAAGCTTTCATATTTGCATCTTTAGCTGCTAAAGCCCCTTCTAACTCATCTACTCTTTTTGATCTTGCATCAAGTTCCTTTTGCAAACCAACCAAACGAGCATTTTCTGCCGCCAAGGCTTTTTCCTTATCTTCTAACTGCTGTAATAGCGCTCTGTTTTTTGCAGTGTTTTTTGCCAATTCAGAAGCACTACTTTTTTCCAATTGCTTATAAGACCTTCCTAAACCATCAACTTTTGCTCTAGAATTTGCAATCTCATTTGCTAGGTTTGCTTTATCTGCTTTCAATTTCTCAAGTTCGGAATTTGAAGAAGCTAAATCAGTTTCCAATTGTGCCGTTAACTCATCACAATCATTCTTTTTATCTTCTAGTGCTCTATGCGCTTTCTTTAATTTAGCATAATTACTTTCTAAATCGGTAAAAACCTTCTTTGACACACATGAAGTAACCAATGTTGCTCCTAATATTACTAATGAAATTTTTCTGATCATAATTATTTTATTTAGTCTGCGTTATTATATTCTATAAAGATTAATCTATTTCTACAACAATAGGACAATGATCCGAGTGCTTTGCTTCCTGTAAAATCACAGCTCTTTTTAAGCGTTCTTTTAAAGGTTCAGAAACCATTGCATAATCCAATCGCCACCCCTTATTATTACCTCTTGCGTTTGCTCTGTAACTCCACCAACTGTATTGATGTGGCTCGCTATTAAAATGACGGAACGAATCAATAAACCCATTATCAATAAAACTTCCTATCCATTCTCGTTCTACTGGTAAAAAACCTGAAGTGTTTTTTAACCCTTTCGGATTGTGAATATCAATTTCTTCATGACAAATATTATAATCGCCACAAATAATTAAATTAGGAATTTCTTTTTTCAACTCACTAACATATTGCTGGAAATCTGCCATATATTTAAATTTAAACTCTAATCTAGCATCGTTTGTTCCTGAAGGCAAATACAAGCTCATAATAGAAACATCATCAAAATCCACTCTAAGGTTCCTCCCTTCAAAATCCATATAATCTATTCCCGTACCGTATTCAATGTTATTGGGTTCTGTTTTAGATAAAATAGCGACACTAGAATAGCCCTTTTTCTCTGCGCTATACCAATAATGAAACGGGTATCCAGCATCTTCAAAAATAGTTAAATCTAACTGTTCTTTATGTGCTTTGGTTTCTTGAATACAAATTACGTCTGGATTTGCCTGTTGTAACCACTCTATAAACCCTTTTTTAAGAGCTGCTCGAATACCATTAACATTGTAAGAAATTATTTTCACGTGGTTGTTTCTTTATTAATATCAATTAAATTCAAAATGCTCGTAAGCAAATTGATTTATTTGATATAGTTTTTGTTTACCCCGCTAAAATAACGAAACATAGCTTGAAATTAACATTAATGAACTCTTAAATTTCAACAACTTATCCACGAAAAAATATTAGTCTCAATTATATCTTTTAAAAAATGTATTTGAACTATTATTTTAGGAATAAATTAACCACAGACATTGCCAAACCTAGTCCTATGGCAGAACCGACATCATCAGTGCCGTATGGACTAAAGGAATCAATTTTAATATCCCTAAAATTATTTTGATGAATTTGTACAGCGTTTGCATATACATAGTGATTATTTTCTACATAATAATTAGCATTCCAGTTACTAAATTATATCCTCGTAAATAATGTATTTTAGCTTTTGTAATTTTTTTAACTAAAAACAACACAACACACGCTAAAATACTACGTTTGTATTAGGGTTATAAATTATGCGAATTCAGTTAGTCATTTTATTGTTTTTCATTGGGTTTTGGGGGTATTCCCAAAATAACCAAAGCAATCGTGTACAAAAAAGAGTTCTGGTTAAGGATAGTATCCGCATAGATTCCGTAAGTATCAATCCGTTTCAATTCAAACTTTTTGATAAGAACCTAAAACCAATTGACAGTACGTTGTACACAACTGATTTTAGCAAAAGTATTCTTCGCATTAAAAACAAAGACAGTATTACTACAGACTCCATATACATCCACTATACCAAATACCCGGATTTTGTCACTAAAAAATACTATTTATTTGATGAAAGTATTATTGTAGAAAACACCAAAAACACACAGAAACTATATAGTTTAGGAGTTACAAACGTCAAACGAAATTATACTCCTTTTGAAGGATTGGAAACTTCTGGAAGTATTTCTAGAGGCGTTTCTGTCGGAAACAATCAGAACTCCGTTTTAAACTCAGAGTTAGACTTGCAAATTTCAGGAAAAATATCCGATAAAGTTTCCATCAGAGCGTCCTTACAGGATTCAAATATCCCATTACAAGAAGGTGGATATTCACAGAAAGTAAATGAATTTGATCAAGTTTTTATTGAACTTTTTAGCGATAATTGGTTACTTAGAGCTGGAGATGTAAATCTTGAAAACAGCAGTTCATACTTTGGAAAGTTTTCAAAAAAAGTACAGGGAATCTATGCCACTGGAACCATAAAACGGGATAGTAGTGAAACAAAACTACACGCTTCCGGAGCCCTAGTAAAAGGGCAATATGCCAAAAGTGAGTTTAAAGGTCAAGAAGGAAACCAAGGACCTTATAAACTTACTGGTCAGAATGGACAGCTATTCATATTGCTTGTTTCAGGAAGCGAAACCGTATATATTAACGGACTACCATTGAAAAGAGGGGAAAACAATGACTATGTAATAGATTATAATGCTGGTGAAATTATTTTCAATGCTACGTATCCGATTACTTCTGAAATGAGAATCACGGCTGAATATCAATTTAGTGATCAAAATTATAGTAGAATTATAGCTTATGGAGGTGGCGCACATAAAGACAAAAAGTTTAGCATTGATGCACATATATATACTGAGAATGATGCCAAAAATCAACCTTTACAACAAAGTCTAAGTTCCGATCAAGTAGCTGTTTTGCAAGCAGCAGGAAACGACCAAGGTTTAATGACTGCCCCATCAGCAGTTCCCGAGGCCTATTCAGAAAATAGAATTTTATATAAGAAAGAATTGATTGGCGGTGTGGAAGCATTTGTATTTTCTACAGAACCTACTGATGTTCTTTTTCAAGTAAAATTTAGCCTAGTAGGAAATAATATAGGAAACTATGTACTAGCAAACAGTAATGCCATCAGTAATATATTTGAATACGTAGCTCCCATTGGTGGGATTCCCCAAGGAAATTATGAACCCGTAATTCAGCTTATAGCTCCCACAAAATTACAAATGGCCCTTGTTGATGCAAGCTACGCTCCAAATGAAAAAATACAATTCGATTTTGAACTGGCTGGAAGCAAAAATGATTTAAACTTGTTTTCTGATATTGATGACGAAAACAACAATGGTTTTGCAGGAAAACTAACGATAAATAGAAATATAATAAAGCAAGACAGCGCATGGAACATGAACGCGTTTATAGATACCGATTATATCAATAAAAACTTTAAAACCGTAGAACGTCTGTATCGTGTTGAATTTGACAGAGATTGGAATTTAGAAAACCCATTAGGAAACCAGAATATCATTAGTTCTGGACTGAGTTTATTTCATCATAAAAAAGGAATGGTAAATTACGCTTATGAACATTTGGAGTTTTCCGAAAACTACAACGGAAACAGACATGTATTAAACAATGATTTACATTTAAGTAAATTTAGAATAGCATCTAACTCAAGTTTCCTAAAGAGTTCATCAGAAAATTATGACTCTAAATTTTTGCGTGTTTCTGCTCGTATCCTATATCAATTAAACAAGGGATGGATTGGCGCAAAAACAAGTTTAGAAAACAACCAACAAGAAGACAAACTCACCAATTTACTTACCGGAAATAGTCAAAAATATAACGCTTACGAAGCTTTTAGTGGTATTGGTGATAGTACAAATGTGTTTGCTGAAGTTGGCTATAAATACAGAGCAAACGATAGTTTAAAAAATGGCGCATTAGCGCGTGTAAACAACTCTAATACGTATTACTTAAAGTCTAAATTAATCAACTCACCAAAAACGAAGTTGAGCCTTCATGCGAATTACAGAACCTTGAAATATGAAGATGAATCCATAGAAAATGAAAAATCGTTAAATTCGAGAATACTATACAACCAACGTATATTTGATCAGTTTATTAATTTAAATACCGTTTTTGAAGTAAATTCAGGTGTAGTTCCTCAACAAGATTTTACCTATCTAGAAGTTGATGAAGGGCAAGGATATTATACTTGGATAGATTACAACGAAAATGGAATTCAAGAACTAAATGAATTTGAAATCGCTCAATTTCAGGACCAAGCTAATTTTGTAAAGATATTGCTCCCAAATCAAGTTTTTATAAAAACAGAACAAAACAAATGGAGTATTACGCTAGCATTAAATCCAAAATCATGGATAGATTCTGATAATGAATTTCTGAAAATACTTTCCAAGTTCTTCAGCCAAACTTCCTTTTTAATAGACAAGAAAACGAAACGTGAAGACACTTTTAACTTTAATCTTTTTAAAAGCGAAGATGATAAACTACTGACCATAAATTCCAGTTTTAAAAACACCTTATTTTTTAACAGAGGGAAACAAAAATTTTCAACTTCATATACCTATTTAAAGAATAGAAACAGAACCATATTAAGTATCGGTTTTCAAGAGAACAATACTACCAACCAACAATTACTTTTTATACACAAATTTTTTACCAGCTGGCTTTTTGAGCTTAGAAATAATTTAGGGACTATTAAAAATGAATCAGAAAACTTTAGCACCAATAATTACAAACTGGATAACTGGAGCACGAATCCAAAAATATCATTTTTAGCAGCTACTAATACCAAGTTAGATGCCTTTTATGAATACTCGGTTCAAAAAAACGCTATAGGAAGTCTTGAAACCTTAAACCAACAGCGTATGGGAGTTTCTTTTTCCATTGCCAAAAAGGATAAAATATCATTAAACGGAGAATTCAATTACTATATTAATGACTTTATTGGGAGCTCTTTTTCTCCTGTTGCTTATCAGATGTTAGAAGGACTGGAAAAAGGAAAAAATCTAACTTGGAATTTATTTGCACAAAAAAGAATCACCAAGTTTTTAGATTTAAACTTCACCTACTTCGGAAGAAAAAGCGAGACCTCTAAAACTATTCATACTGGAAATATTCAATTGAAAGCGTTTTTCTAGGCTCGAGTCGAACAGACAATATAAATATAATAAAACCAACAACCCATTTTCCTTGGAATGAATAGCGTGAGCTATGAGCCAGATTGAACATTGGGAAGATAGGACAAAGTGATTTTTAAAAAACCTCACCTTAATCCTCTCCCTATTCTAAAAACAAAAAGAGCGACTCGAAAGTCGCTCTTTAAATATCTATTGCGGTAAAAAACTACATTTTTGTCAACCAGTTTTTCATATTCACCTCTTGGTCAATAATAGCTTTTAAGTCTTCTATTTTCACTCTTTTCTGTTCCATCGTATCTCTATGACGGATAGTAACCATGTTATCCTCTAAAGTATCATGATCAACTGTAATACAGAAAGGTGTTCCAGCAGCATCTTGACGTCGGTAACGCTTACCAACAGCATCTTTTTCATCATAAATTACATTGAAATCCCATTTTAAATCAGACACAATCTTTTTAGCTACTTCGGGTAATCCATCTTTCTTTACTAACGGAAATATAGCTGCCTTTGTTGGCGCTAATACCGCTGGTAATCTTAAAACAGTACGTGAAGTTCCATTTTCTAATTCCTCTTCCTGTAAAGCCTTAGAGAACACTGCTAAAAACATTCTATCCAACCCGATAGATGTTTCTACAACATATGGCGTGTAGCTTTCGTTTAATTCCGGATCGAAATACTGTAATTTCTTACCTGAATGTGACTCATGTGCTTTTAAATCGAAATCTGTTCTGGAATGAATCCCCTCTAATTCTTTAAATCCGAATGGGAAGTTAAATTCAATATCAGAAGCTGCATCAGCATAATGTGCTAATTTTTCATGATCATGGAAACGGTAATTTTCTTCACCTAAACCTAATGACTTATGCCATTTCAATCTTGTTTCTTTCCAGTTTTCATACCATTCTTTTTGAGTTCCTGGGCGTACAAAAAATTGCATTTCCATTTGTTCAAACTCACGCATTCTGAAAATAAATTGTCTTGCAACAATCTCATTTCTAAAAGCTTTTCCTGTTTGTGCTATACCAAAAGGAATTTTCATTCTTCCTGTTTTTTGCACATTAGCAAAGTTCACAAAAATACCTTGAGCAGTTTCCGGACGTAAATACAAATCCATTGCCGTTTCTGCAGAAGCTCCTAATTTAGTGCCAAACATCAAGTTAAACTGACGTACATCAGTCCAATTTTTAGACCCTGATACAGGACAAGCAATTCCTAACTCTTCAATAAAAACTTTTACTTCATCAAGCTTTTCTTCTTCCAAAAGCCTTCCTAACTTATCTAACAATGCTTGCTTTTCAGCTCTGTATTTTAAAACCTTAGGATTTGTTGCTTCAAACTCCCCTTGATCAAAAATTTCTCCAAAACGCTTAGCTGCTTTTTTGATTTCCTTTTGTGCTTTAGTTTCCAATTTCTCAGCAAAATCTTCTACTAAAACATCTGCTCTATATCTTTTTTTAGAATCTTTATTATCAATTAACGCATCACTAAAAGCATCAACATGCCCAGAAGCTTTCCATGTAGTAGGATGCATAAATATTGCAGCATCAATACCTACAATATTATCATGCAATTGCACCATTGATTTCCACCAGTATTCTCTAATGTTTTTCTTTAACTCTGCTCCATTTTGAGCATAATCATATACTGCGCTTAAACCGTCATATATTTCACTTGACTGAAATACATACCCATACTCTTTTGCATGAGCGACTACTTTTTTAAACTGATCTTCTTGTTTTGCCATAATGACCGCAAAATTACATAATTTATTGCATTTTAAATTAAGTGACCGATAATAAAAGAGCAACTTTTTTAAGATAACCTGATGTTACTTTTTACAAAAATATTATTTACAAGCTTACAACTCCGTTTAACAGCAGGGTTAATATCCTTTTGTTTTAGAGAAACAAAGAAGCACCTAGGACTTAATCACAACTACATCATTACTTTGGGACTTTAATTTATTTACCCATACCTTCAATCATTGTTAAAAAACCTTCTCTATAATTAGCACTTATCGGAATTTCATTTCCATCAATTACTACACAATGTTTTTTGACGGTATCAATGTATTTTAAGGCAACAATATACGATCGGTGA
>Ga0105354_1000610_pt1 | contig 22118 bp, 19 predicted proteins | sample GOMGulsemesocosm_FD_83658 | JGI IMG/M metagenome (GOLD analysis project Ga0105354, IMG submission 83658) | Methane-oxidizing microbial communities from mesocosms in the Gulf of Mexico - GOM9B Gulf of Mexico | ecosystem: Environmental > Aquatic > Marine > Cold seeps | place: USA: Gulf of America...
AAATAAATATAACATAATATAACTTTTTGATTTATAAGTGACTATTAATTAAAGGCTATTAAGCAACAGTTTGTTTTTTTGGTATTTGATAAATTTTTCTGCGAATATAATTACGTCTTGGGATGACTTTTCATTACGGTATGCCTGGCTTAGATAAGGTCAACAGAGGTGCTGCCATAAATCTTTTCTAGATTTCAACAACCATGATGATTATTCCCTAGACTGAGCGAATATCCAAAAAGGCACCTTGATATAACACACTGATGAAAAGTTAAATATTGTATGCTCGACTGCGTTATTAACTTACATTCATGATTTTCTATTATTACCCCAAGGCTCGGCCACATAGATAACCGCTTTGCTGGGTAATACTGAATAATTCGATAATAGTGATAGTCAATATCATTTCGCAGATCATCAGGGATATTATGAATAAGTGATAAGTGCATGATGACCTTCTATGATTAATCATTAAATGATAGGCGACCAATACTGCTTTTGAAATACTAAATGGGGCTAGCTGATATTCCTTCTTTTTGTTCCTGTCATAACTTAACTCTTTGTTGATACTGTTCCAATATATGATTTACGTCACTTAAAGATATTGAAGCAGGCCCCTGCGTTTTTAAAATAAAATTTGGGTATTTATCTTTAACAAAGTTAGTCAGACTTTTTTGGTGGAAATTAAACAGTTTTTCAAGCCAAGTTAACCCTACTTTTTGTGATTCATAGAATTGGGAACGATGAATTAGCTCTTTGACTGCAACAATCAATGTTGGGCAAGTATTATTCACTAGGTAATTATTAAGCTTGGTGAAGGCTTGGCCTAAATCAGTTTTACCTTGTTCAAACTGAGATTGCACATATTCATTAAGAGCACTCTGCAACAAGGTACTATCATTCAGTAACTCACCTATAACAGTTTGATGTTCGTGCTTTTGCTCAATTGAATAACTTCTTTTTTTTCTCCATAGTGGATTGCCACTCTGATAAACAAGTAACGATAGAGCTTCAATATGACTATATTGCCAAGCAAGTTCATCTATTAAAGTTTCTCTATTTTGCAATACCCCCTCGTCAGTTAATTGTTCAATTCGCTTGGAAAAATAATCAACCTCCGTTTCTTTAGACTCAAATTCATGAAGAGGAAATTCGCATTTATCACACTTCATAGCGTGAACGGTACGTTCCGTAATAGAATCCCCGCAACGAGAGCAATTATCCGCTAATAAACAGCTATGTTCAGGACAAACTAAATTATTTCTAAAGGACCACTGCGCCATTAATTTATGTTTATTACTCCTGAAACAAATTGGGCATATCTTAATTTGCTTGTAATCAAAGTATTTCTTTTCGGTATCGAAAAATTGCCATTGGTCGAAAAGTTGATTCACACTTGGCATGCCTGTGCAAAGAAAAACAAACTGCCTGAGTTGATTTCTCTCTGCAATGTCTTTACTGCGATAAGAGACGCTTTCCTTAGACAAATAAAGGGTCCAATGATCGAACTTGTAATGGTTAAATCGAGCAAGCCTGATCACATAGCTCTGAAATGTCTCTCCTAAATCAGGAAACGGTCTAGATGAAAGCATTTAGGCCTACCTTGAACGAAATATATCAGCTAAAGAATCATCTGATTTAATAGGAATGTAAACTCTCTCTTTATCCATATCTTTGTAATGTTTATGTTCATCTTCCGTTAAAAAATGCTTAACATCTATTTCATTTATCGGGATATTTTTAGAAAGAGGGTTAAACTCTTCAGGCACACCCAAATGTTTTTTTGCGGCTGCTAATAGTCTATGGTGACCAATATTACTTTCATTGGCCATAACTGCTTTTCTAGCGGCAGGCTTAATTATCTTTTTCATTAATCTCGATAGATTACCACCCGTTAATGTCAAAAGTCTTAGTGCAAAGTCTGGTTCGTTTAGGTTTGAACTTTCATCAAAAGGTAGCTGCTTATCTATTTCATTCAATAGACTTAACCATTCAGGAAAACTTTTTTCATCACGATCATACTCATCGAGTAAATGTATGTAATCAAATCGATTCTTTAATTCGCTACTTCTGTCTATTATCTCTTTACACCAAGGCAAACCAAACAAAACTACAGGTCTCTTACCTAGGTTAATTAATGTTTTTATCCAATTTGCTGCACTGCCCTTTTTATTTTCTCCTCCCCCCTCAAAAGCATGCTGAAATTCGTCAATAAAAATAACTTCCGTATTAAGTTCTTTAATCTGCAAGATGAAACGATCACCTAACTCTGAACGTGTACCAAATTTACCTTCTAGTTCATCGCCTAGATCCCTCAACATTTTTCCAGGTGCTGCTTTAGGGTTCTTATCGTCAGTTAAAATTGTAGACAAAATAGGAACAATATCTTGCTCTTTTTCGTTGTCACGATAAACACTTCTCGGATACTTTCTCTCAAAATGTTCACGAAGAGATGTTTTGCCAACTCCACTTAGTCCCATAACTAATGTACAACTTGGTTGGCCAAAATAATTAGAAGCTCTCCCTACTAACATTGTTTCTTCAATGTCTTCCATGATTTCTGTTATCTTAGCCGTTTCAATATAAATACACTCTATTTGAGCAATTTTTTCTTCTAAAGTCATAATATTCACTACTGTTGTTTGTATTTGTCCAAAAAGTCAGAGTTTGACTCTTTCTTTTTCACATTTCCCTTTGGTACAGAAGGAGAGCTAGGCTTATCTATGTTATAACTACCCGAAACTAACGTATTTTTGCCAATAGAGTTTTGCCCCAAATCATTAAGCCTAGCTGATGCTTTAGCGTGTGAATGTTTAGCTTTTGTAGTTGATGAAAATGATCGATTAACTATCTCATCTATTCTTCTGCGAGCCTGAGCTAGTGAAACTTCATCAACTGAGCTTTTAGCTAAATACCTTCGATACCTTCTAATTACTTTGTGTTGATAATAAGTTAATTTTTCTGTGTACTCTTGGTCAACAGCCATAACTGGGTAATATTTGTCATCAATAGGACTTAGTACATTTATTTGAGATAGATCTTCACGGTTCACTTTAAAGTCTAATTTTTGATTACCGTAAATCTTCCTTAAATCTAACAATAATTTACTGTCATATTTAATGTATAAATACACTAATCCGTCATCATTATTCACTGCATTTGTGTTTTCAGAAAAAGCCAGTTCTAGTTTCTTTAGTGATACAGGTTCAATATCAATATATTTCTCATCTCGTTTCCATGCTACATAGGGAACAACTTCATCATTCCCATGGGGACTTTTCATATAAATATCTACAACCCAAACATAAAATGCTTCTACAAAATCAGATAAAGAAATAACGGCATTTTTTAAAGGGTCATATTCATTTGAATCAAATAAACTGGCAAATACTTTTCCTGGTTTGTCATCAAGAAATGTTTGATTGACCGTTTTAAAGAAAGTTTCAACGGCACCTTTGTACCATGGCATTCCAGCCGGGTTTCCTCGTCCTACTATTTGAAGTTCATATAAAGCATCTTCTAATAAATCACTTTCAAACTCAGCACCACGATCATAAGCTATTTCGTTAAAAGCCCCTCTACACGGCCAATCCCCTTCTACGGCAGGGAATTGTTCTAAAAATTCAGTTTTATCCGAAATAGCATGTTTCATCGCCCTTGCAACACTGACAAAACTCGGAGCTTCAAAACCTATATATGTACCCAATAAGCTTTTTGATTTTTTATCAAGAACGCTAGTTAAAGTAGGACGGCCCAAAGGGAGCCTTGTAACATCATCTACCACAAAGCAGTCACCACCAGTATGATCAATTTCTGCTCTATCTAATATGTATAAGGCTTTAGCTGACGAGCGAGAAACTCTGTATTTATTTATGGTTTTCTTTTTACCAAGGTAGGCTTCCAGTAAATCCACAGGTGCTATTTTTTTTGCTCTGTTTATAAAGCCTTGATAGGAAAAAGTATCTAAAAGTTCATCATTGGTAATCTTGGAGGTGTCATTTTCAATTTCATCGTTGTGAAGTAACACATGATCATTCAAGTAAGTAAAAGCTGTTCGCAAAGTTGGCCTTTTAGCGTCTTTGTACTTTTCTAGAGCCTCTAAAATAAGCTTTTCAAGTTGATCGTTTTTTCTAGGTTTACGATTTCCTTTTTTTGCAGTTTTAGGTATTAAGCCTTTTATTCCATATTGGTCGTAAGCATCAATCCACCTTTTTAAAGTTCTCCAACTTATTTTTTCTATATCATGATGTTCAGAAACTTTATTAATCAAAGGTGTGAGTGTTCGTTCAGAGCAACCTTTAATATCTTCATCATTAAATGCTCTTACAAATTTGTATCGTTGCCGTGCTACAGCCTTTAGCTCGTCAGGATAACTATAGAAGTCTTTCGAGTTCTCATTGTGCAATTCATTGTAACGAGAGTCTGAAGAAATAACTTCTGCTTTTCCAATAAAAATGAGGTCGGTCAATACTCGTTTAGCATATTTAACTTCTGCCTCAGTAATAGAATCTATTAAAAAGACTTCATTTTTATTATTAATGTTTTTAATTTCATACTGTTTCTGACTAATTACTATAAAATTACCTACTGCTAGCGGTGCAGACATGTTAAACCTCCCACAGCGTCATTTTTGGCCCAAAACTTTCATCGAAATTAGCTACGAGTATTTTAAAATAAATTAGCTGGTAAATCTGACCAATGGTTACATCAACTTGGTTCATTAGGTCTTCTGCTATTATTGATTCTTGTTTAACGAATATTTGTTTAATCAATTTAACCAGCTCACTATCAGGTTTACCTCTGCGTTGAGCACCATAAACTCTCTTAAAATTTGTAAGCTTAGGTTGTTTCCGAATAAAGTCATCACAAACTAAAATAAGCTCTTTACCTAATATTTTTGCTTGTTCCTGTTTTGCTTTAAACTCTAAATCAAAATTCTCATCTAAATATTTTCGCTCCTTTATTTCGTAATAGGTATCAACACCTCCTTTTATTATTACTTCAAAATCGGGTGTGTAACCCAGCTTTTCATTATTAAAGTAATAATAGTAACCCAGTGGCTGACATTGATATTGAATAACTAATGGATCAAATTCTAAGTGATAGCAGAAATCTTCTTCTAAATCGCCTTCCGTTTTAACCATGTGCACATCTCCCTTAACAGAAGGAAATTGACAAATTGTTTTACGTTTAAAATTTTTGAGATTTCTTCTTTTAGACAAGTACACTTTAAATTCAATCTTTGAATAATTTAGATGTATAGATCTATAGATAAGAAATTACTCATTGTCAAGTTATGATTTATTTTGACAACGAATAATTTATTTTTGACAGGTTATGGTTTACGTTACAAATTAGGTTATCGCCATATTACCTTTGCTTTGTAGCCATTCTTTTCGATCGCCACTACGCTTTTTCGATAACAACATGTCCATCAGTTCCATCGTTTCACTATGTTCATCGACGGTAAGCTGTACTAAACGACGAGTATTTGGATCCATTGTCGTTTCACGCAACTGTGGCGGGTTCATTTCACCCAAGCCCTTAAAGCGTTGTACGTTGACTTTGCCACGCTTTTTCTCGGCTTCAATTCTGTCTAATATGCCATCTTTTTCCGCTTCGTCTAAAGCGTAGAAAACTTCTTTACCGATATCAATTCGGTATAAAGGTGGCATAGCAACATAAACATGCCCCGATTGTACCAAAGGTAAAAAATGCTGAGTAAATAAAGCGCACAATAATGTGGCAATATGAAGTCCATCAGAATCGGCATCCGCTAATATACAAATTTTACCGTAACGTAATTCAGATAAATCATCACTATCTGGGTCGATACCTAAGGCAACGGAAATATCATGTACTTCTTGTGAAGCAAGGATTTGACCGGAGTCGACTTCCCACGTATTTAGAATTTTACCTCGAAGAGGCATAATTGCTTGAAATTCGCGATCTCGGGCTTGCTTAGCACTACCGCCAGCAGAGTCCCCTTCTACCAGAAATAGTTCGGTTCGGGCTAAATCTTGACTACCACAATCGGTTAATTTACCAGGAAGAGCAGGACCTGAGGTGATTTTTTTACGCACCACTTTTTTACTGGCACGCATACGTTTTTGTGCATTGTTAATACAAAAGTCAGCCAGTAATTCTGCTTTATCGGTATGCTCATTTAACCATAAGCTGAAAGAGTCTTTTACCACGCCACTAACAAAAGCAGCACATTGACGCGAAGATAAACGTTCTTTGGTTTGTCCAGCAAATTGGGGATCTTGCATCTTTATAGATAAGATATAACTACATCGATCCCAAATATCATCAGGCGTTAGCTTTACGCCACGAGGCAATATATTTCTAAACTCACAAAACTCTCGCATTGATTCAAGTAGCCCTTGGCGTAAACCATTAACATGTGTACCGCCTGAAATTGTTGGGATCAAGTTAACATAACTTTCACCAACATTTTCACCACCTTCGGTTAACCAAGTAACAGCCCACTCAGCAGCTTCATGCTGTGAAGTAAAACTACCAACAAAAGGTTGCTCAGGTAGTGAAACATAATCTTTTACTGAGTCAATTAAGTAATCAGTAAGGCCATCATCAAAGCACCACTCATACTTTTTATCTTCATTTTTATCAATAAACTTAATCGTTAAACCTGGACATAATACCGCTTTAGCTTTAAGTAAATGGACTAAGCGACGAGCCGAGAATTTAGGACTGTCAAAGTATTTTGGATCAGGCCAAAATTTTACTCGGGTGCCGGTATTACGTTTACCGACAGTACCTGTTTCACGTAACTCTTCAACTTTATAGCCATTTTCAAAGGCCATTTCATAAACTTTACTATCACGCCTAACACTAACATCAACCCGAGTCGACAAAGCATTGACCACTGAGATACCCACGCCGTGTAAGCCACCTGAAAATTGATAGTTTTTATTAGAAAACTTACCACCGGCATGCAACTTACAAAAGATAAGTTCAACACCTGAGACACCTTCTTCAGGGTGAATATCGGTAGGCATACCACGGCCATCATCAATTATCTCTAATGACTGGTCTTTATCTAAAGTTACCGTGATATTTTGAGCATGCCCTGCTAGCGCTTCATCCACCGAGTTATCGATGACTTCTTGCCCGATATGATTCGGACGAGTGGTATCTGTATACATACCTGGTCGATGTCGTACAGGATCTAAACCACTGAGTACTTCAATGGAGTCGGAGTTGTATTGGTCAGTCATTTGAAACTCAATTTAATCGTGGTTAAAGGGCTAAGTATTTTTAGTCTTATTTTAAGTATTCGTCCCGCTTATTAGAGCAGGATTTATTTGATTCGTTGAATCAAGTTGAAAATAGTCGCAGATGGTAGGCAAACAGTTATCAAAGTTGATAAAGCTATGATCGCCCCCCTCTTGTACTATTAAGCGACAATATTGATATTTTTCCACAGCTTGTTGGTAATTTAACACTTCATCATCCGTTTGTACCATAACAAGGTAATTATTTTTTTCTTCACTATCAATTTTCGGTGCTGATTGTTCAAGGGCTTTTAATTGTTGTATATGTTCTTTAGTCACTTGATACACTTCTTCTGTATAAGGGTTAACTTGCTCGCCCATATAATCATGCATTAGTTCATAAGGTTTTATCGCTGGATTTACTAACACAGCTAAGCTGTTATATTTTTCAGAGAGATAGCTAGCAAAATACCCCCCTAATGAAGATCCAATTAAATAGCAGTTACTATTTTTACATTTTTTTTCAATGAGTTGTTCTAATTGAATAATAGCTTGGGCTGGCGTTGTAGCAAGTTGCGGACATAAGAATTCAACGTCAGGATAGTACTTTATTAAGTATTTACGGGTTTGTTCAGCTTTCAACGACAGTGGCGAAGAGTTAAAACCATGAATATAGATAATTTTTTTTTTCATCATTAATCTTTTTAGGTTAAAAAATTATAATTAGCGTTAGGGTTTATAAGGCAATAACATCCGTGGTTAACTGACCATCTGAATGTAAATAAAAAACTCTATATCCTGGCCCTTTAGCTAAAGCTGCAACACCATCAACATTTGGGTCAAATTGAATTGATGTAGCAGGACAAGTATATAATGTTACGGGCTTTTGTACCTTGGTTGATTTGGCTATTAATGTTGTTTTCGACGCTTCGCTTAATTGCTTGATGCGGGGGGATGTTAATTGCATGGCACTATGCACATGACCACAAGCGATCGCTTTTATATTGCTATATTCATCAATAGCATGCCAAAAATCAGTTTTATTTTGTAAACCGTGTTTATCAATAAAGTATCCCACATTAATAGGATGATGATGCATCATAAGTAATTGATGTTTATCTTGTTCAATAACCGTTTTCAATTGTAATAATGCTCGCTGACTTACATAACCTGCAGGTGTCTCACTTTTGCTATCAACCAGTTGAACTTGCCAATGGGGAAAAGAAATGTCTTTCTTCGATAAAAAGGGGGAATCCGCAAAGTACTTATCTAATAACTCTGGTTCATCATGATTACCTGCCAAATAATAAATAGGCACAGTAACATTACATGCATGCACGCAGTCAACAAAGTTTTGATAGGATTGCTCAGTATGATCTTGGGTTAAATCACCGGTAAAAACAATCACATCAACTTCTGAATTATCACAAAGGTTTAATAAAACCTTTTTAAGGTTTTCCAGTACATTATGACCGTGATGTAAGCCTGTTGGAGATGAGAATAAGTGGCTATCAGTTATTTGTGCCAAGACGACAGGCTTATTATTTACGTGGTTGTTATCAGTTAAATTCATCAGTTATCAGCTCATATATTAAGAGGATAATTCAACATTCACTTGCCCTAAACGCAAACATAAATGTAGCCATTCATTTAGAAACTGATTAGTTTGCTGTTTTTCATCTTGTTGGTGCATTTGACTATTTGGGTAGCTATAGCGTGGTTTTACCTGTCTGATGTCTTGCGTAGAAAGTACTTCTGCCATTCTCGCATCATGATATAAGCGAATAGTCATACGCGGGTGAAGTGCGCTAGCAACAATACCTGGTACATTTTTAAAAGAAGTACTTAATATTTCTTGTTCAAAACTAACCACAGAGGTATATCTAGTCACTTCTTTTATAGTTACATTATAAGAAAGAAAGTCGCTAATAAAAAAATGACGTGTTTCCCCGAGTTCGGTTTTACTCGCTAAGACTTTTAGCAGTAACATATAATTGTTTGCACACAGAGTCATCAAGCTAACTAAGTTAGGTTGATAGTTTTGTTTAGTCGCATTAGCCAATGCTCTGTTAGGAAAAAAGCTCATGGGTACCTCTTAACCGTCATTTTTAGAACTAATTCCTTCAGTGGATAGTGATTGATAGTTCATTGCCAACCATTGTAACCCTATAATTGTCGCTGCGTTAGTGATTTTACCTTGAGCTAATAGCTCCATAGCCTGATGACGACTGACAAGGTGTAACAAAATATCTTCATTTTCTTCAGGCAAACCATGAATAGCGCCATCATTTACTTTAGTACTATCAAAATGCCCCAAATACAGATGAATACGCTCACTCATCCCTCCTGGACTAGAAAGATACTGCATAATAGGTCTTAAATCATTGTCACAAAGAGTTAAGTCAGCCTCCTCTTTTGCCTCTCTAATCGCTACCTCTGTTGGACTTTCATTCTCATCAAACATTCCGGCAATAAATTCTAATAACCAAGGGCTATCATCCCCTCTTAACGCGCCAGGTCGAAACTGCTCTATCAATAACACTTTATCTAATTTCTCATCGTAAGGCATAACGACCACGGCATCACCACGTTCGAAAATTTCCCGCGTAATAACCTCACTGTAACCGCCTGAAAAAAGCTGATGTTGCAATGAGTATTCATTCATCTTAAAAAAGCCCTGATACCGAGTAACAACGGAGTGCACAGACGCCTGAGCATTATTAAATTTCAGCATAGTTAACAGCTTATTATTATTACTATCCATTAGCACCTCTTGTTAATAAAATAATTTGTTACACTAGTAAACAGTTATTTTATTTGGTTAATTTAAAAATCCATGTAGGATACCCTACCAGCGAACATCAATAAATAAAGAACAAGAGTAATATCAATTACATTAACTTAAGCTCTTATTGTGCACAGAATAAATAAATCAGGGTAAGGCACTCGATTAAATAATAGCTAGCTATTAACATTGAAAGCAACCTGACCTAGAGTATTTTACCAGCACAAGTGAACAGTAATTTAATGACATTGGTATAATACCCAAGGAATTTCTTACTCATGAATAAAACACTAAGCACATTAATTATAGCGATAACTGCAGCTATTGGCAGCACGCATGCCCAAGCTGATGATTTGTTAACCGTTTATCAACAAGCTTTATTAAACGATCCTGTGGTTCTTAAATCACAAGCCCAGTTTATGATAGTAAAAGAAGATATCGAGCAAGCGCGAGCGACTTTACTACCTCAAATTAACCTTTCTGGTGGTTATAGCACTGGCGAACAAGAGTCTTACCAAACTCCCGATGACTCCCCTGCTTTTGTAGGTACTTCTGAGTTTTCTAGTTTAACTTATGGCGCAAATTTAAATATGCAGCTTTATCATCATGATAGCTGGTTGCGTTTAGGTAATGCCGAAAAAGCAGCTCATCAAAGTGACTTGACCTACCAAGTAGCGAAACAAGATTTAATTACTCGCGTAACGAAAGCTTATTTCGATTTACTTAGCACAAAAGATGATCTTGTTTTTGCTACAGCTGAAAAAGAAGCTATTGCGCGACAACTTGAGCAAACAAAACAGCGTTTTTCTGTCGGTTTAACGGCAATTACAGATGTATATGAAGCACAAGCACAATTTGATAGTGCGGTAACCGAAGAAATTCGTGCAGAAAATGCTATTTTTCAAGCTGAAGAAGAGTTACGAGTAATCACAAATACTTACCCTAAAAATGTAAGCGTATTGAACACTGAGCGTTTTAGTACCAGTACTCCAATACCGAATAGCGCTGATGAATGGCAAGTAACTGCCGAAGCTAAAAACCTAGATTTAATAACCGCCAAAGTAGGCATTGATATCGCACAAGATAATATCGATATAGCTCGCTCTGGTCATTACCCTACATTGGATTTTTCAGCTAATTATAGTGGTAAGGATGATGAGTCAACCTTTGACAGTTTCCCTACAGTTGATGCACCAGGTGTAAATGGTTACTCACTTGGCGTGCAATTAAATGTACCTATTTATTCAGGTGGTGCTATCCAAAGCTCAGTACGTAAAGCACAAAGTAGCTTTGTACTTGCCAGCCAAGACTTATCCTTAACGCATCGTGGTGTGGTTCGTACCACTCGAAATGCATACAACACAGTAATTGCTGCAATTTCAGCGATTAAAGCGTTTGAACAATCAGTGTTAAGTGCTCAAAAAGCACTAGAAGCAACTGAAGCTGGTTTTGAAGTAGGTACTCGTACTATTGTTGATGTATTAGATAGTACACAGAACTTATATAACGCTAAACGTAATTTATCTACAACACGTTATGCTTATATTCAAAATGTTTTATTGTTAAAGCGTGCTGCAGGTACTATTACTGATGAAGATATCAGTGCGATTAATTCCGGCTTAATGGTTGTAACTAACTAGTCTGACTAATCACTCATCAAACATTAAAAAGCCCTAAACGAAATATCGTTTAGGGCTTTTTTGTATCTAATTTCATCACAGTAACGCTATGCCATATAACGACTCAGACTAATGTTTTAAGAAAGTTAGTTAGCTCTGTCGCCTCTCTTTTAACAGAGTAATGTTGTTCGACACGCTCTCGACCTGATTGCCCCATTTGTGCAAGCTTAGTTTCATCACTTAATAACAGCGCCATTTTATCTTTTACTGCCGCTAAATCATTTACGGGCACAACAAAACCATCAACTCCTTGACGAATAACTTCAGGCCATGCGCCGGCTTCACTAGCAAGTACTGCAGCTCCGCTACTCATTGCTTCAAGAATAGTTAAGCCAAAACCTTCATTTTCACTTAGGGCGACAACAAGAGATAAACTACTAAATATTTTGGGAATATCAGCAAAGTCTTGCTCTCCTACAAAAACGATACGATCAGAGAGTCCAGCCTGAGCAATATTATCCCGTAAGGCTTGAGTAAATTTTTCATGCTTGGAGGCAACTCCCCCGACAATAACAGCGGTATAATCAGGATAGTCATTTAGTAAGGCAATACAACTTTGAACAAAGAGGTGAACACCTTTTTGTTTTCTCACCCGGCCAAGGATAGCAATACCATGCTTACCTTTTGGCTGCGTTGATCTTAATAAATCAAGCGCTTGCCATGTTTGTTGCTTATCTTCACTCGAGCTATAAACATTAGTATTAACACCATGATAAATGATGCTACTTGGCGGGTGCTCTAAATACTTGGCTGAGGCTCTACACATGGCAATAACCGCATCCATACGTCTTGTTAGCCAACAAGTAAATCGAGCTCGTTTACGCTGCGCCGCAGAGCTAAACACGAGTTTTATTTTAGCTCTAAAAAGGTATTTTAATATTACGCCTTGGATCATTTCATCTACACGACGGGCATGAAAAATACGAAATTTACCATTAGACAAAGGGGATTGGCACATTTTTACCACTTGCCAAAAGCTAATAGCTAAGTTGGTATCAGTTAAGTTATTTTTCCCCATTACGCGCAATGGGATCATATGCTTTTGATAAGATACTACTTGCAACATTGTTGAGGTAATACCTGAAAAGTTCCGTTTTGAATTTCCAATAATAAGCTCTATCTCGCTATCACTCATTTCTTGGTCAACCACTGCATCCATCAAAAAATCTCAAAATACCAACTATTAATATTATGGTTGTCATTCTACTGTAAAAACGGGCCTCTGTCGTAAATAACTTCATTGCCCAAAACAAACTAACTTGCGTATAATCAACCATAGTTAAAATAAAGGTCAGATGAGAAAATACATTGAGCAAAAATAAAGTGTTACAACCTAACTTTAAGTTATCTTTTTTATTACCCAAATACTGGTTAACTTGGCTTGGTGTATTTATCCTTTACAGCATTTCCTGGTTACCTTTCAAATTACAATTAGCCATGGGCCGTACTTTAGGCCGATTAATATTTAAACTTGCTTCAAAACGAAAGCATGTTGCGCAAACAAATTTAAGACTGTGTTTTCCTGAAAAAAATGAAGATGAACTACATAGTATTTTAAAGAAAAACTTTGAGAATACCGGCATAGCGTTATTTGAAACAGGTATGGGTTGGTGGTGGCCAAATTGGCGGGTAACTCGAAAGGTAAAAGTCACTGGCGCTCACCATATTACTTCGGCACAAGCAGAAGGTAATGGTGTACTTGTGCTATCAATGCATAATTTAAGCTTAGAAATGTGTGCCCGAGGCGCAGGGATCAGTAATCCTTTAGTGGCATTTTATCGTCCACATAATAATCCATTAATGGAGTTTTTCCAGCATAGAGGTAGAGCACGTTCTAATAAATATATGGTAGGAAAACGTGATGTGAAAGGTTTACTCAAAGCCTTACATCAAAAAGAGGCCTGTGCCTATTTACCTGATCAGGATTATGGCCGTAATAAAAGCTTGTTTGTGCCCTTTTTTTCGGTAAAAGAAACAGCTACCACAACGGGTACGCTTATTTTTGCCCGTAAGAAAAACACCAAAACTGTGATGATGATCCCACGTAGAAATAGCGACGATAGCGGTTACACCCTTGAGGTCTCTGCCCCGCTGGAAAACTTCCCGACCGATAATGATGAGCAAGATTTAATCAGAATAAATCAAGAGTTGGAGAAAGCGATTCTCGTGCAACCCGAGCAATATATGTGGTTGCACCGTCGTTTTAAGACAAGACCAAATCCTGAAGATGTTTCTTTGTATAAATAGTGAAGAGTTATGCCACCTGTAAATAAAATAGCTTCTATAGCCGGTTATCTTACTATCCAAAATATTCATACAAATTATTTACCTGTAGATAATTTGTATATTTATTATTCTTTGCGTAAAGTAAGTTAATATTAACTTTTTTAACATAATATACCCATCACACTTGGAGATGCAGGTTTCAGCGAGAAATTAAAGGCTTAGAGCCAAGGCATTGATTGAAGAGAATGGTTATTCCCTTGTCAAAACCAATAACGATGGATGTAAGCCTTTAAAACTCGCCCTTTGGGGACATCTGAGTAAATCATCTTCTGCGGTGCATTTGTTTTTAAGGGGCAACCATTAATAAAAAATGCGTCTTGAATATGAATCACTCAAGTGTCCTGAAGCGAGCATCTTCAAGTGTGATGGGTATAAAACAAAGGTATTGATAAACCAATGAACTTTTGGCTGCGTAATATTATCTTGGGTATTTTTCTTACTACATTGGCTTGGGCATTTTTTGCTAACCAAGACTTTTTGCTTTCACTCGATGGTTCGTTGGGAAAGGTTGATGATAGTTCAATAAAACACACTGAAGCAGTTATAGATTCAACCGAAGCAAAACCTGAAGATAAACCGTCACGATATCAACAAGGTAGAAGTTCAACTAATGCAGCGGCACTTGGCTTATCAAAATTTTATGCAAATTTACATGGGGATAGCGACGGAAAAGGTCCTAAAGTTCGTAATAACATTGTTTACCTCCCTGATCCAAAAGGCGATTTAGTCAAGTTATTACAAGCCAGAGAAATGGTCGTTCGCCCTTATAATAAGAACTGGCAAGGCAGTATTGAATCGAGACCTTTTAGGCGTGGTGAAACGCTAAACCAAAAGCTTGATGAGTATTCTGAGAAAGAGGGAATTGATTTAATTTGGTGGTTAAACCGTGATTATGTAGTGAAAGACCCTTTTAGAATTGAAAAAGATATTTTAAAAACCACCTTTCAAGTAGCCAAAGCCATAGAGGGACATTTTGAATCCGGCCTTTCAATCTTCTTTTGCAATCGTCAACGTGCCATTGTAGTCATTGAAAGTGCTCCTCAGCCTTTTTTAGATGAGGAGTGTATTTTACTCGCTAGCGCAAACCCGTATTAGTAACCTTGATTCATCAGACCTATCAATCAACTAGGTGTTTTTGCCAAATATCACTAATAGCAACTTGCCCAGTAACAGATGTTTTATTGATTAATTGCCCTGCATTTTGCATTGTCGCTTGATGACCTAATGCCCTTAGCTTTTGATACATATGGCTTAGTTGTTGTTGTTCTGCCTTTTCTAATAAATCCAATTTAAGCAAGCTTTTGAAAATACCTAAATTATCACAAACATGCATCAATTCATTGTGCTCTTTTGCATGAGCCAGCACTAAGAATTGAGCCAGGAATTCAATATCAACTAATCCGCCTTTTCCTTGTTTAATATCTAAATAAGACTCGTCTGAACTATCGAGGTGACTACGCATTTTCTCCCGCATGTTAACAATGTCGATTTTTAGTGTTTCAAACTCTCTAGGTATTGATAAAACGTCTTGTCGAATGGTAATAAACTCCTTGCGAAGCTCATCATTACCAAAAATCATTCGAGCTCTTACTAGCGCTTGATGCTCCCAAGTCCATGCATCTTGATGTTGATAATTAGCAAAAGTATTTAAATGTACTACCAACAAACCTGAGTTACCTGACGGTCTCAAGCGCATATCTAACTCATATAAAATACCACTATTCATACGAGTATTGAAAATATGCATAATACGTTGAGCTAATTTCATATAGAACTGACTTGCTGGTATTATTTTACTACCGTCAGCTTTGCCGGTTGTCACTTCTTCGGACTCACTTTGATGAACAAAAACTAAGTCTAAGTCAGAGCTATACCCTAGTTCAACACCGCCCGTTTTACCGTAAGCAATAACACCAAAGCCTTTTTCCTTCCCGCCACCTAAACAGATTGTTGGCACACCAAAGCGATCACTAACTTGCTGCCAAGCAAGATTTATTACTTCAGATAAGATAGCCTCAGCTAAAGAGGTTAAATGTTCACTTATTTTTGCTACCGGTAATACAGCAGCAATTTCAGCTGCAGCAATGCGTAGTTGTTGAGATTGTTTAAACTGACGAAGTGCTTCCATTTGTGCTTCAAGATCTTCCTCAGGGATCCTTAACATACGTTCACGCAACTCTAGTGCGTAAGACGAAAGTTGTGGTGGATTATGCAATAACTTAGGATCAATAAGCTCATCAAGTAAAATGGGATATTTAGCAATATAATCGGTCACCCAACTACTGGCTTGGCATAAGTGAATAAGTTGCTTTAATGCCCCTTCATTTTCAAAAAGTAGTTCTAAGTAAGCGGTACGTGTCACTATTTTACTAAAGACTTGCAATACTCTTGCTAGAACCTGCTCAGCCATTTCATTCTTTTGTAATCGACATAAAAGTAACGGGATCAATTTATCTAATACCTGACGGCCTCTGTTACCCAGACTACGTTTACCTGTGTCCTCTCTAAAATCATGCAGTATCTGCCACACCTTGTTACTTTGCCAAGCAAGGGCTTCTTGCTCTAGCCACGCAATAGACTCTTCATCACTCCAACGACTATGCCAAAGCGTAACCCAGTGTTCATCTGCTGCTTGGTGATTTGGGCTATCAAGTCCAATGAGTAAATCAAACTCTTGATGAACCTTATTCATATGTTCGGCTAAAATAGTTAAAAATTCAGACCAGGTTTCAATGCCAAGCACAGCTAATAATCGCTGTTGGTCAAGTTCACTATCGGGCAATGTTTGCGTTTGCTTATCGGCTAATGCCTGAATTATATTTTCTACTCGGCGCAAAAAACGGTAAGCGCTTTCTAACACTTGTTTAGTCGCTTCATTAATTTCACCAGACTCAACAAGTTTTGGTAAAACAATTAATAAACTGCGTTGCTGAAGCTCTTTTACCCTCCCACCTCGAATTAGCTGAAAAACCTGTACAATAAATTCAATTTCTCGAATACCGCCAGCACCAAGTTTGATATTATTGATTAATTGCTTGCGGCGAACCTCTTGAGCAATCATCATTTTCATACGTCGTAAGCTATCTATGACACTAAAATCAATGTAACGACGATAAACAAAAGGTCTGAGCATGCTTGATAATTGCTCATGGTATTTAGATTCACCAATAACTCTCGCTTTGAGCATGGCGTAACGTTCCCAGTCACGCCCTTGTTCTTGGTAATAATCCTCCATGGCATTAAATGTTAAAACAAGTGGCCCACTGTCACCAAAAGGGCGTAATCGCATATCCACGCGATAGACAAAACCATCACAAGTAACTTGATGAAGTGAAGCAATGAGTTTTTGTGCTAACCGTATAAAAAATTGCTGATTATCAATACTACGACGACAACCAATAGTTTCACCACTTTCAGGATAAGTAAAAATTAAATCTATATCAGAGGAAAAATTTAACTCTTTACCACCGAGTTTCCCCATGCCATAAACCAGCAGAACCTGATTTTCACCTTGCTCATTGGTAGGAGTACCCCATTTTTTCTGACAAAAGTCAGTTAACCATTGTAAGCTCGATAAAATAAGTTCATCAGCTAGTGATGATAACCTCGCCAATGAAACATCGAGACTGATATCAAACAATAAGTCATCAATTGCGATCTTCACCATTTGTTGTAATCGAAAACGCCTAAGTGTTCGGTGTAGCTGAGCTTCATCAGTACAAAGGGATAATTGCTCACTCAGAAGACTTTTGTAATCGGGTGCCAGCTCTTTGCTAGATAGACTAAAAAGCTCTATAACTAATTCAGGGGCTTGCAGGGCACTTTTTAAGATGAAATCACTCAGCGTTATCGCTTGTTTAAATAAGTTAATTTGCTCTGGAGATAAGTCATTACAAGCCTGGGCATGTTGCTCAATAAAGTGTTGCCAGCTAGTTTTTTGTTGCTGTAATAAAAGAGGAGAAATAGATAATGTCACAAGTATTCCTTATATAAACAAGCGTTTCTATAGACATAATATGTCGTTAATGGTATTAATTGACACTTGTCTATGATTTGTCGCTAATATTAATTAACTATTACGATAACATAGCATTTTTAAGGAGATGATGGCAGAAATGCACTTACTAAAAACACCTTTTTTATTACTCTTGATCATAATTACTACGCTTAGTTTAGTTGGCTGTGGTGATCCTGTAAAAGAGCAAATCGAGCAGCAATTACCTATTACAGAGCAAAGAGTTACACAGTTAGGTGATGCTTTAAATAATGGCCAAATTCGCAATGCTAGCTTAATTAACCAATATGCAGATAAAGTAGCGGTTAATAAAGCCAATTTAACGCCCTTGATTAATGAGTTTCGCAAGGATGCCTCTACTAATGGTCCTATGTATAAAGCGCTATTAGATAGAATCAATACCGTCAAGACTCAACCACAAATGTTTGAGTCTTCCCAGGCGCGTTATAATGAGTTGCTTAATATTTATCAAGCCGCAGACCCTGTACTTTATTCTGACGCATTAAGTGATCCACTTAATGTATTAGCTGATATGTCAGATGGACAGTTACCTCGCATTAATTCCTTATCAAAATCGCAAAGCCAGCAAGCGAACAATGCTCAAGATTTTGGTACTGGTGAGCAGCTAATTGGTAACCCCAATTACGGTAACTGGCAGACGGGTAGTAATGGCATGTCTTTTTGGGCTTGGTATGGCATGTACTCAATGATGGGCGATATGTTTGGTCGACGTACTTATTATAATGATTGGGGTAGTCGTCGTAATTATAGTTATTACAACGACTACGGTAGAACACGCTACAGCTCGCCTGGCCAATTAAAAAATCAAACCTCGCTTGATAACCGTACTAAAAAATCGTTTAGTAGCCGCGGTCAAAAGTTTACCAGTCCTTATAGTAAAAACCGTGCAGGCTCTTCAAGTTTATCTAGCCAAAGCAGAACAGCACAAACGAGTGCTAACCGCTTTCGCACCAATAGCGTGAAAAAAAGCAGTTATGCCAGTAAACCTAAAAGTAAGAACTCTAGTTTTAGAAACTCAAAAACCAATACATCACGCGGATTTAGACGCGGGAAGTAATGAATAAGTCGACTATAAAAAAAGAATAGGAACAGTACAATTATGAACTCATTCATCGCACTTTCAGGTGTTAATCTAGACTTACTGGCTTATTTGGCCATTGATGTGTCTATAGCCATATTGTTATTAGGGGCTATGCGCTTCCTTTCAGGTATTACTGCCAAGGTAAATAGCACTGAAGAACTCGCCAAAGAAGATAATTTCGCTTTTGGTATAAGTGTTGCTGGTAGCGTATTTGCACTAGGTATTGTACTTACCGGTGCCATTACTGGTGAAGCAGCAAGTAGCTATGCTATGGAAGCTATTGGAATGTTGGCATACGGCGGTTATGGTTTAATACTGATTAAAGTAGGTCGCATTATCCATGATAAAGTTGCTCTGCAACACATAGATAAAAATGCACTTATCATTGAAAAAAATCTAACTATTGGCATTATTGATGCTGCAGGTGCTATTGCAACAGCAATAATCATACGTGCTGTCTTACTTTGGGTAGATGGACTAGATTTGAGTACCTTTATCGCGATCACCAGTGGCTTTATTGTTGCTCAAACTATGTTAGTTATTGTTACTCGACTTCGTGAACAGCAATATGCTAAAAACAACCAAGAAGACTGCTTACAAGAAGCCTTAAGTAATGGTCAACTTGCTTTAGCTATCCGTTATAGCGGTCAAGTAATCAGTACGGCATTAGCAGTGACTGCCGCCAGTCACTTTCTAACGTATAGCCCAGAGACATTAGTCGTTAACTTATTAGGATGGCTAGTTTTTGGTATCGTAATGACCTTACTTGTTGCTCTACTTACGGCAGTAGCCAAACGTATCGTACTTTGGGGAATTAACTTAGTTGAAGAAGTAGATCAACAACATAACATTGGTGTTGCCAGTATTGAGATGGCAACCAGTATTGCTATCGCATTAATCTTGACCGCATTAATGGCATAACTCTTCACTAAAATTTACTGCCTGTGTTTTTCACGCAGGCAGTCACTATTAACAAAACGCACATCACACGTTAATTAAAACCTTTCCTCAAGAATCACTAAGTATCTAATACTAGCCACTATGTCACAAAAAACTTTACCTCAAGACCCTTTACTTCAAAAGCCTTTACCCCAAGACTCTTTACCTAAAGGAAAGTCTCACCTGCTCGACGATATATTACTCATTTTAACGATGGCGGTACTCGCTGGCTGTGGTCTCATTTATGAGTATTTATTATCTCATTATGCCGGTCGGGTTTTAGGGGTTATGGAAAGTACCATCTATACCATGATCGGTTTAATGATAGTTTCCATGGGCTTAGGTGCTTTTGCTGCCAGAAATGTTCGCTGTGCTTTTAATGGCTTTGTTTGGCTTGAGCTTATTATTGCCTTGATTGGCAGTTGTGCCATTTTAATTATTGGCGGCTTAATCGCTATAACGCAAATATTTCCGCAACTAATCGCTGATATGCTCTCTCTTCCACCCGATATGAAACCCACTGGTGGACTATTTCAGCAATTAAGTTGGCTCGCATTTAATAGCCCTTACTTTTTCGGCGTTGTTTTAGGTTTCTTTATTGGTATGGAGATCCCCTTAATTGCTCGCATTAGGGAGCATATTCACCAGCAACACCTGGAAAATAATTTAGGCACCATTTATGGTGCCGATTATGTTGGCGCGGGTATCGGTGCGGCAATTTGGGTTGTTTTTTTGTTAAGTATCGATATCAGTAAAGCCGCAGCACTCACGGCCAGCTTAAACCTTATTGCTGGTGCTTTTTTTATTCTACGTTATTGGAAACAACTTACCTGGCGAAAAACCTTTGTCGCTTTACATTGTGCTTTAGCCCTCATCATTGTTTTAATGTTTAATTATGGTAATCAGTGGCTTAATCAAATGAATAGTCTTCTCTATCTTGATAAAGTTGTTCACACTGATAAAACCCGTTATCAACAATTAACATTTACTGAGCGTCATATGGGTCTTGATCAAGATGATATAATTAATTTCTACTTGAACGGTCGATTACAATTTTCATCAATTGATGAACATATTTATCATGATTACCTCGTAGCTCCTGTTATGGCTGGCTCAGCAAGGCATGACAACATTTTAATTATTGGCGGCGGTGACGGTTTAGCCTTACGGGATGTTTTAAAGTACAAGCCTAAAAACGTCACCTTAATCGATTTAGATGATGAATTAATCGAAATATTTAAGCAGCCAAAAGACTTAGTAAATCCTCGTTTAGCACGTCAAATTTTACACCTCAATAAAAAGAGCTTGCAGGACGAACGTGTCACTACTGTTGCCGCCGATGCTTTTATTGCTATTAATGAATTATTAAAAGAACGCCGGGTTTTCGACGCGATTATTGTTGACCTACCCGACCCAAGTCACCCTGATCTTAATAAACTCTATTCGGTTAACTTTTATGCTCGACTTAAATTATTACTTTCGGGTGATGGTTTAATCGCTATTCAATCAACAAGCCCTTATCACGCCAAAGACTCATTCATTGCAATTGGTAATACCTTAGCCGCAGCTAAGTTTCCACATGTACAGCAGTACCACGATAATGTGCCAAGTTTTGGCGAATGGGGTTGGACAATTGCAGCCAAAAGCGGTGCTAGTCCATTAACAAGATTAAACAAATTAACTGAGCTACCCGTAGCGCATCAATGGATAAATTTAGCTATATTAAAGGCGGCTTTTATTTTCCCTAATGATTTTTACCAAAACAAAGAGAGTATTGGCATTAATATATTAGGTAGTCATACCATTTATCAATTACATCAAAAAGCTTGGCAAGATCAGCAAGACTTAAATTAAGAACTATTTATAAAATCGTACAATTAGTTTATAAAAACAGCTTGACATAATATGTCAAGCTGTTAAATTTAACTCAGACGACATAATATGTCATCTGACTTTTTCACTAAAAGAAAGGAAGGATAGGAAATACATGAATATTCATACTATAGCCGATCACTTAAACAGCTTGGCAGATAATTCAGACACAGGAATGAGCTTTGATTGCCAACCAATATCT
>Ga0105354_1000613_pt1 | contig 22078 bp, 18 predicted proteins | sample GOMGulsemesocosm_FD_83658 | JGI IMG/M metagenome (GOLD analysis project Ga0105354, IMG submission 83658) | Methane-oxidizing microbial communities from mesocosms in the Gulf of Mexico - GOM9B Gulf of Mexico | ecosystem: Environmental > Aquatic > Marine > Cold seeps | place: USA: Gulf of America...
AAATCCTGGCGCCTTACTATGTATACTTAATTGAATTTGATTAGCATTCTCCGAATTATCTGGCGCTAAGACATATGCAAACAAAGCACAAAACCCTATTACAAGGACAAACACCAAACTGAAAACGCCCCAAAAATTCTTTTTGAATTTTTGAAGCGCTATGCTTGTTAACGATGTGGATTTGTGCACCATTAATTAATCTTTAATAGTAGCTACTTTTTTAATTTCGTAAGTTGTTTTAAGATCTTGAAGCACATGTATTGCTTCTTCAACATAAACATCCTTAGTTAAATTCTTATGCCAGCGATCTCTTTTTTCTTTTAATACTGTATCTTGAGTAAAGAGTGCTTTTTCGTATGGTAAAGAATTAAATACTAAATCGGTTTTATATTTAGAAATTGAATCAAATTGCTTTGCTTCTTTTTCGTTTTGATCTAACTCTGCTTTATATTTTGCGTAATTTAATGAATATACTTTTTTATCCATTTTTGTTTTTGCCCATTTTGCATTTTGCTCAATTAAACGTAATTGCTGATTTTCTCTCATACGTTGTTTACTACTTGCAATAGTTTTATCGTAATCAAAAGACCCATTCCATTCATTGTATTTAGCTGGTTCAATTTTATCCCATGCTAATGGATTTTCTTGATCTCTTTCGCCTATATCAATAAAACTATAACGATCCGGAACGACAACATCACTAGTCACACCTTTTAACTGTGTAGATCCACCATTAATTCTATAGAATTTTTGACGTGTTAATTTAAGTGCTCCTAAATCGTTGTGAGAATTATTTCTTACCATTCTATTTAAGTCCAATACATTTTGGACCGTTCCTTTTCCATAAGTCTGCTGACTTCCGATAATAATAGCACGTTTGTAATCCTGCATTGCTGCAGCTAAAATTTCGCTTGCAGAAGCAGAAAGCTCGTTTACCATAATTACTAATGGCCCATCCCAAACAATAGAATCGTCTGTATCTTCTAAAACTTCTTGTGGTTCTCCTGCAGAACGCACTTGCACTATTGGTCCTTCTTTAATAAAAAGACCTGCCATATCCACAACGGTTTTTAAAGATCCACCACCATTATTCCTAAGATCTAAGACTAAACCTTCTATATTTTGCTCTTTTAATCGTTCGATTTCTTGACGAATATCTGATGCTGCATTTCTCTTTTTGTAATCATTGAAATCTACATAAAACTGAGGCAAATGTATAATCCCGTATTTCTGATTTGCCTTTTCAACAATAGAAGATTTTGCATACGTTTCTTCTAACTCAACAATATCTCTTATAATTATAATATCTTCTATAGTGCCATCTACTTTTCTAACCGTTAAAATAACCTTAGTACCTTTTGGGCCTTTAATTAATTTAATCGCATCGTCAATACGCATACCAACAATACTAACAGCTAACTCTTCTTTTTCTTGACGCACTTTTAAAATAACATCTTCAACTTCAAGTTCTTGACCTCTCCAAGCTGGTCCACCAGATATTAATTCTACAATCTTAATATTGTCTGATTTTTTTTGAAGTCTTGCTCCAATTCCTTCTAATTTCCCAGACATTTGCTGGTCGAATTTTTCTTTATCTATTGGCGCTAAATAAGATGTATGCGGGTCAAATTCTTCAACAATAACATTTACATACATAGAGAACCAATCTTCTCTAGACATATCTTCTAAGTAATCATTAAAATAAGAATCTAAAGAGTTTAATGTTTCTTTTCTTGCTTTAGCCTCTAATTCTTTTAACGACATTGTCTTAACATCTGTTGCATTTTCGGCATCAAAATATTCTTTATTTTCCGTTTCTTTTTGTTCTAATAAATCATCGTAATTAGATAAAACTGTATATTTAAGTTGTTTTCTCCAACGCTGTTTTAAGTCCTTTTTATTCTTAGTAAATGCTAGTTCTTTAAAATCGGCATTATACGTTTCATCTTTATCAAAATCAAAAGGTTTAGATAATAAGTCTTGATACAGTTTTTTAGCTTCTTGCTGGCGAATTAACATTTTCTCGTTTACAAGGTTAAAAAATGAAATATCGAATGCTTTAAGCTGATCATCAATTTCGGTTTCAAACTTTTTAAACTCTTTTATATCATCTTCAACAAAATAACGCTTAAAAGGATCTACCGCTTGTAAGTAATCCGAATAAATTTCTTTTGAAAAATCATCGTTAATATCTTTAGGTTCATAATGCAATTGCTCTAAAGCCATTGTAATAATCTGGATTAACAACCTATCCTTATTAGGGTCGTTATCTACTTTAGATGTAAAACTACATGATCCAAAAGCAAACAACACCAACAGTACTAAAACGCTATAATTCCTCTTCATAATAAAATCTTCTATTTGGGTAATAATTCACTAATGTAAAGAAAAAACTATGCCAATAAAATGAATTGTATCTAATTTTTTGTTAAATACGTCTAATTGCCTAAAAACTAACTAAAATATGTATTTTTGCGATAACTAAACTTGTGTTTACATGTCTAAAAAACCTTTAATTTTAATTACAAATGATGATGGCGTAACTGCTCCAGGTATAAAAACTTTAATTGATGTTATGTTAACTCTTGGTGATGTTGTTGTAGTTGCACCAGATAGTCCACAAAGTGGAATGGGTCATGCTATTACACTAAATGCAGTGCTTCATTTGGATAATTTAACCCAAAAAGGCGACAAACATAAAACGTATAGTTGTTCTGGAACACCAGCAGATTGTGTTAAAATTGCAATTAATGAAGTTCTAGATAGAAAACCTGATTTATGTGTTTCTGGAATTAATCATGGTTCAAATTCGTCAATAAATGTAATTTACTCAGGAACAATGAGTGCTGCTATTGAAGCTGGAATTGAAGGTATTCCTGCTATTGGCTTTTCTTTACTAGATTATAATTGGAATGCCAATTTTAAAGCTAGTAAACCTTACGTTAAGCAAATCGCTAAAAATGTTTTAGACAACAAATTACCAGAAGGCATCGTTTTAAATGTAAACATTCCAAATTCTGATAAAAAAGAGATTAAAGGCATTAAAGTTTGCCGACAAGCAAAAGCCAATTGGAAAGAAAAATTTGATAAACGCCAAACACCACAAGGCAAAGATTATTATTGGTTAACTGGTGAATTTGAAAACTTAGACCAGGGAAAAGACACCGATGAATATGCTTTAGAAAAGCACTTTATTTCTGTTGTTCCTGTTCAGTTTGATTTAACTGCTCACCATTTTTTACAACAATTAAACACTTGGGATTTAAATGAAAAATAAAGAAATTATTATTGGAATTATTGCAGGCATAATAAGTACCATTATTGGAAGCGTTCTTTATTTAGCCTTATTCTCGAGCTATAGTTTTATGGCGTCTTTAAATCACATTTTAAAGTTTAACTCTATAAATAAGCTTATTAACTTAGGTGCTTTATTAAATTTAGCGACCTTTTATTTCTTTCTTCATAAAAACCAAGAATTAAGAGCTAAAGGTGTTTTAATTATAACAATTATTCTTGCTTTTGTATTCTTAATTCAAAAACTGTTTTAATTTATGAAGTATTACATAATTGCAGGTGAAGCTTCTGGTGATTTACACGGAAGCAATTTAATGAAAGCTTTAAAAGCGCAAGACCCAAATGCCGAATTTAGATTTTGGGGTGGAGATTTAATGCAAAATGTAGGCGGAACACTTGTAAAACATTACAGAGATTTAGCTTTTATGGGCTTTTTAGAGGTTATAATGAATCTAAGAACCATTACTAAAAACTTATCTTTTTGCAAAGTAGATATTGAAGCTTACCAACCAGATACTATTATTTTTATTGATTATCCTGGTTTTAATTTACGCATTGCAAAATGGGCTAAAGAAAAAAACATTACTACAGATTATTACATATCGCCACAAATTTGGGCTTGGAAAGAAAACAGAATTAAAGCCATTAAGCGCGATGTGGATAACATGTATGTTATCCTTCCTTTTGAAAAATCTTTTTACGAAGACAAGCATAATTACCCAGTAAATTTTGTTGGTCATCCATTAATTGATGCTATTTCTAATAGAACTTTAATTAATGAAGCCGATTTTAGAACTGAACATAATTTAAGCAACAAACCAATTATAGCTTTACTACCGGGAAGTCGAAAACAAGAAATCAGTAAAATGCTTAGTGTAATGCTTAGTATAATTGATGATTTTAAAGATTATCAGTTTGTAATTGCAGGTGCCCCAAGTCAAGAATTTAGTTTTTACGATACTTTTATAAAACAAGAAAACATTACTTTTATAAGTAATAAAACTTACGATTTATTAAGCGTGAGTTCTGCTGCTTTAGTTACTTCTGGAACTGCTACATTAGAAACTGGTTTATTTAAAGTTCCCCAAGTAGTTTGCTATAAAGGTAGTTGGCTATCTTATCAAATAGGAAAGCGCTTGGTTAATTTGAAGTACATTTCTTTAGTTAATTTAATTCTAGACAAAGAAGCCGTAACAGAACTTATTCAAAATGATTTTAATCCAACCCGATTAAAAAAAGAATTAAATGCCATTTTAAACGAACCTAAACGAAGTGTTATTTTCAATTTCTATCACGAGTTAGAAACAAAACTAGGCGGAAAAGGTGCTAGCCAAAAAACAGCAGAATTAATAATAGAAAACAAAAAAGCTTAACATGAAAAAAATTGCTATCATACTTACTTTATTACTTATGCTTTCTTCTTGTGGCTCTAGAAAAAGCAATCATGTTAGAACTAAAAAAACAAACCAAACGACTAAACGAGTAGCTACAAGAAAAAGCACACCTAAGCGAACTACAAGAAGCTCTACAAAAAAGACAACAACGACTTCTAATAAAACAGTAAATAACATTATTAGTAATGCTAGAGATTATTTAGGTGTTAAATATAAAACTGCAGGAACTACTAAAAAAGGAATGGATTGTTCTGGACTAATCTACACTGCTTTTGGCGAAGAAGATATCCCAATGCCACGTGTTTCTAGAGATATGGCTAAATCTGGTACATGGGTTGATGTAAAAGGTATACAAAAAGGTGATCTAATCTTTTTTGCAACTAATAAAAAGAGCAGAAACATAAACCATGTTGGATTAGTTACAGAAGCTAGACCTGGCTATGTAAAATTTATACATTCTAGTTCAAGTAAAGGTGTAATGGAATCGCTTTTATCTGAAAGATATTGGTATCTAGCCTACGTACAAGCAAGACGCGTTTTGTAAAAAATTATTATATTTAAGTGTGAAACTTTTTAATTTTACGCTTTTAAAACTTACTATTTGCATAATAGCTGGAATTTTTATTGCCAATTATTTAAGCATATCTCTTCTAAATTCGGTAGTTACATTTATAAGCTTATCCCTTGTATGTGCTGTATTTTTCTTTTATTTAAAAAACAAACCTAAAGGTTCTTCAATACTATTTGGAGCAACGGTTGTGCTAGCGTTTATAAGTTTAGGCATACTAAGTTACAATCTACATTTACCAAAAAATAACACAAGACATTATTCACATTTTTTAGCCGAAGACAATTCAGAAAACACCATAATTTATAAAGTTGAAAAACGATTAAAACCAAATCAGTTTTATGCTAAATACTATGTGGAAATTCTTAAAGTAAATAATACAGCTACTATTGGTACAGCTTTACTTCAACTAAAAAAAGACACCACAAAGGTTTTACAAATAGACGATGTTTTTATTACGCAAACAAAGCTTATCCCTGTTTTAGACTCGCCTAATCCAGACCAATTTAATTATAAAGATTACCTCAACAAACAAGGCGTTTACGATCAGTTTTACGGAGATAAAAATTCGGCGATTTTATTAAGTCGCAATACACATACGCTTAAAGGTTATGCTTCTGCTTTTAGAGATAAAATTAATACCAATTTAAAACAATACAATTTTTCTAATGACGAACTATCAATTATAAACGCCTTACTTTTAGGACAAAGACAAGACATTTCTAAATCTGTTTACGATAGTTATACTAACGCAGGTGCTATTCATATTTTAGCAGTTTCTGGTTTACATATTGGAATAATTTTACTTATTTTAAATCTATTACTCAAACCTATAGAACGACTAAAACATGGTAAGATTTTAAAATCTTTTATCATAGTCGTTTTACTTTGGAGTTACGCCATTATTGCAGGCGGATCAGCTTCAATAATTAGAGCTACCACTATGTTTAGCATAATAGCAATTGCTATTAACTTAAGGCGAATTACCAATATTTATAACACGTTAATTACATCGGTTTTTATTATACTTTTAATAAAACCTTTATTCCTATTTGATGTTGGTTTTCAGTTAAGTTATGCTGCTGTTTTTGCAATCGTAGCGTTTCAACCACTAATTGCTAAATTGTGGCTTCCAAAACATAAAACTACTAACTTTTTATGGCAAACTTTTACTGTTACCGTTGCTGCTCAATTTGGTGTTTTACCGGTAAGCTTATATTATTTCCATCAGTTTCCAAGTTTGTTTTGGTTATCTAATTTAGTTATTATTCCGCTTTTAGGGATTATTTTAGGTATAGGGATTTTAGTACTTTGCTTAGCTTTATTTAATGTTTTACCAAGTTGGCTGGCTGATGTATTTAGTTATATTATTAGAACACTAACTAAATTTCTACAATGGATATCTAGCCAGGAAACTTTTCTTATTTCGGATATTTCGTTTAACATCTTTAATCTAATAACTAGTTTGATTCTAATTATTACATTCTATATGCTTTGGAAGAGTTTTAAACCTAAAAACATTATTTTCCTGTTGATAACTGTAATTGGATTTCAGTTAAGTATAACTCATTCAAATTGGACTAATAGAAATTCGGAATTAGTGATTTTTCATAAGTCGAAACAAACACAAATTGGTTTAAAGGAAAAAGCAACATTATATACGTTTAACTCAGACAGCCTAAACAAAGGAACAATTACAAGAAGTTATAAGGTGGCAAATTTTATTAAAAGTGAGGTAGATAAACCCATCCCAAACATTATCTACATTGAAAATAAAACGCTACTTATAATTGATAGCTTAGGTATTTATAAAGACTTAAACTTCAACCCAGATTATGTTTTACTAAGAAACTCACCAAAGATAAATATGGAACGTTTGTTAGAAAAAATAAACCCGAAAAAAATTATAGCCGATGGCAGTAATTACAAAAGCTATATTAAGCGATGGAAAGAAACATTTAAAAACAAAAAAGGCCTTTTTCATACTACTGAAAAAGGCGCTTTTATATTAAAATTTTAAAATACTCTAGTTTTTAAACTCGTATTTAAAAGCTTCAAAATAGGCATTAAAAGCTTCTTGAGAAGTCATTTCTTTATGCTCATTTTTATGAAACATTTTTAAATATAGTTCTAATTGCTGTGGTGTTTTATAACCAATTATTGGAGCTATAACATTTGCCTGCTCATCTAAAAATAACATGGTTGGATAAGATCTTACTCCAAATGCGCCTGCTAATTGATGCTGAGAATTACGTCTTTTAGCTTTTGCAGGATCGTAACTTGGATTTGTATATGTTTTACCTTGAAAAGTAACCGATTCATTTCCTTCTGCATTAAATTTAACAGCGTAATAATTTGCATTAATATACGCCACTACATCTGGATTATGAAACGTGTTTTTATCTAACATTTTACAAGGTCCACACCAAGACGTGTAAACATCCATTATTATTTTTCTAGGTGCTTTTTTTTGCAACTCAACAGCTTCCTCTAAAGTTATCCAGTTAATTTCAGTTTGTGCACTAACCAATGTTGTAATGGTTAAAGCTAGTAATAAAAAAATATTTTTCATGTTGTTATTTAATTTATGTAGTAAGTCGCAAATAGTGTTCCAAATTTACAAAAAAATAAAACGCCCCAAAATTGAGGCGTTTATTATTTAATGCAAAACTAATATTATTTAATTCCGTGCATCATTTTAAGTAATGTCTTATTTAATATTAACATTATAACTCCAGCTCCAAACGGTATAAGAGTAAAAATTAAAAAGAATGTTGTCATTCCATAATCCTCAACTATTGGGTCAATATAACTACCTGTAATACCCGCAAAAGTATTAGCTATAAAATTAGCTACAAACCAAACTCCAAACATTAATCCTACTAGTTTTGCAGGAGCTAGTTTACTTACATAACTTAAACCGACTGGAGAAACACACAATTCTCCAAGTGTATGGAATAAATAAGCCAATATTAAAAATATCATACTAACAGAAGCTGTTTTAGCTCCTAAAGGAATTCCCATAGAACCAAATGCTAAAATCCCAAACCCTAAGCCTAACAAAATTAATCCAATTGCAAATTTAACAGGACCAGTTGGGTTGTACTTACTCTGCCATATTTTAGAAAATAATGGAGCAAAAGCAATTATAAAAAATGAATTTAATATTCCAAACCAAGATGCTGCAACTTCTGTTTCATTTGATTGAAATTCTCTTACTAACATCCAAATAACAATAGCCCAAATTATTACAAAACTAATCCCTAATAAGATATTAGACAAAGCGTATTTCTTAAATGTCTGCTTAAATAACATTACTAAAACATATGTTATAATTAACATTGGCACTATAGTTAAAATAGTATTGAAAATTTTAAACGTAGAAGCTCCGCTACCAGTTAATGTTCTATCTGTATAATCTGCTGCAAAAATCGTCATAGATCCACCAGCTTGCTCAAAAGCCCACCAAAAGAATATTGTAAAGAAAGCTAAAACTCCAATTACAATTAATCTATCCTTTGTTACCTTAGAACTTTTAGCTTCGTCTATAACTTCCTCAATATTATCTTCTATATTCTCAACTGAATCTTCAATTACATCATCAAAATCTTGAGTTTGCTTTGGAGACAACCCAATTTTTGCAAAAATAGATTGTGCAAAGTAAAATTGTAACATCCCGAAGAACATAAATATCCCAGCTAATCCAAATCCATAATGCCATCCTACTTTTTCTCCTATATATCCACAAAGTAAAATACCTAAAAATGCACCAGCATTAATTCCCATATAGAAAATTGTATAACCTGCGTCTTTTTCTTTTCCTTGAGTTAAATATAATTGCCCTACCATTGAAGATATATTAGGTTTAAATAACCCATTTCCAATAATAAGAAAAAACAAACCAAGATAAAAGAACATATCTGTTATCCCTTCTAAAGCCATAGACGCATGTCCAAGAGTCATTATTAAAGCTCCAAGAACAATTGCATTTCTATAACCCATAAACTTATCGGCTATAAATCCACCTAAAATTGGAGTTATATATACTAAACCGGTATACCATCCATAAAGCATTAAAGCTTCTCCTCTATCCCAACCCCAACCTTCATCAATTAATGAAGAGACTAAAAACAGTACTAATAAAGCACGCATTCCGTAATAAGAAAAACGCTCCCACATTTCAGTGAAAAACAAAACAAATAATCCTGACGGATGACCTAAAACGGTTTTTTGGTTTGTTTCTGAACCTCCAAATTTAAATTCCATATTTATAAATATAATTAGTTAGTAAAATTATTTATTTTCTCCTAAAGTACGATTAATAAAATTCGTCATTTTTGTGTATAAATGAAAACGTGTGTTTCCTCCGTAAATTCCGTGGTTTTTATCTGGATAAATCATCCATTCAAATTGCTTGTTAGCTTGAATTAAAGCTTCAACCATACGCATGGTATTTTGAACATGTACATTATCGTCTCCAGTTCCGTGAATTAACAAAAAGTCACCTTTTAATTTATCTACGTGATTTATTGGCGAATTCTCGTCGTATCCAGAAGCATTTTCTTGTGGCGTTGTCATGTAACGTTCTGTATAAATAGAATCGTAAAATCTCCAGCTTGTAACTGGTGCAACAGCAATAGCCATAGAGAATGTTTCGTTTCCTTTAAAAAGTGCATTACTACTCATAAATCCACCGTAACTCCATCCCCAAATTCCAATTTTATCTTTATTGATATAATCTCTAGCTCCTAAAAGTTTTGCTGCTTCAATTTGGTCTTCAACTTCAAATTTACCTAATTCGTTTTGTGTTACTTTCTTGAAATCGCGACCTTTAAATCCTGTTCCTCTTCCATCAACACAAACCACAACATAACCTTGTTGCGCTAACATGTAATACCAGTAATCGTTTGCAGAATTCCATTTGTTTGCCACTTGCTGCGAACCTGGACCAGAATATTGATACATAAATAATGGATATTGTTTACTGGCATCGAAATTAGATGGCTTAATCATCCACATATTTAAATCGTTACCATTTACTTTAATGGTAGAAAATTCTTTTTTCGGCATATTAAATCCTGCAACTACAGTTCTAACATCCGAATTATCTTTTATTACTTTTAAAACCTCACCTTTTTTAGATGAATTTAAAGTATATAATGGTGGCGTACTAGCTGAAGAGAATGTATTAATGAAGTATGAAAAATCTGCACTAAAATCTGCATTATTTGTTCCTGTATTACTGCTTAAACGTTCCTTTTTTCTTCCATCTAACTTAATAGTATACACATCTCTGTTAATAGAACCATTTTCTACAGATTGATAAAAAATACGCTTAGACTTAGCATCAAAACCATAATAACTTGTTACTTCCCAGTTTCCTTTTGTGACTTGGTTAATTAATTTTCCATTTTTATCGTAGTGATAAATATGGTTAAACCCATCTTTTTCACTTGTCCAAATAAAACTATCATCTTCTAAAAACGTTAAGTTATCTGTAACATCTACATACGCTTTATCTTTTTCGGCAATAACCAAATCAGTTTTATTAGATGCAGTATTAATCATCCATAAATCTAATTCATCTTGATGTCTATTTGCATATTGTGCACTTAACACGTTTGGATTATTTGTCCAGTTTATTCTTGGAATGTAAAAATCTTTGTAGTCTTTATTTACTTTAACTTCTGTTACTTTTTTAGACGCTAAATCAAATACATGAAGCGATACTAAAGAGTTAGCTTCACCAGCTTTAGGATATTTAAAAACAGTTTGTGTTTGGTATAAATTCTTACCATAAACATCCATAGAGAATTCGGGAACGTTAGTTTCGTCAAAACGAATAAAAGCAATTTTTGTTCCGTTAGCATTCCAATCGAAAGCTCTTACAAAACCATATTCTTCTTCGTAAACCCAGTCTGTAATTCCGTTAATAATTTTATTCTTTACGCCATCTGTAGTAAACTGTGCAGTTGCGCCAGACATTAAATCGTTAATGTAAAGATTGTTGTTGTAACCAAAAGCGACCTTAGAACCATCTGGAGAAAATGTTGGTTCTTGTATTTTATTTTCAGAAACTTTGGTTAATTTTTTAGTAGCAATATCGTAAACAAAATAAATGGCTAACGTAGAACGTCTAAAAATAGATTCTTGCTCTGTAGCTAATAAAATTTTGCTTTCATCTTTACTAAAACTATAATCTGTAAAGTATTTAATGGCATCTAAATCTTTAGAACTTACTAAAGTATTTGTTTTTTCTAATGTAGAATAATCGTAAACATCTACAGTTGTACTTCCTGTAGCTCTATCAAAATTTAAAACAGAATACTGTTTTCCATTAGTCATAGAATGCAAAGCGTCTAATCTTTCGGTTCTAAAAGTACCATTAGACCAAATATCTTCTAATGTAATCTCTTTATTTTGAGCTGAAATTAAAGATGTTACCACTAAGCAACAGATTGTAAATAGCTTGTTAAGCGTCATATATTTTATTTTTTTAGTAATAAGAGTTCAAGTTTACTAAAAAATCCTCAAAAAACCTTGATAAATACCACTTATTTACGTTCGGTTTTCAGTTAAAAAAGTGAATAGAATTAAGCATTAAACACAAAATTGAATTAAGTTTAGAATGTTATCTTTGCAAGCTTATAATTAAAGACAAATGACAAAATTAGTTTCAGGTTTTTCAAAATTATCAAAAAACGAAAAAATAGATTGGTTAACAACTACTTATTTAAACGGAAACGAATCGGCTAAAGACACTATTTTACAGTATTGGAATAATAACGAGAAGCTTCAGAATTTACACGACGATTTTATAGAAAACACCATTTCTAATTTTTACTTACCGCTAGGAATTGCTCCTAACTTTGACATTAACGGTAGAATTTATACTATTCCAATGGTTATTGAAGAAAGCTCTGTGGTTGCTGCAGCAAGTAAAGCTGCTAAATTTTGGGAAGCTCGTGGCGGATTTAAAACCGAAGTAATTTCTACCGAGAAAATTGGTCAGGTACATTTTACGTACTCTGGTAAATTTGAAGAATTACAGTCTTTCTTTAACACAATAAAACCTCAAATTTTAGAAGATTCTAAAGCCATAACCAAAAACATGGAAAAACGTGGCGGCGGAATTTTGGATATTATATTAGTTAATAAAACTAAAGATTTAAAAGATTATTATCAGCTTCATGCTACTTTTGAAACGTTAGATGCTATGGGCGCAAACTTTATAAACTCTTGTTTAGAGCAGTTTGCAACCACTTTAAAAAACCAAGCTCATAAACTTAAAGGCGACTTAAATGTGGTTATGAGTATTTTGTCTAATTACGTGCCAAATTGCTTAGTTAAAGCAAGTGTAAGTTGTAAGGTTGAAGAACTTGCCGATAAAGGAATTAACGCTGAAGAATTTGCAGAGAAATTTGTACAAGCAGTAAATATTGCTAAAATTGAACCTTACCGTGCAGTAACGCACAACAAAGGAATTATGAATGGTATTGATGCTGTGGTTTTAGCAACCGGAAACGATTTTAGAGCTATTGAAGCTGGCGTACATGCTTACGCAAGTAAAGATGGACGTTATTCTAGTTTAACTCATGCTAAAGTAGAAAATGGCGTATTTACCTTTTGGATAGAATTACCTTTAGCACTTGGAACTGTTGGCGGATTAACAAAATTACATCCATTAGTAAAATTAGCTTTAGATATTTTAGATAACCCAAGCGCTAAAGAATTAATGCAAATTGTTGCAGTAGCAGGATTAGCTCAAAATTTTGGTGCTTTACGATCTTTAACAACTACAGGAATACAAGAAGGACACATGAAAATGCATCTTATGAATATTCTAAATCAATTTGAAGCTACTAAAGAAGAAAAATCCATTATTGTAGAGCAATTTAAAACCGAAACGGTTACACATAGCGCAGTTGTAAATGCTATTGAAGGATTGAGGAAATAGAAAGAGAACATTTAATTTATAAAGTTGAAAGAAACGTTTTACAGTCACGGGAAATTATTAATCACAGCAGAATATGTGGTTTTAGATAGTGCATTAGCTTTAGCTGTTCCAACAAAATTTGGTCAGTTTTTAGAAGTTGAAGCTAATAATTCTAATACCATTTCTTGGACGAGTTTTACTAATACAAATGAAGCTTGGTTTAAAGCCGATTTTAATTTAAACGAAGGACAGATTACTTGCCATTTAGAAAACGATATTTCTAAAAACATTATTAAAATTCTTAACGCTGCAAAAACACTAAATCCCGATTTTTTAAAATCTGACAAAGGATTTAATGTAAGCACAACATTAGAGTTTCCACAAAATTGGGGTTTAGGTTCTTCGTCTTCACTTTTAAATAATGTTGCCAATTGGGCAAACGTAGATGCTTTTAAATTATCTAATTTAACATTTGGCGGAAGTGGTTACGATATTGCTTGCGCACAAAATGCTACGCCAATTTTTTATAAGCTTAAAGCTGAAAAGTCACAGATTGAAACAACACTTTTTAATCCTGAATTTAAAAACCACTTATATTTTGTTCATTTAAACGATAAACAAAACAGTAGAGATGGCATTAAACATTATAAAGTACAACAATTTAATTTAACCGAAACGGTTTCTAAAATCACCGATATTACTCATAAGATTAGCAAAACTGAAGATTTTGCCACTTTTTGTGAGTTAATTGATGCTCATGAAAACATTATTTCTGAAATCACTAACCAAGAAAAAGTAAAGCAAAGATTGTTTCAAGATTTTAATGGAAGCATAAAAAGTCTTGGCGCTTGGGGCGGAGATTTTGTTTTAGTCGCTTCTGATACTAATCCTACTTCTTATTTTGAGAATAAAGGTTTTAATACGGTTTTGAGTTGGGATGAGATGATTTTGGAGTAAAACTTCTCGATACAAATTCTCCTCTCGTCGAATTCACTCGAAGTGACTATTACCACTTTTTTTTTTACGTGATTTACTTGTGTGATTTCTCCTAGCGTCGAAATGACAAATACCATATTCTATTAAAAAAATCGTCAGTTTGAGTGTTTTTAATTTTAGCGATATCTAAAACTTAAAATGTTTCGAGAATTCTTTTGAAGTAATCTCCTCTATGGAATAAATGACCTAACTTGACTTTACTTGCGTTAAGGATTAAAGCGATATCCTTTTTTTATGGTGAATACCTAAAAAAAGATTTAGCGGAAAGCCTGACTTTTAGTTTCCTGCAAGGTTTTTCACCTTGCAGGAAACTAAAAGAAACGCCCAAATTATAATTATGACAACTCTACTCCTCATCCTTAAACCAACCAGAATACTTCAGATAATTATTGGCTATTCTATTTATTTCTCCGTTAATTAATTCTTCACTAATATCTTTCACTTTTTTAGCCGGAACTCCTGCGTAAATACTTCCAGATTCTACATGTGTATTTTGCGTAACTACTGCTCCAGCTGCAATAATACTATTACTTTCTACCACACAGTTATCCATAACAATACTTCCCATTCCAATAAGTACATTATCATGAATGGTGCATCCGTGAACTATGGCATTGTGTCCAACCGAGACGTTATTTCCTATTTTAGTAGCGTATTTTTGATAGGTACAATGCACAATTGCGCCATCTTGAATATTTACCTTGTTTCCTAATTCTATTGCGTTTACATCGCCACGTAAGACCGCATTAAACCAAATACTACATTCTTTTCCAATGGTTACATTTCCAACTATGGTTGCGTTTTCGGCGATGTAACAATCTTTTTCAATTTTTGGCTCGTGTCCGTTTACTGCTTTTATTAGTGGTTTCATTCGATATAGGTTATAAGTTTAGTGGTTTAATTGTTTAGAAGTTCTTCTAAATTTACTTAAAATAAGATAGCAAATCTGATTTTTTTGATGCTGAAACACTTAATTCTTTTCCGTTAGATAACACCACGCTTCCGCCTTTTCCTTTTACGTATTTTACAATTTCGTTGGCATTAACTAAATAGCTTTTATGGATTCTTGCAAAGCCACTTTGGGTTAAAGCATCGTCAAAATATTTTAAGGTTTTACTTACTAGTTTCTTCTTACTGTTGTTTAAGTAGATTTCTGTGTAATTATCATCGGCTTTACAGTATAAAATGTCTTTGGTTTCAAGAACCTCAAAGCCATCTTGCTGTGGAATGGTTATTTTACCTTGTACTAGATTTGTTTTAGGTACTAAAATTTCGTCTTGCAATGCGTTTTCCTTCGTCTTAATTTCTACAACATAATCAACAGCTTTAATTAACTCGTCTATTTCTATAGGTTTCATTAAATAATACGATGCATGTGCATTTAACGCATCCATTGCATAATGATTATATGCGGTTACAAATATGGTTTCAAAGTTTCTATCTTCAACTTTTTCTAATAAATCGAATGCGTTTCCGTAAGGCATTTCTACATCTAAAAACACTAAATCTAAATCGTTAGACTGAATTAACTCTAAGCCTTGTTGTATATTTTCTGCTTGACCAACAAGATTAATTGCTGGACAATATTTAGCTAGATATTGACTTAAAATATCGCGACTCATTTTTTCGTCTTCTACTATTATAGCGTTTAACTTCATCATAATTCTAGCCTTATTTTTTAATTACTACTTCTACTCTAGTTCCGGTTTCTGTTGGATTGTCTAAAACTTGAACCGAAATTCTATCTTTATACATATTGTTTAAAATCTCAATACGTTTTGCAATATTCCCTAAACCTTTACTATTATGTTTTTTCTGATTTTCGGTTTTTAAAGCTTTGGATTGCGCTCTACCTATACCGTTATCTGTAATTGTTATTTTAACTTGATTTGTGCTTACTGCAGAAAATTTTATATCTAAAATCCCTTTATCTTCTTTATAACGTAAGCCATGCCAAACCGCGTTTTCTATATAAGGCTGAAGTAACATTGGTGGAATTTTATAGTCCGAAATTGTAATGTCTTCATCTATAGTAATAGTATAATCAAATTTATCCTGAAATCTGAAATGCTCCAATTTGGTGTAGCGTTTTATTAAGTCGATTTCGTTTTCAAGAGGAATAAAATCTTCTTCGCTATTTTCTAAAACTGAACGCATTAATTTTGAAAAATCCGATAAATATTTATTTGCCGTACGCTCATCGTTTACTGCTATAAAACTATTAACCGAGTTTAAGGCATTAAATATAAAATGAGGATTCATTTGACTTCTAAGAGATTTTAACGCCAATAAGTTGTTTGCTAGGCGTTGTTGCTTAATATATTTAAACATTAAATACGCTAGTAACAATACTAAAAATAATCCACCAATTAAAGAGTAAATCACTAATTGCTGACGTTTGGTTTTCTCGGAATTTAACTCGATTTGACTTAAGGTTAGCTGCCTATCGGTTTCTAAAGATGTGATTCTATTTTGTTTTTCGGCTAAGCGTTTAGAAAAACGTGCTGCTTGAGATATTTCTTGTTCTTTTTTAATGTAAAGTTCTTCGACTAAATTGGTATAATCTTTATAGCTCTCTAAGGCTTTATCATATTTTTTTGAAGCACTATAAACTTCACTCAACTTTTTAGTGGCATCTTTTTTAACGATTAAATCGGAATTATCTGACGCAATTTTTATACTTTTTTCAAGATAAGGAACCGCTTGATCGTAATCCTTTTTTAGATAATAAGCGTTTCCAATTTTATAGTTTTGCTTCTGAAGAGTTAAATCGCTTTCATTATTTAATGACATTTTTGGCGCCTCTAATTCTACCGCTTCAATTATTTCTTCTCTAACCTCAATTTCATCATCATAATTGTAAGCTTCATTTTGAAGTTCTGCTACTTTAACTTTTTCTTCTATTTCTCTTTTTTTATTATCCTTACCAGATAATTGTAAGGCTTTATTAAAGTAATCCTCTGCAACATCATACACTTGCATTTTTTTATAGACTTCTGCTATTTTAGAGTTTAAATCTATTTGCTTAACTTTAATTGCATGTGTATTGGCATCTTCTAAACTTTGTTTATACAAACTTAAAGCGTCCTTAATTCTATCGGTTTTAAAATAAACATCTGCTACACCTTCTTTTTTAGAAATTAAATCCCAGTTAGATAAGTCTACATCTTTTAAAACAGCATAAGACTCAAGACTTTTGGAGTATTGTTTTTGATAAAAATAGGCTTCGGCTAATTTTATTTGAACCGCATCAGATTTGGTATTATTTAAGCTTATTCTATAATTTGTAATAGCCAAATCGTATTGTTGCCAAAACATATATGTATCTGCTAACACTTCAAAAGCATTGGCATTATCTTTTACAGATTTGCTATTATTTATACTTTCTATAATAAATTGTGCACTTTTTTCGGCTGAAATAGTTTGATAGAATTTTGCAGAATCTAATGCTTTAAAATAAAGCTCGTCTATATAATTAGATCTCTTTCTAATTTCTTCCGAAGATTCTACAACAACCAATAAATCGTCTTTTGTATTAACCTTATAAGTTATAGTATTAAAATTGCTGTTAGTAATAGTTACTACGTCTCCAATTTTGACCTGTAAACTAAACTCACCAGAACTATTAGATGTAGTGTATAAGCCACCATTTACTTCTATAGCAACATTACTTATTGGACTTTTATTTTCTTCTTGAATAACACCTTTGATGGTAAATGCACGACCAAACTCCTTATTACTATTTGCATATATAGCATCGCTATTTTGTGCATTTAAAGAAACTTGAAAAAAAATAAAAAAAATGGTTATTAAATATTTCATTGCTGTTATTAATCTTCTATAAACATACATACTTTATTACAGTTAATAAAACTCAGCTTTTAAATATTAACCAAAAACCGAATAAAATTTACTGGATTACGAACTGAAATAAAGCGTTTACTAAGCCAAACAACGTATTAACTCATTGTTGCTATTTTCAATTTTAAGTTAGACCTAAATTTAGCTCAAATTAAAATATAAGACATTATGAAAAACAGTTTATTTATTGGCTTCTTATTACTCACCATTATATTAAAAGCACAACACAAAGGGAATTTTAATCATTTAGAAAGCGGAAGTATTTCAAGGCAGAATATTTCTACTTCCGGAAATGCACAAATTTATAATCCTATTGAGCGACAACACTATCAAAAATCACTTTCGCCAAGTGCTATATTAACAATAGACGTGAAAGCTTTACAAAATGTAACAGCTGCAAGTTATACTGCCGTTTTTAATTTATCGCAAATTGGAAGCACAGCAGATTCTACCAACTTGTTAATGGATAATAGAATTAATGCCGTTAAAGAGATATTGCTACTGAAAGGTATTTTAGAAGATGACATTGCTGTAGATGTAATTTCATTTGTTCCAAAATTTGAAGTTGAAGTAATAAAAAAGATCTTTAGTAAAACGTATAATGAAGTTCCAATGGGATTTGAACTTCAGAAAAACCTACATATCAGATTTAAAGACACCAAGACTTTTGAAACCATATTAAAAGCTTGTGCTAGTAACGAAATTTACAACTTAGTAAAAGTGGATTATTTTATTGAAGATGTAAATAAAACTTACACAAATCTACAAGCAAAACTACTAGTATTAATTAATGAAAAAAAAGCATATTATAAAGCTTTAGGTTTTGATATGGAATCTTACACACCAACTGTTGCAGATGACAGTTATTGCTATTTCCCAAAAGACTTTTACAGAAGCTATCAAGCTTTTAATAGCGTTTCTTTTGAAGCCATTAAAAAAAGTAAAGGTATTAATAAAGTCGAAAAACAAACCTCTTACTACTACCAACCTTTAACTTATGAAACTTTTGATATTGTAATTAATCCTACAATTTTAGAACCTGTAGTACAAATAGGTATGAATATTAAATTACAACTTACTCCAAAACCCAAAGAGCAAAAATTAAAACCAATAATTAAAACCGAAACTAAATATAAGTATTACCTAGTTTCACCAGACGGAAACGTAAATTATAAAGAATTGCCTACTAATTAATTCCATAAAAAAAGCTTCACTAAATAGTGAAGCTTTTTTTATGTTTTATATTATAAGTATTAGTTAACCGCAGGACAGTTACAACTATACTTATCTCTTCTACAGTTAAAGTTATAACCTAAAGTAAATTGGTGAAACCCACCTTTATTAAAGACCACATCATTCATTTGGTAACTATACGTGTACGCAAAAACATATTGCTTATAATCTGCTCCTAAAATTGGCGTTATATATTGTAATTTTTGAGATTCTACAGATGTGCTACCTGGACCGATATACTCAGCACCATCCAAACTTCTTCTGTAAGATAATCCACCCCAAAGTTTTCCAAAATCCATTGTTTTGTAAACTTTTGCATTTAAATCGAATGTTGTTTCTTTAGTTGCGTCTCTATGAAAAATCATAAAAGAAGGCTCTACTAATAAATCGTTTCCAGCAGAAAAAGTATTTCCTAAAGAGAAAATATAAGTTCTAAGGTTGTCATAACTTAAACCTTGTTCGTTAAAGTTAATTCCATCATTCTTCAATAAATTCTTTACTGTTGCATGAGCCGAGAAATTATATAAATTATATGAAAACCCTAAATCAACATTAAAATTGGTAGCAGATTGCTCTACACCAGCAATAATTGGATCGTATCCATCTTGTAAAAATTTAGTTTCATCTAACTTATATTGAATTGCTCCAACACTTAAACCAAAAGATAATTGGTTTAAATCAACTTCACTTCTAGAAAATAAAATATGGTGCGCATAAGTTAAGTAAGCTCCTGTTTGAGAATGAAAACCGTTTTTATCTGCATAAGCAATACCACCAATACCAGATTGAGATTCTCCAATACGTCCATTTGCACTAACACTTAACAAACTTGGCGCGTCCTCATCTCCAAACCACTGCTGTCTTCCTGTTAATCTAATTTTAGCACAATTAGATGCACCAGCCATAGATGGATGAATAAGATACAGGTTATCTGTTAAGTAATCTGAATATATAGGCATCCCTTCTTGCGAAATAGATACGTTTGAAAAAAATAATGTAGCAAATGCTAAAAATAATACTTTGTTAAGTTTCATAGTTTTAGATTTAGAAGAAACAGATTTGGGTTTGTTCCTCTTTAAACTTTAATTATTATAAAAAATTATAATAGTAGCCAAATATATAAATTTAGTTTTATTTAATAAACGGTTTACTTAATAGATTTTCGCTAAAAATAAGTAATCTCTATCAATTTAAAAGAATATTAGCCCTAAGTTTTGTTATTTTTGCATAAAAAAAGAAAATGTCTGCATTTACAGTTAACATTACACCTACTTCAAACGAAACTATTTTAAAGTTTGAAACCAATAAATTTATAACAAAACACCAAAGTTTTGAATATAATAATATAGACGAAGCCAAAGATTCTCCTCTTGCACAACAACTTTTTTACTTACCGTTTGTAAAAAAAGTTTACATCTCAAGTAATTTTATAGCTATTGAAAGATTTAACATTATTAGCTGGAACCAAGTGCAAGATGAAGTTGCAGAGCAAATCACAAATTATTTAAATGAAGGGAAGTTAGTTGTTAGTGAAGATTTACAAACAACAAAAATAGCAGTCACGGTTTATGGAGAAAGCACACCAAATCCATCGGTATTAAAATTTGTAGCCAATAAAAAACTAGTAACTTCCTCTTATGAATTCACTTCTATTGACACAGCAAAACCTTCGGAATTAGCAACAAAACTATTTAATTTTCCTTTTGTAAAATCAGTTTTTATTGATGAAAATTATATTTCAGTCACAAAATTTGATGTTGCTGAATGGGAAGATATTACGTTTGAGTTAAGAGAATTTATCAGAACCTATATTGAAACTGGTAAAGACATTGTTAATCCTGAAGCAAAAATAGTTAAAGAAAAAGCTGCTGAAGTTTTAGACACTAAATTTGAATCTTATGATGATACCTCAAAAGAAATCATTAATATATTAGAAGAATATGTTAAACCAGCTGTAGCTAGCGATGGAGGTAATATTCAGTTTGAATCTTATGACCCTGAAACTAAAATTGTAAAAGTAATTTTACAAGGTGCTTGCAGCGGTTGTCCATCTTCTACTTATACACTTAAAAGCGGAATAGAAAACATGTTAAAAGAAATGCTAAAAGGAAAAATTAATAGTGTTGAAGCTATAAATGGTTAATTTATTTTAACTTTATGACTTAACATTAATAAAAACGATATATAATGGCAGTATTAAAAGTAATTGAAGTTTTATCAAATTCAGAAAAAAGCTGGGAAGATGCTACAAAAAAAGCAGTAAAACAAGCTTCTAAAAGTGTTAAAAACATTAAGTCTGTATATGTAAAAGAACAAAGCGCAGTAGTAAATGATAGTGAAGTTACAGAATTTAGAGTAAGTTTAAAACTTACATTTGAGGTTAAATAATTTACCACTCAAACTATAATAAAGCCAGAACAAATTGTTCTGGCTTTATTATTCCAAAAAACTAAAAATCCCAACTTACAAATGTAAGTTGGGATTTTTAGTTTTTAATTATTTCTATTTACTTATCGTTTTAAAGTAAAGTTTGCTTTAAACTGTTTCTTCTCATTTGAACCTGAGTTTGGTTCTCTGTACTCTACTGTAAACCAGTAATCGCTTGTTGGCATTGGGTTTCCGTTGTATGTCCCATCCCATCCTTGCCCGCTTGGACTAATTTGCTTTAATAACTTTCCAAATCTGTCAAAGATATAAATGGTAGCATCTGGTTGGTTTGCTATACCGTAGATGTTCCATGTATCGTTATATCCATCTCCGTTTGGTGTAAAGTATAATGGGTAATCCATTATCATA
>Ga0105354_1000619_pt1 | contig 21956 bp, 18 predicted proteins | sample GOMGulsemesocosm_FD_83658 | JGI IMG/M metagenome (GOLD analysis project Ga0105354, IMG submission 83658) | Methane-oxidizing microbial communities from mesocosms in the Gulf of Mexico - GOM9B Gulf of Mexico | ecosystem: Environmental > Aquatic > Marine > Cold seeps | place: USA: Gulf of America...
TATCAATGCTGTGCAGGGAACCCTCTAAGGGTATTATTTCAGCGCCCGCTGTAACCCTCTCCCAAGGCGAAGTATCCAACCTCGCCTTGGTCAAGATGCAAATAAGTCAAGCTTACCCCCCCTTAGAGTACAGCGGACTTTTTGGCAATTCTTTAGATAACACTTTTTGAGTAAGCAAAAGATGAAAATAGGTCTATTAGTGTGTGATCAAGTTCTCCCAGAACTAACAGCGCAGCACTCTAGTTATGAAGCGATGTTTAAGAACTTGTTATTACAAATAGATCCGCTGCTCGAGTTTGAAATATACCTTGCCTATGCCAACCAGCTACCGTCAAGCGTCGATGAATGCGATGTCTATTTAAGTACTGGCAGCAAGCACAGCGTCAACGATGACCTCCCCTGGGTAACTCAGCTGATCGAGTTTATAGCCAAACTACACAGCCACAAGAAAAAATTTATCGGTATTTGTTTTGGCCATCAGTTAATTGCCAAAGCACTGGGCGGTGAAGTGTCTGTTTCGGATAGAGGCTGGGGAGTCGGCGTCGCTTTCAATCAAGTACTTCAGGCCCAACCTTGGATGCAGTGCAAAGACGCCGACAAAGCCGATTCGCTGGATATAGTTGTCAGTCACAAAGAGCAGATAAGCAGATTGCCGGCGACTTGCAAAGTCATTGCCGGTAACAATTTTTGTCCACAATTTATGATTCAAATCGATCAGCATATGTTGGGAATTCAAGGTCACCCGGAGTTTTCCAAACAATACTCTAAATCACTAATCAATACGCGATTAGATATTATCGAGCCGAACAGAGTCAGAGAGGCATTCTGCTCGCTGAATGCCGAGGTTGACGATCTGAAAATGGCAGCCTGGATGTTAAATTTTTATGTCCATTAGATAGTCTTCTATACGGGTAGCGAATTAGCTCTGCAGGATACAGACTGAAGATTTGCTACCCCTGTCATGGGGATAGACTTGCCCATCGATGCGCATAATTCTGCTACATAGATAGCCAGCTTATTCGGCCAGGGTTTCACCAACTGCGATGTCGGCACTGAGCCATGGAAAATCTGCTGTCACAACATTGACGTAACTTTCTAACAAGATGCGCTTACAGTCACGGGCAATAGTCCCAGGCAAATCCCCCAATTCATTTTCACGACTCACCAGAGAGATACTTCTCAGTAATTTGTCCGTTAAAGGAAGAAGCTGAACTTGATGGAGCCCGACTCCACTTTGAAACAGACACAGTGGCGTAGTGATAGCGCAACCAATACCCGAGGCTACTGCAGACATTACCGCAAAAGAGTTGTCTAATTGTAAATGCGAATTAGGGGCCAGATGGTTGCGCCGCAAATATTTTTCTATCTGCTGGCCAATCAATGAATTGGAAGTATATCGAATCAAGCTCAGGCACTGTAAAACGCTACCGATATCAGTCCCCCCCCGGTAGCCAATCGGTACTGCGAGAACGAAAGGCTCCTGCAAAATCCGCTGGCGAAACAACCCCGAATAATCATCCAGTGGGTCATCTGAGATAGTGATATCGACTTGTTTTGATAACAGCATATGTGAATGTAAATGCGACTGTCCCGAAACCACTGACCAGTTCTGCGTTCTGTTGCGAATCACGTCAATCAAGGGTTTACCCACCGCCGTGATGATCGAGTCTACCAATGCCACTTTAACGTGGCGCAGTAATTTAAAGTCCGCCTTACGCATCTCTTTACTGGTCATCTCAGCGGCCTCTAAAATCCCCTGTGCCCGATCGTAAAAGAACCGACCTGCGGTAGTCACCGCCATCGGCCTGACACTCCTGTCCATCAACTGGATGCCTAAAGATTCCTCCAGTTGAGCTAAGATCTGCGAGACCGAAGATTGACTCAGCGCCAATCTCTTAGCTGCCTCGGTAAGATTTCCGGTCTCTACAACGAAGACAAAAGCCTGTAGCGTTTTGAGTTCAAAACCAAAAGAAGAGGGCATTACAGTATTCCTGTTATTGTTATTAAAGTGCTATGAGTGGAGACTAAACAGCCAAACTGCATCAAGAACTGATTCTTGAGCAGCAAACTTAGAAACAGCGGGATTTTATTTTGGCAGTACTTCGCCAACCAGACCTTCGGTATCTTGTCTGCCCTCATTAAATACCGGGGCAACTACAGGTAGCTCAATAGTAAAGACAGTACCATTGCCCGGTTCTGATTTGACCCAGATACGCCCGCCCAAAATGCTCGTGACGATATTGTGCACTATATTTAACCCCAGCCCTGTTCCGCCAGAGCCGCGTTTAGTGGTGAAGAAAGGTTCAAATACTTTATCTAAATTCGAGGCCGCTATACCCTTGCCATTGTCCCTGAAGACAATCTGTACTTTGTCCTGCTCGACCGGTTCTATTTGCAGGCAAATTGTACCTTTACCCTCTTCATCATAACCATGGGTTAACGCATTAGTGGTTAAATTAGTGATGACTTGCGAGAGAGAACCCGGATAGCTGTCTAAGCTGATCCCATCGGGTACTTGCTGTTGTATTGAATGCTGCTTATAAGTGGGGGCAAGTGTGGCCAAAAGCTCCGCTATCATAGTCTTAAGGTCGAATACCCGTCGCTTAGAACTGACCTGATCTGCTGAAACTTGCTTAAAATTTTGCACTAAATCAGAGGCCGTCTCTAAAGTTCTACCCATTAGAACAACCGCCTCACCCACCCTGGAAACAAAATGCTCTAACGTTTTTTTGGTCAATATTTGTTCTTGTAGTAACTGATTAATCTTTTTGTATTCAATTTCCAGAGCCGAGTTAACAGTCACACTGATGCCTATCGGCGTATTGATTTCGTGCGCCACACCAGCAACTAATCTCCCCAGTGAAGCCAATTTTTCTGTTTCAACCAGAGATTGTTGAGCGTATTTGAGATCCTCAAAAGCCACAGCCAGCTTAGTGTTACTCTCTTTCAAACTCTCTGTGCGTTTTATTACTTTTTCTTCCAATTGATTATTTAACTGTGTGAGCTGTAATTCAGCATGCTTCAACTGGGTCACATCTTGTCCAAAACCTATCATAAAACGGATAGATCCCGCATCGTAAAAAGGTGCAAAACTCCAGATCAAAGTATTGTTTCTCGCAGTGCTACTGTTCAGCGGGATTTCAATGCTTTCAAAGGATTCGTATTTTTGCAGGGCTTGTCGCAATTCTGTCTGCTGCTTGCTATCGACAAATATAGATAACCAGTCTTCACCTAAGATTTCATCTACCGTTAAACCGGTTATTTCAGAACCGGCGGGGTTCGAGGAGTCTATAGTTAGATCTTTATTTAGACAGCAAATCACCGTGTTAGAGTAATTAATCACTGTCTTGGAAAAATCTCGTTCGTAAGAGAGCTTTTCGTTAACTAATTGACGGGCGTTGAACTCTGAAACAGTTTTCGCCCGGGCAAAGTTAAAGGCATCTGCCAGCTCATCTAATTCATTGTCGTTGCGACGGTTTTCACGACCATCCAGCAACAGCGGCTTTTCCACACCATCTGGACTGGCGGTTCTTATATAGCCGACCATTTTCACCAGATGCTTGATCACAACTTGGTGCACTAAAGCCAAGATAACCACTGAAAGCAGCAGTGAGATAATCACTTGGCTGGCGACGACAAAAATCACTTTATCTATCAACCTGGCATATACCCCGTCCAGGCTGGCAAATATTTCTAACTGACCTACTTCAGCACCTTGATACTCCAGTGCAAATACTCGACCAAAAGAATCATCCAGGGGCTCAACCCCCACTTCAGAGAGGACTATATTGACATTTTCTATGGTTTCTCGGATCCTGACATATTGAATGTCGGGAAACTCCAAAATACCGTCTATCTGTACGGCTATTTGCGCTTCGTTTAAATTCCAGACACTGACAGCCACAGACTGTCCGAAACTGGTATAAATATTATCGATATTCTCGAGGATTTGCGAACGATCTGCCCGGTACTCTTTGTATAAACTGAAACCACTGGTGAATAAGGCAAAGATAAAATTACATAATATAATGAAAAACAATAATCGGTATGACAAACCTTGTTTAGGTATTGCAACACTGACTGATTTACTGGTCTTCGCCATTCTATATTGTCTCTAATTGCTTTTTTTTTACACTTGAAGAATAACACCCTAAATCAGGACGACAAAGCTGTCCATCAAAAACAACAGATAGCAAGGCAATACACTAAAGTCTAGTTGCGTCATTAAGTGCCATTGCTGATTGAGTAGCGCAAAGCTTCTGTTCAAAATAGAGTACTGTTTTCTACATATTTATCCATACATCAAAAGACTATTTTCTCTGCCAAATGCAAAACATCCCTAAGGAATATTTACCAAACCCCTTAAGTAAGCAGGGGACAGAGCTTGCCCCAGATAAGCTGTTAACAACTTAGTCACACTGACAATTAACTGTTTTCTGATTTGATATATAAGGTAGAATTACCCTTCTTAAGTAAATTAACATACCAGCCATTAACAAATGATAAAACTAAGTCCCTATATCTGCATCAATGACGATGAAATAGAACTCATTCCTATTCGCGCCCAGGGAGCCGGTGGACAGAATGTCAACAAAGTGTCCTCCGCTATTCACTTGCGATTCGACATTGGCAATTCGTCTCTGCCTCAGTTATACAAAGAGCGATTGATGGCCTTGCGTGACAGGCGTATCAGTAAAGATGGAATTATAGTAATAAAAGCGCAATTACACCGCACCCAGGAAAAAAATAAAGCGGATGCATTGCTGAGACTGGAGGAGCTGGTTAAATCCATTACTGTGGTTGCAAAGACCAGAAGACCTACTAAGCCTAGTCGTAACTCCCAGCGAAAGAGACTCGATAGCAAAACTAAACATGGCCAAAACAAACAGTTACGACGCAACAGTTACGATTAAAGGGCCTTTTCGAATCAGGCACTGCAGCTGTTATTCAATAAACATTTGCGGCTGTTGACCTAATTGCCAGGCGGGGTATTTTTGCATAATTCCCTTAAACAACTCAGAGTCTAACTGAGCGCGTAACCAGGTTTGTAGCAACGTAAATTCACTCTTGTAAAACCAATCTCTATCCACATGCGCGAATTGCCTGATAAAAGGAAAGATAGCGGCGTCCGCCAGGGATAGCTTAGCCCCGAACAAGTATTGTTGACACTCAAGCTGACGCTCCAAGATAGTAAGATAGCTACAACACTGCTGTCGATAGTCGTCTAAGCTATGCTCTGGATGGCGATCGGCATATTTATATTTATCCAACCAAGGTTTGAAATTTAAATCGCACTGCTCAATCAACGCACCCTGCTGATTCTCATTTTGCAACCACAAATCGGTATCTCGTTGCTCCAGTGCCCAGAGCATTATATCCAAACTTTGCTCTAGCACTTGCCCGTTGGCCAATTGCAAAACGGGTACTGTCGCCTTGGGAGATATTTGTAGCAGTTGTTCCGGCTTATTTTTTAAAACCACCTCTCGCAACTCCAGCTGAATCTCGGCATAGGCGATGGCCAGCCGAGCGCGCATTGCAAAAGGGCAGCGACGAAAGCTATACAGTATTAATCCTGCCATTGTTTGTCCTCAGCTTTAAATTGCGGGTACAAGCTTGGTAGAGCTTGTTGTTTTGCACGCGTTTTTCCCTTGGCGTCAACTTGCAACTGTCTGCGCAACGTTTTAAATTGTTGGCGCATGCCGCTTTTATCCCAACTTCTTGCAGCAACTGATTGACCATACAGCAGCTGTTCAAGATGTTGAATATTACCCTGCAAGTCAGCATTACATCGTTGTTCCAGGGCGGCTATACTGGCAGTGGCCAGCATGTTATTTTCATAACAACTGTGCAGCCACTGCAATAGCTGTCGATGGATCTTTAGATTATTATCACCTGCCAGTGCGCTTAACAGTTGTTCGAATGCCTGGGGCTCAGTGTCTTTATGCGGATTTTTTATCGAAACTTTTAGGTTGCTTTGCAGGTGCTTTCCCCGGTACAAAAGCCAAACTAGTAACAATAATAATATAACCAGCACTAGATTAATCCACAGCAGCCAAGTGTTGACAGGGTTCTGCTGTATTATTATTTCAACGCCCGCGCTACTGGGCGCTGCTATTATCGGTTGTGCGACAGGCTCTATTACCTTGGCAGTATTAATAGTATTGAGCGCCGCAACTACTTTAATGGTTCGCGGTTTAAGCTGGGCTATTTGTATCTGTTGACTGACTGTATTCCACCAGCTGATTTTTATCGCCGGCAGTTGATACTCCCCGACCGCAGTAGGGACGATGGCGAAGCTTCTCGAACGCGTGCTGATTAACCCTCTTTCACTTTTTTGCTCAGATTTAATCGCCGGCTCAGGGTATATTTTCACCCCGACAACCTCTTCCATACTCAAAGGTGTTATTGTCTGCGCTAACGCCCCAACTAATTGAAGATTTATTTCGCGGGTTATGGAATCACCGAGACTGATTTGGTCACTATTCGCTGTCCATTTTTCCAGTAATTGCAGTTTATCAGCCACTAATAGCCCAGTGCTTCCCTGAGAGTCGACCAGTTCATTAATTGTCACTTGTAATGGCTCGCTTTGCAACGAGATCACTTTTCCTCTGGCGGGATTAAAAACCGAGCTGCGCCCCAGGCGCACACTTAATTGCTGGGAGGGTATCTGCAACAACCCTTGTTGTTTGGCAAAGATTGCATAACTAACTTCGTAGACACCAAATGCACGTCCGTTTTTAATAGTTTCATACTGTCGATCTTCCAGCTGCACTAATGTGGCATTTTTAATCAGCAGCTCACTGTGCTGTAGATTACTGACATTACTGGCATAAGAAAACCTGAGAGTAATTAATATCTGTTCGTTAACCACAGCACTGTCTTTATTGGTGATCAGCTGCAACTGAAAATCTTGCTGCTGCTGATCACTCACTGAACTCGCTGATACCTCTATAACAATCGGCTCACTGACACTGCCCATTAAACTGAAGGCCGGAATGCTATGTTTGCCCTCAGATTTAGCTTGTAGTTGTAACTGCCAATTAATACTCTGCTCACTGTCGCCGTTAACACTTTGAATACTGTGACTAACCGACTTTCCTAAAATATCAAAGCTTTTAGCCAGTTGAGTAAAATCGGGTTGTTGCAAAGTACCGATATCTGTCGCCACTATGCTTAGCGAGACAATTTCTCCCAAGCTTATTGCAGTCCTGTCGACACTCGACGTCAAGCTCTGGGCGTGTGTCAATTGCGAAAAGACTGAAAGCCAGAGTACAGCTATCAAGGCTAAATTTAGTTGTAGATTTTTTATTGTTTTCACTACCAACGTTGCTCCTGGGTAGGTTGCCACTGGCCGTTTATATACGCCTGGCGCTTTTTTTGATATTCGTAGTTAAATTTATTTCTCACTAATCTGCTGGCATCTTCCGGAAGTTGCCCCAGCCAGTTCTGTAACTGCTGCTGTTTCAGTTTTTGCTCATCGGTAAGTTGTAGATCCATCTGAGCCCTCTCGCCGTCTTTTTGTTTACTCTGATCGTTGCCTGCTTGCTGCAGCGCTTGTGTCTCACGTTGTTGCTGCTGTTGGCGCAACTCATTTAGCTGCTCTTTACTCTGCTGGTCTGAGCCCTGGACCTGCTGATCCTGGCTCTGCTGATCTTTGCCCTGCTGATCCTTGCTCTGTTGATCCTTGCTCTGCTGATCTTTGCCCTGTTGATCTTTGCCCTGTTGATCTTTGCCCTGTTGATCCTGGCTCTGCTGATCCTTGCTCTGCTGATCCTGGCTCTGTTGATCCTTGCTCTGTTGATCCTGGTTCTGTTGATCCTGGTTCTGTTGATCCTGGTTCTGCTGATCCTGGCTCTGTTGATCCTGGTTCTGTTGATCCTTGCTCTGCTGATCCTGGTTCTGCTGTTCATTTTGCTTAATTAATTGCTCCAGCAAGGATCTATTGGCCAGAGCATCTGCCATCTCAGGGTTGATCGCCAGTGCCTTATCGTAAACTTGCAGTGCCTGTTTAAATTTTCCCTGTTGCGCCAGTGCATTCCCTTGATTATAAAAACCGTCGGCAGAGTTTTGCCGGGCAAAGTTGTCACCCGCCTGCTGAAAATTTTGATTTTTGTATTGTGCTACCCCCTGCCAACTCTGATCACTAAAACTGTCAGCTGCGCGCTGGTAATCCTCTTCTGCCAGGGCTTTAGCCCCCTGCTGGTTGCCAGTCTGCCACAAATCACTCCAACCAAGTGCCATTGCTGGAGCTGGTTGTAGCATAGGCAATACAATAAAACACACGGCTGTAAATTGAAGTAACCAACCACGACGAAAACTGCACAGAAATAACGGTATTATCAGCAGCAACAGCCACTGACCGAAATCGTCCCATTGATCCATATTATTATCGCGGCGCTGCAATAGCTGGTTATTATCCTGATCTGCACTAAAGGCTAAAAACTGCTCCACGTCACTATTGGTTAACTGCATATCCCGATAGATACCGCCACTCACGCTCGCCAGCTGCTGTAACTCGGGCTTTACTAGCTTTGCCATCACTATATTTCCCAGGGCATCTTTGGCAAACCCTTGTTTCGCGATAGGGATCGGTGCACCTTGCTCAGTGCCCACTCCTAAAACTGATAAACGAATACTGGTATCGTTCAAGATCTGGCGCATATTCTGTTGAGCTTGCTCTGTTACCCCGTCAGTCACCAGCAAGATATCACCACTTCTGTAGCCCTGTTCTGCTATCAGTGCCAATGCCAATTCCAGCCCCTCTTCAGTGCGACTGCCGGAAACAGGCATAATATCAGGCGATAATGTCGGGACCAGTGAAATTAACGTCTCTGTATCATCACTCAGAGGTGCCAGCACATGAGCATCGCCTGCGTAGACCACCATAGCGGTCAATCCCTGCGCTCTGGCCTTCAATAAATCGATCAGTTTAAAGCGCATCTTTACCAGGCGCGAAGGCTTTATATCTGCAGCTGACATAGAGGGAGAAAGATCCACCAACAACACCAAAGGCTGTTGATTAACAAATTGCGGCTGCGGTAATTTTTTCCAACTGGGCCCGGCCAACGAAATGCAAGTGATGATCCAAATTGTTACCATTAACAACAGCGGCCAGCGTGTCACTTTGCCCTGATCGTTGACTAACAAGTGCGCCAACATCTCGCGATCCACCAGCTTTTGCCAGCTTTGGCTGGAATTTTTTAGCCGCCATAGCAACAAAGTTATCGGTACTATTATGATTAATAACCACAGCAATTGCGGTCGAAGAAAGTGAAATTCAGCTAACATCCTGAGCCTTTTTAGTATTCTTGTGTGCAGTGAGTGGACTGTATTGCATTAATAGGTAGATAACTGCCCAAGCCATACTCAGCAAAAGTGCTAATCCTAAAGGCCAATAAAACAAAGCTCGCTGTGGCAGTACCATTTTTCCCTCATCGGGCAGGGGTTCCAACTCGTCAAGTAACTGGTAGATTTCAACCAACTGTTCAATACTGCGGGCCCTGAAATACTTGCCACCGGTCAAATCGGCAATCTGCTGCAAACTTTTCTCATCCAGATCTGCCGATGGATTGACTTTTCTATCACCGAAAAAACTCTTCACTATCATCTCATCGGCACCAAACCCTAATGTATAAATTTTCAACCCTTGTTCAGCAGCCACAGCGGCTGCGGCCAGTGGAGTGACTGTACCGGCAGTATTGGCTCCATCGGTTAATAATACTAATACTTTGCTTTTCTCAGGCCTTTTTTGCATCCGTTTTAGCGCCAATCCAATAGCATCACCAATAGCGGTTTTACGCCCGGCGAAACCAATTTGCGCCTCATTTAAAAAGCTTGCCAATACTTTATGATCTAAGGTAAGAGGCGTTTGAATATAGGCATTATCGGCAAACAGAATCAAACCCATGCGGTCTTGTTTACGCCTTTCAATAAATCCATTTAGTACTACTTTAATGCCGGTCAGGCGATCTACCATCTGCTGTCCCAGCTGCATATCTTTGGTCTCCATACTACCGGAGATGTCTACTGCTAACATTAGATCCCTGGGACTAGTCGTCAGAGGTTGCGGTTCACCTTGCCAAACAGGTTTAGCCGCGGCGCTAAGCAGTAACAGCCAGAGCACCAATAAGATACTCAATCTGATGCTGGCGAATCCTCGCCGCTGCCCTGTAATAGTGTCCAGCTGTTGATAAAAGGGCACTAGAAGCGCGCTTTGGCTAAGTTGCGCGGGCTTGACAAGTCTATAGACAAGCAGTGGCAAGAAAGCCGCCAGCAACACCCATGGCCATTGGAAGCTAAACAAGCTTGTTCTCCCGAGTACTAATATCAGTCGCTGTGGTTAGTTCATCGTACTCAGCTGCGAAGTAATTATTTTTCAGCGGTACTTGATGCTGGCGAATCCACAGCTGCGTTGCATGATACAGAGCACTTAGTTGCTGTGCATTAATAGACACTTGGCCTTCATAGCTCTTGGCCAGTAATAAAAAACATTCATGATTTAGCGGCGTAGAAGGTTTCACAGCCTGTCTCAGAAATAGCGCCCAGTCCTTTCCGTATAAGGGGTTACACTGTTTCTCTGGGTACTGAGCGATCGCAATAGTCTTTAACAATTTATTGATACCATGCAATAGCAGGCGATCATCCTTAAGAATTTGCTGTTGTCGGTATATTTCTTTTAATTGCACCAGAGCAGCCCGGCGATAGGCATTCTTGCGCACTCTGGCGAGTCCGGCTTTTATCAGCCAGCATGAGACCAGTAATATGAATATCAATAAAACCCACCAACCTGGAGCCAGTGGCAAGCTACTGACAGACTCTGGTAAATGCAGTCCTTTAAGCTCTGCCAGTGGATTCTCAGAATTAGTCACAGGCGAGACCTCTGCTTTTTGTTTAAATAATGATGTGGGGTAAAGCGCTGTTCCAAAACCTTTAATAAACTATCGCTGGTTGAAAGGCTTAAAATCTCGATATTCAGAGGCTTGCAAAATTTGGCAATTTGCTCTTCTCTGTTCTTCATTAAATTTGCCTTACTCTGCCTGAGCAGACTGGTATTTTCACCATCGGTAACCGACAAGTTTAGCTGCGAGGGTAATTGCCATTCCAGAGGATCTGAGATCACGATAAAGGTTACTTGGTTATGTTGAGCAAGTTTCAGTAGCCGCCCTTTATTAAGCGTGTCAATATCGTGAAAATCACTGGCGATATAGATAGCACTGCCAGGTCTGGATACTTGTTTCAACTTGGCAAACAGCTGATCTAAACTTTGTTTAGCATCGGTGGCGATAGGTGAGTGCAATTGCCCAGCGTACTGTTCCAAATAGCGAATAAAAGAGAGCACCCGCTGCCTGCTCGCTTTGGGACGTAATTCTATGTGGCTGCTATCCCCAATCACTAGACCACCTACTCGGTCTTTACTCCTTAAAGCCACCCAGGCCAGGGCGCTCATCACGCCGGCACAAGCTACTGATTTAAAGCAATTAACCGAGCCAAAAAACATATCTGAACGCAAATCAGCAGCTAAGATTATCGGTCGTTCGCGCTCTTGAGTGAACACTCTAGTGTGAGTTTTCTGGGTCTTAGCCGTCACCCTCCAGTCAATACTGCGTATATCATCACCGGGCTGATATAATCTCACTTCTGCGAAATCCAGGCCCCTGCCGCGCATCCTGGTCTGCCAGTTTCCGGCGCTGGGACTAGTGCGTATCTGTGTGTCTAAATCTAACTGTTGAGTATATTTACGCAATGCCAACAACTGCTGTAATTGCGGATATACGCCCTTAAGCTCAAACAGTTCAGAGCGCTGTGTAGTATTCATCTGAGTGTCTCTGGAAAATTCACTTAAGCAACGGTTACTTCTGTTAACAACTTGGCAATAACATCATCGGCACTGACAGCATTAGCTTCTGCTTCAAAGCTGAGGATAAGGCGGTGACGATATACATCAAAAATAACCTCTTGAACGTCTTCAGGAGTGACGAAGTCTCTGCCCTTTAACCAGGCGAGGGCTCTGGCACACCTATCCAGGGCAATTGTGGCTCTGGGGCTAACTCCAACTTCTATCCAGCTTTGTAACTGCTCGCTATAGTTTTCTGCATAACGGGTCGCCATCGTCAGCTGTACGATATACTCTTCAACCGATTCCGCCATATGCACAGCGAGTACTTGCTGCCTTGCCGCCAGCAGCTTCTCGTCAGTCATCACTTCGGGCTTTGCCGCTGGATTACCGCTAGCTTCACTTCTGGCTAATTTAAGGATTTCACGCTCAGCAGCCAAATCCGGGTAGCCGACATTCACTTTCATTAAAAACCGATCTAACTGAGCTTCAGGTAACGGGTAAGTTCCCTCTTGCTCCAGAGGGTTTTGTGTGGCCATCACCATGAAGATCTCTGGTAGCGGGTAAGTCTGGCTCCCGACACTGATCTGTCGCTCGGCCATTGCCTCTAACAGTGCCGACTGCACTTTGGCTGGGGCACGGTTGATTTCATCCGCCAATACCAAATTGTGGAAAATCGGCCCGTGTTGAAAAGAGAAACTCGCATTTTCAGGATGGTAAATATCACTGCCGGTCACGTCCGATGGCAGCAGGTCCGGGGTAAATTGGATACGATGAAAGTCCCCGCTAATCCCTTTGGAAAGAGAATTGATAGCGCGAGTCTTAGCGACCCCCGGGACCCCTTCTACTAAGATATGACCGTCCGCTAGCAGTGCAATTAATAGTCGCTGCACGAGTAGCGGCTGACCAATGATCTCAGCGGTTAACCACTTCTGCAACTGGATGAAACTGGCATTCAAATCGGTATTATTCAAAATCCTTTCTCTCAACACAATAAATCTGACAATTTGGAGTAAAAACTACTGATAGAGTTCAAGTAATTAATATTTTTTCATGCTCTTTATCGATTTCTGATTTACCAAACAAAAACTGTAAACCATAAATGAGTCCAGCTGAACAAAATCAAAAAACACATAGCTAAGATATGGTGATTAAAGGAAAAAAAACAATTGGACGGATCATTTTTTATCACTGCAAATGGGTTTACAGTCGCTATAAGCAGAACTCTTTCTAATAGCAACTTACGACTGCTGTTTTTTTATAGGCATTTTTATTAATTTATCACTGGCTGCATTTCTTCAATGCTAGCAAGTCATCCAAACAACTAATTATTTTCAATCAATATTATAGTTAGAAAATGCACACCCTAGTAAAAATTTATACCAACAAAGCCAACCATTACCAGCAATCTAGGCATTTTGCTCTTGTTAGGCACAAACAATTTATCATATATTCAGCAAAGGTTTTACTGTTTCATTCCAGTGTTGAATTGATCCACCTAGTACGTAGATAGATTCAGTTTCAATGACCGGGAATGTCGAAATAACTCGCAACTTTAAGCTAAGAGAATACCTGGGGAGAAATTACATTAGCGGCTTGCGATTGAAGGAGAAATTTTATGTATATATTACCGAGTTTTGATCATCTGAAAGACCTCAACATTGCCGACCCGGAGGCTTTTGAAATACTACGTAATGAATTGATAAACAACTACATAGAGTCGACGTCTACACAGCGAAAGCAACGCCTGATTGGCTTACAGTTTCAAATTAACAGCCGCAGAGATTTATCCACTAACCCTATGCACTCCTGCATAGCACTCTCAAAGATGATGCACGAAACTTTTTGGGATATGCGCTGCTCACTAGAAGCGATCTCAGACATAACTGCTGACAGCTTTTTTCTGACCAGCCCAACAACATTTTCGGCGTCTACAGATGAAAAAGCCAGTGCCGAAGTATTGGAGCTGAAACAGCAAAATTAATGATTTTTAATTTAACCCCTGTCGCTCTTGGCAAGTGGTTCATCTGCCGAGAAAACACCCTCTTGTAGCTTGTGGTAGATTATCAGTAGCAGTGCACCTAATGTACCGCCTAAACTGTTTAAATACAGATCTTGAAGACTGGAATGCCTAGTAATCAACCAAGATTGACTGTATTCAATAGCAAAGCTCAGAGACAGCGACCCTATAAAGGTCAGTATGATGACTAAGCAATACTGGTAATATCTTGAGCCAAAACTGGCGATTTGTTGCTGCAAGATTGCCGCAAGTAACAAACCAAAGGGAATAAAACCAAAAACATTTAATAACATGTCCCGTATAGTACTTTGCGAATTGATATTAAAGCTGGCGGCCTCTAAAACCACTCGTTTGAGCATTGTCAGCTTCTCTGGAATCAACAGCCAGGCAGCGGAGTCAGCAATTGCTATAGGTGCATGTTTAGCGTCAAAGTGGACCAGTGAATGCCGCTGATCTGTTTTATCTATTGAGCCAATAGACAGAGACTTAATTGCCCCGCGCCAATTGTTATCGAGTATTTCATTTGCCGACAACAGCAGTCTTACCCCCGTTTTCGATGATGGTATCTTAACCAGCGCTCCTTTGCGGGTCACTTTAGGCAAGCCTGACAAACTTAAACTGGTGCGCCTTTTATCGACGCGCAGAGATAATTGCTGATAACCTTTAAAGCGATTGGATATTTTTATTCTGATACGCGGTGTATTTTTGCTGTGATTATAATCATCGCCATTCATGACAATGATATAATCCCGAACTTGCGCAATAATTAACTGCCGATCTGGGTTTCCATCTGAAATTAACAACAAAAACTGGAAGTGATTATTTTCAAAACTGACCGGTGAGAAATTTATTTTAATTTCGAAGCCTCGAGCATTTAACACATCAATTTGCTGCTGTTGTAAATAGCTTTTAGAATAGGCGAGTGCCCTCTCACCAAATATTAAGGCGCCATCATTTTCAGAGTAGTGGACCTGATTTTTACTCGGCACGTCATCTTTGAGTCCAATGTATAACATGCTAATGATCAGAGTAACAAAAGCGATCAGCAGTAAATTTTTCGATACAAATATCTGATTTAAGGTCATCTTCCTCCCATTGCTAATACAGTATTCGATTGCAGGCCAACCGTTTTACATCAAGCAATATGTGCAATACAACGGCCGTACTATTAACCTTGACTATCTATTATCTTGGTTAGCTGGCTACCCAACGCCTCTATAGATTGTTGTTTCTCACTATCGACCATTGATCCATTGTCATTAAAGGCACTATAAGCCCCGCCCAGTGTAACTTGAGTCGCCAGCACATTGACTTTAATATTCGCCAGCAACATTCGCAATACCACCAGACCACGCATCCCCCCTAAAGCACCCGGAGAGGCTGCCATAATCATAGCAAACTTACCCGCATAGGCACTTAAACTCGCCTCATTCTCTGTTGTTGGTCGCGACGCCCAATCCAGAGCATTTTTAAGCAGCGCACTATAGGCGCTGTTATACTCCGGTGAAGCTATTAACAAGCCATCGTTTTCCAGCAGTAACTTTTTAAACGCCAGTGCGCCCTCTGGAAACTTTTCTTTCTCTAAGTCTTGATTAAACAGCGGAAGGTTAAAGTCAGCTAAATTGACAACAGTGACTTCTGCTCCTGCATTTCTGGCACCTTGTACTGCAATTTCGAGCATCTTTTGGTTACTTGAGCCGATTCTACTACTGCCTGAAAATGCCAAAATTTTAGCCATGTTAGATTCCTCAACAATTCAGTTTTCTAGATATATCAATGTCTATAAATAATACTTTATCTGCACAACAACATATAATTTATTATTCAAGAGCAGATTCATTCTAATTTTGATGCCTATATAAATATTTACACCTGACAATTGATAAAGCCTTATCGCAGTCTTCAGCCAACATTACTACTGTGTTTTTCAATATTTTTATAGTTTTCGATGCCGGCGATAGTATCTTCACTGTGGTGATTAACATACAGTACTGTGGATAACCCGGCGGCACATATTTTCTCAATAAGCGCCAGCACTAACTGTCGATTTATATCGTCCAACCCTAAGCAGGGCTCGTCCAAAATCAGCAACGGTGGATGTTTGACCATGGCTCTGGCAATTAACAGTAATCGCTGATCGCCGAAGGATAACTTATTAAAGCTCTGATCTGCTCTGTCCTGCATTCCCAGTAGCGCTAACCACTGATCGGCAATTTGTCGCTGTTTATCAGTCGCCTTACTGTACAGACCAATACTGTCGTAGAAACCTGAAACGATAACATTGCGCAAGCTAGTGCCCACCCGATATTCCCATTGCAACGCCGTAGAGACATAACCGATAAACTGCTTGATTTGCCAGATACTTTCACCGTTGCCGCGCTGGAATCCAAAGACAAAGATATCATTGGAGTAACACTGCGGATGATCACCTGTTATCAGCGATAGAATAGCCGTTTTGCCACTGCCGTTGGGGCCGCATAACTGCCAGTGTTGGCCAGTATCAATGCGCCAGTTAAAATTTTGTAACACTTTTAGCTGGTCGTATTTAACGCAAATATCACTCAACACCACCAGCGGCCGATCAGGGTTTAGCAGCGCTTGAGTAGAGCTATCAGCTGTTGGCGGTATCCGTAAATCGCTGGTTTTAAGATGCAGTAGTTGAAATAACTCCCGGTAGCCACTTTCGTCAGCTCTGGCTACACTGTGCGCTAAAGTCGCGTTGCGCATATACCCCAGATGGGTAATAAAATCCGGTATTTCATCACTCCTATTTAGTACCATCACTATATTCACAGTATTACTTAACTTGGCCAAATACTGCTGCAACATAGCCAGTGTGTCGGCATCTAAACCATCAAAAGGCTCATCTAATAGCAGCAACTGTGGCTCACTGGCGAGCGCCTGTATCAGCAAAATTTTGCGTGTTTCGCCGGTTGATAAAGCCCTGAAAGGTCGATCCAGCAAATAGTTTAGCGCAAATTTTTCCACTAAATCTTTGACTATATTGGCGTTGGTACCCCCCTCAGCCAATATCTCATGCACTGCAGTGCCCACAGAGATAACGTCTAATATATCGGCGTCATCTTTTTTTCGCTCACGCTCAATCAACGCTGCTTGCGCCTCAAACGAGACCAGCGCCACGGCCTCAACTGAACCTTCACTTGTCCCGGCTATTTTTTCGCCGTAACCCGCCAGTGTAGCCACCAGCGCCGACTTTCCGGAGCCGTTCGCCCCGGTAATCACCCAGTGCTGGCCTGACTCTATTTGCCAGTTAATGTCTTGTAATTGAAACCCTTGTTCAAACTCAAACTGACATTGTTGTAAATGAATCTGCATATAACTTTTGATCCTGCTAAAAAATAGCTTACCGGTTAAGGTGATTTTTCACCGAGTACAAAATATAGACCAAAAAAAACCAAGATTAAATCTTGGTTTTTTTGGGTCTATCAGAATCAGATAATAGCTTTCATATCTGACATATGGCCGCGTAATATACCGCCAATCTGCTCAACCGGATGGGCTCTAAGTGCTGCATTTACTTCGATTAATCTGGCGTTATCAACACCGTTATCATCGTTTACAGTCCCTTTACCAATGACATCAGTATCGATTTTCTTCATGAAATCTTGCAACAGTGGCAGGCAGGCATGGTTGTATAAGTAACAACCGTATTCTGCAGTATCTGAGATTGTTGCGTTCATTTCGTACAGCTTCTTTCGGGCAATAGTATTGGCGATTAAAGGCGTCTCATGCAATGACTCGTAGTAGGCTGAATCGGCAATGATTCCAGCCGCAGTCATAGTTTCAAAGGCCAGTTCAACACCGGCTTTGACCATAGCCACCATTAGAATACCGTGATCAAAAAACTCTTGTTCAGAGATTTCCATGTCACCTGCAGGGGTTTTCTCAAAAGCCGTCTCGGCCGTCTCGGCACGCCAGCCCAGCAACTTAGCATCGTCTTCAGCCCAGTCGGCCATCATGCCACTGGAGAATGTACCGTCCATAATGTCGTCTTGGTGCTTGTTGTAAAGCGGACGCATGATGTCTTTCAACTCTTCGGCTAAGTCGAAAGCTGCAATTTTATCAGGGTTTGACAGGCGATCTAACATGTTAGTCACGCCACCGTACTTAAGTGCTTCTGTTACTACTTCCCAACCGTATTGAACTAGTTTAGACGCGTAACCTGCATCTATACCTTTCTCTACCATCTTGTCAAAGCACAAGATTGATCCGGTTTGCAACATACCGCAAAGGATAGTCTGCTCACCCATTAAGTCCGACTTTACTTCGGCGATAAAGGAAGACATCAATACACCTGCCTTATGACCACCAGTGCCTACTGCATAGGCCTTAGCCAATGCCAGTCCCTGCCCCTGGGGATCGTTGTCTTCGTGAACAGCGATCAGTGTTGGTACACCGAAACCACGAACATATTCAGCGCGCACTTCTGATCCAGGACACTTAGGAGCTACCATGATTACTGTTAAGTCTTGACGAATCTGCATTCCCTCTTCGACAACATTGAAACCGTGTGAATAGGAAAGGCATGCATCCTTTTTCATCAATGGCATGATTTCAGTGACAACGGCTGTATGCTGCTTGTCCGGTGTCAAGTTTAGTACAACATCAGCGGTTGGAATCAGCTCTTTATAGGTACCGACAGTAAAACCATTCTCCGACGCGTTCTTCCAGGATTGACGCTTTTCATCGATAGCCGCCTGACGTAGCGTGTAGGAAACATCCAGGCCACTGTCGCGCAAATTAAGACCTTGGTTTAAACCTTGAGCACCACAACCAATAACAACAATTTTTTTGCCTTTAAGGGCATCAACACCCTCAGTGAATTCGTTTAAGTGCATAAAGCGGCACTTACCCAACTGCTCTAGTTGATCGCGTAAGGCTAATGTATTGAAATAATTGTTAGACATGGTCATTTTCCATTTGAATAGTTTACTAAGCTCGACTGGCACATTGGCCAGAGAGCGCAACATTTGATGGATTGAATTCTAGCGCAACTTTAACTTTGCGTATATTGATATATAAAACTCATTGCGTTGCATAAAATGCAACATGAATGATTTCGCTCTACATATTGACCTTTTCCAGAGACAGAGTGCCCCACTGGTCGGTGGTTGCCGCTAGGGCAAAATCAAAACAGTCTATATCTGTACAGTGATAAAAATCAGCTAGCGGGCTCTCTATTCTCTGGGGATCGAAAAATCGTTGCGAGCAAGTTGAGCGCAGCAACTTCTCAACAAGCTGTGCCCTGTCTGGCTGCTGTCCGAGTAATAATGCTTCGATATAGTCTGCACACCATGTGTCTTCATCAGTTTGGTATTTAGCTTCCAGGCCCATACTCACCAGAGTCACCTGTTTTGGTTGCTGCTGTAGAATATAATCGGCGGTTGCCTGTGCATTGACAAAAGCGCTGGTTAATACCTGGTTAGCGAGTTTCGCGTTCACTATCCCCTGGGTACCCGCATGAGTGGTATGTACCACTGTTTTACCGCTCAAATCATAATCTAACACTTCACTGGGTGAGTTGCCCAACGTGAACCCAGGCAGACGCACTCCATTTCTTTCACCTATTAATACCGCATCGCCACGTTGTGCGGCAACATTTTTAGCGGTTTGTACTTGGCCCACAGGAACAACAGACTTTGCCCCTTGAGCGAAACAGTAACAGGCCACTGAAAAAGCCCTGAACACATCGATAATCACTGCTATGCCCTGCGCCTGCTTGGCACCTTCGACGAAATTACTTTTGACTATGTTCAACTTTAATTCCTTTCGACTTGGTTGAATGGGAGGAGTTATTCGCAACTATGATCTCTTCGATTGACTTTGAAAATATCTTAGCATCTTATACTTTGTGTAAATTACAAAAAATAATATCTCAGTAACCCCTGAATTGAAAATCAGTGCTATATTCACTGCAACCTATCTACTATACTTAGTCGCTTAATTTTTATTGAGGCACTGATAATGCTCACTGTGAGAGTGTTTCATGCATCAATATTGTGACTTTATTGTAAAACATATTGCTTATGTGACCCGTTGTAGGGGGCACCACTGAGCACAGGGAAAACTAATGCCGGTTATTACACTACCAGATTCAAGCAAGAGAGAATTCGATAAACCCGTCAGTATTTTTGACGTCGCTATGGATATAGGCCCGGGCCTTGCCAAAGCCACCATCGCCGGGAGGATCGATGGACGTTTAGTCGATGCCTGCGAGTTAATCAGCGAAGATGCCAAATTAGAAATTGTCACCGCCAGAGACGATGCTGGACTCGAGATAATACGTCACTCTTTTGCTCACTTAATCGGTCATGCGGTAAAGCAGCTCTACCCAAGTGCTAAGATGGCGATAGGCCCAACCATCGAAAACGGTTTCTATTACGATATAGACTACGAAGAAAACCTAACTAACGAAGATCTTACGGCAATCGAAAAGCGTATCACTCAGCTAATTAAAACTGACTATGATGTCGTTAAGAAAATGACACCTATAGCTCAAGCACGCGCTCTGTTTGCAGAGCGTGGTGAGACCTATAAACTAGAGTTGATTGATGGCCTTGACGAATCAATCACTGAAGTGGGCCTGTACCACCATCAAGAATACGTAGATATGTGTCGCGGTCCACACGTACCTAACACCAGAGTACTGCGCTCTTTTAAATTGATGAATTTGGCTGGCGCATACTGGCGCGGTGATTCTGACAATAAGATGCTGCAACGTATTTACGGTACCGCATGGAGCGACAAAAAGGCACTTAAAGCCTACCTCAAGCGCCTTGAAGAAGCAGATAAGCGCGACCACCGTAAACTGGGCAAGAGCTTAGACTTATTCCATATGCAGGAAGAGGCACCGGGCATGGTGTTCTGGCACCCCAACGGCTGGGCTTTCTATCAGCAAGTTGAACAGTACATGCGTAAAAAGCAAATAGAGCATGGCTATGAAGAGATAAAAACTCCACAGATAGTCGACAAATCGCTGTGGGAGAGATCTGGTCACTGGGATAAATTTGCCGACGGTATGTTTACAACCGGTTCGGAAAATCGCGATTACGCAGTCAAACCAATGAACTGCCCATGTCATATTCAAGTATTCAATCAGGGCCTGCGTTCCTACCGTGACTTGCCCTTCAGATTGGCGGAGTTCGGTTCATGCCATCGCAACGAGCCATCCGGAGCATTGCACGGCATTATGCGGGTGCGTGGTTTCACCCAGGACGACGGACACATTTTCTGTGCCGAAAAAGACATTCAAACAGAAGTTGCCAGCTTTATTGCCTTCTTACATGAAGTATACGATGACTTTGGCTTTACCGATATTATCTACAAACTGTCCACTAGACCAGAACAGCGTGTGGGTTCTGACGAAGACTGGGACAGAGCCGAGAAATCCCTGGGCGATGCATTAGATGCCGCCAAACTGGATTGGGATATTCTACCCGGCGAAGGTGCTTTTTACGGCCCTAAAATAGAATTTTCACTGAAAGACTGTCTTGGTCGTGTATGGCAATGTGGTACAATGCAAGTCGATTTTTCAATGCCAGCCAGACTCGATGCACAGTTTGTCAATGAAGAGGGCAACAGAGAGACACCTGTAATGTTGCACCGGGCAATTCTCGGATCTTTCGAGCGCTTTATCGGCATACTCATTGAACACCATGCAGGTGTGCTACCCGCTTGGTTAGCTCCAAAACAGCTGGCAATAATGAACATTACCGACAAACAAGCCGAGTATTGCCGGGATATTGCAAATAAATTAGAAAAAAGTGGCTTTAGAGTCATTCAGGACTTGAGAAATGAGAAGATCGGCTTTAAAATCCGCGAGCGCACTCTACAAAAAGTTCCCTACCTGTTAGTGGTTGGCGATAATGAGGTCGAAAACAGCACTGTTGCAGTCAGAACTCGCAGTGGTGATGACCTCGGTGCGATGACATTAGACGCTTTCGCTGCCTATTTAAACAGCGAAGTAGAGCGTAAAGGTCGCAAAGACAATGATTAGGAGAAATCAAGATTAGACGCGATAACAGAAGAGGGGCGCGCACTGAAAACCGTGCTCCCATTAATGAGAATATCCGAGCTCAAGAA
>Ga0105354_1000624_pt1 | contig 21836 bp, 19 predicted proteins | sample GOMGulsemesocosm_FD_83658 | JGI IMG/M metagenome (GOLD analysis project Ga0105354, IMG submission 83658) | Methane-oxidizing microbial communities from mesocosms in the Gulf of Mexico - GOM9B Gulf of Mexico | ecosystem: Environmental > Aquatic > Marine > Cold seeps | place: USA: Gulf of America...
AGTAATAAGCTCGCAATTTTATTGGTTTTTATGACAATTCCGTCACCATCAAGCATTATCATGCCTGTTGGCATGACATCAATAATTTGTTCTAGTTGGTTAGATTGCTGACGGAGTAAAGAAAGCTCTCCGCGATAGGATTCATTTTCTAAAGTATTGCTAGAAGAAAAAGGCTGGTGAGTAAAAGCAAATTTAGCTTGATGAAACAAACTGTCTTTCACACTATGAAGTGATGAAGACATTGTTGAAGATGCTGATGAATGTGAAACTGCAACGGCCATATGTTTTACTCAGTTTTAAAATAACAACCAAATAAAGCATTAATTATGCCAAAGATAATTTTCATTTGTTTTCATCAAGTTAGAGCGGATATTACGAACAAAAAATATTGTCAAAGATTTGGCTTTACGGATTTTATGTATAATAACATCGCACTGATTAGGCGATGTTTATCATTATGGTTACAAATGGGAAATAAGTAACCTAAGAGATTAATTACTCTGCTTTTGCAAACTATACTTGCGCATTTTTTCAACCAGTGTTGTTCTGCGCATGCCTAATAATTCGGCCGAACGAGCCACAACCCAATCATTTTTATCAAGTGCTTGGTTTATCATTGAGACTTCAAGGTCTGCTAAGTATTCTTTTAAATTCAATCCATCGTTTGGCAGTACATCAACCATAGATGAACTTTCTATTTCGTTATCAAAACTTGTTTTGTCTTCTTCGTCGTCATAGTCAAAACCAGAGAATAGCTCATTAATTGCATCACGTTCCTGCAACTCATCAGGGTATTCAGGTTGATATTCTTCGACATCAATATGACGGTATTTTTTAGGCAGTTCACTCACATTGACGACTTGTTCAGCAAACATAATTATCATACGTTCAATTAAGTTAGATAACTCACGAACATTACCGGCCCAAGCATGTAACTTCAAAGATTCAATCGCTTGCTCAGTGAAACGTACACTTTGCCCTTGTTCAACTTCAAAGCGAGAAATAAGTTCTTTAATGAGTAAAGGAATATCTTCTTTTCGTTCACGCAACGAAGGTGTTTCAATAGGAAAAACATTCAAACGATAAAAGAGATCTTCACGGAATGTTCCTGCGGTGATCATATCTTCTAAATGTTGATGTGTCGCAGCAATGATACGGACGTTGGTTTTAATACTCTTCGCCCCACCCACTCGTTCAAAAGTACGTTCTTGCAGAACACGTAATAATTTTACTTGCATGGGTTGAGGCATATCACCAATTTCATCAAGAAATAAAGTACCGCCTTCCGCCATTTCAAAACGTCCTTTGCGGGTAGATATAGCGCCAGTAAACGCGCCTTTTTCATGCCCGAACAATTCACTTTCGAGCAACTCACCCGGTATAGCGCCACAGTTAACCGGTACAAAAGGTCCTTTACTACGATCTGACAAGTTGTGAATATTACGGGCCACGACTTCTTTACCTGTACCTGATTCACCCAGAACGAGCACACTCGCTTGTGTATTCGCGACTTGTTCAATTAAAAATCGAACTTGTAACATAGGTTCACTCGTTCCAATTAATGAACGAAATAGCGAACTAGGGCCAGCATAGCTTCTTTTTGAGGGTAATTGGTTATGGTATTGATGACAGTGATGTACTTGTTCGGTGAGTTGGGCATAATTTAATGGTACAGCCAAGCTGCCTAATACATTTACAGCTTCCTTAAGCAATGTTGCATCAATAACATCATGTAGTATAAAAGGGGTTTCAGGGTGGTTTTTGACAAAATCTACGAGTAAACCACTGACTTTACCGCATAATATAACAGTAAGAATATTATCGGAATCGTTAAAATATTCATCAACATCTTCTTCAGGACATGCATGAAAATGTTCACCAACAAATGATAATACGGTAGCTATTTGATCGCGCCTTGCAATATCGTTATCAACGACAAGAACATGTTTTTGACCCTGCATATATATGAATAAACCACTATTTATAATAACTATAACTTTGATTTTAGCGAGATTCACTAAATAAGCAACAAAAAATTGACGGTATTAGGTCATTAATTTGACAAATTACTGCACCTTAAAAAGTTAATTATTCAATGATGAGTTATCACACTTATAAAAAGTTAATTTTGACTTAATAAAGATTCATTTTACTTATATCAGATTCAGCTTTAGCCAAACTTATTAAGCTACCAATATCTCGACAATAGCCATCAGTTTGCCAAAAGTTGAGCTTACCTAATAATTTAGGGATCAAATGAATACTAATATCAGATTCTTTTAACGTTGATTGTGCAATTAACTGACTGACACGTGGATCAAATAAATATATAGCGGCATTTGCTAAATTAGAAGGTGGATTTTCAACTTTTTCATGAAAAGCAGTCACTAATCCTGAATCATTGTATTCAATAATTCCACAGCTTTTAGGTGTGTCTGTATCGAATACCATCATAGTACCGAGAACATCATCCTTTTTCCTAAAAAATTGCTGTTGAAATTTTTGCCATGAACATAAACATAAGTTATCAGCATGGACAACGAGAACATTTTCATCTTTCCAAAAACCGAGTGTTGATTTTAGTGTGCCTAAAGTCCCAAGAAGTTCAGGTTCATGGAATATCGTTACATGCCTTTTAAACACTGAATTTTCAATAAACTCATGCACCTGCTCTGATAAATAATGGCTATTGATTAAAAACTCTTCAATGCCGCTTTCAGTCAGTTGTTCTAACCAAATTTGAAGTAAGGGTTTTCCATTGATTGGCACAAGACACTTAGGCAAAGTATTGGTTAGCGGGCGCAACCGAGTACCAAAACCGGCAGAAAGTAATATAGCTTTTTTAACTTGCGTCATAGTAATTGGTCAAACGCTTGTTGCAGTTCTTGGAATGAAAGTGGTTGATTACCTACTTTAGATACTTGGCAAGCAGCGGCGACAGAACCAATTAATGATGATAACCATAAATCGCCACCGCTAGCTAAAGCCATGGCCGTTGAAGCAAGCATACAGTCGCCAGCCCCCGCGGGGTCAACTACATTAGCCGCTAGTGCGGGTATTTTGTCGTTTGTCCAACTTCTAATTTTACCGCTGTCGGTAACATGTAACAACGCACCTTCATCGGCGAGTGTGACAATAATATTATGGCACTGCATTTTCTGATGGAGTTTTTCTGTCAAAATAATTAAACCGTCTCGCGTGTTATTCAAAGCAACACGGACTTCACGCTCAGTAGGCGTTATTAAATCGACATTCCTAAAGCGAGAAATATCACCGACTTGAGATGACGTTTGGCTGTCGGCTGCGATCATCACTTTTTTATCATTACAAAGCTCGACAATAGCATCCACTAGAGATTGCGGTAATACCCCGTAGTTAAAATCGGAAAAAATAACTAAGTCTATGTTATCAATTTCTGCCACTAGTTTTGTTAATATTGCTTCTTGAATATCAACACCGATATCGTGATCACGAAAATCATTCACTCTTAATAGCGTTTTATTTCCAACACGGTAACGACGTTTTTGTGTGGTAGGACGCGTATCATCTTGAAAGGTATTAGCGCTTAATTGGTACTCTGAAATTTTTTCTTGCGCGTATTTCCCTGCATCATCGTCACCCAGTACGGTATAAAAAGAGACACTTTTAGCCCCTAAAGACTTTGCATGCGCTGAGGTTATACCTGCCCCACCCAAGAACAATTTTTTTTCATCTGGTGTTACAACAATGGTAGGGTCTTCTTGTGACATACCTACCGCATTACATTGCATATATTCATCAATAATAGTGTCGCCAATGACAAGTACATTCAGTTTGCTAAAATTTTCGATTATTTGAGTAACCGCTTCGGGCGTTATTTTATGGTTCTTAATATAGCTTGATACTTTAGTAACGTTTAATAAAGGTTGGGTCTTTTCATGACTAAACACCGATGATGATTTTTGAAAGGTATAGCCGGAACTAAAAATTAATTTACCGCCCAGCTTCTCTAAAGCTAGTTTTTCAGCGTTAAACTTCCCTTCATGCTCACGTCCTTTGACCATGGCTTTGGGTCTAAGTTTTTCAATTAATTCGGTAGTTGGCAGAGCATTAATAAAGCAGTAATCAACAAAACTTAGTGATGAAACAACATCAGAGCGGTCTTCTTGATTGTTATATTGAGTACTGTGTATAATCTCGTCACTATTAACCGCCACCACTAAAAAGTCGCCACACTCTCTGGCAAAGCGTAATAAACGAATATGTCCCGGATGAAGAATATTGAAGTCGCCAGTGACTAATACAAGCTTTCCTAATAAATCACGTTTTTTTATAAGTTCGTCTAATATAATGGTCATTCTCAATTCGCTTAAATTGTTTTCAAATATTGAAATTATAATTAAAAGGTTATTACGGCTCGAGTGACTTTACGTTGTTCTATGTCATCAAGTGCTTGATTGATTTGTTCCAAACTATATTCATTTGATAACAACTTTTCTACAGGTAATCGATATTTATTAATAATATCAACAATAATCGGTAGGTCCTGATCGGGTTGTGTTGCCCCCCCCCAACTACCTTCTATTGATTTTCCACAAATAAGTTCAAAAGGATCAAGCTTGATTAGTTCACCAACAGGAGGGTGTGAGGCGAAAACACATCGTCCACCTCCGCGTTTAATTAATGAAAATGCCGCTTCTATTGTGCTCGTTTTACCTGCAGCTTCAACAATACTATCGAGCCCTAAAGGAAAATCTTTCTTAAATTGAGTGATACCTTCTTCATCAACACTATAACAATGAGTTGCGCCTAATTCTTTAGCTAATTTCAGCTTACTTTCTTCAATATCAAAGGCGATAATATTTTGTGGTTTAAAATGATTCATCGCTAAAAGTGCACTTAGGCCGATACCTCCTAGTCCATAAACCCCAACAGTACTATTATTTTTTGGCTTTAATTGATTAAGTACAATGCCCGCACCGGTTGGTAAAGCACAACCTAAAAGAACAGCAGTCTTTGGAGTAATACCTTTAGGTAACTTCACAACGCGATTTTCAGAAACTACCGCATAAGTAGAGAACGCGGTAACTGCACCAGAATTTATTAGTCGATTACCTTGCTGATATTGACAACCCCCAGCATCTAAGCCTAAACCTTTTATCCAGCCTAGAACAACACTATCTCCTCGTGATGCTTTTACTACATCATTCCCCGTTTCAACAACGGTTCCAACACCTTCATGCCCTAAAAGGTGCGGTAAAAATTTATCTTCGCCACGTTTCCCTCTTACCTCCATAAGTTGGCTATGACATACACCTGCATGGCTTAACTTGACCAAAAGCTGTCCACTTTTCAGCGTTGGGATTTCTATATCATGATGTATGACTAAAGGTTGTCCGGTTTTTTCTAAAACTGCACCACTAATTTTCATCGCTATGTTGCCTTATACTTTTCATGTCAGAAGGAATCAATAAGGTGGCTTCAACACTCACCCTCGTTGTATCCGAACGATTTTCCATTCCTCCATGTATGAGATCATCATGGAAAACAATATAATCCCCCTGACTTGTTGGTACATCGTAAATGTTCAACTGATTAATATCTTCATCAAATTTAGGTTTAGTCGTACCGGTATGATCAACTTCACCATGATAAGACCAGTCGTGCTTTAAATGAGAGCCTGGAATAACAGACAAGCCACTTAAACCCATTTCCACATCAAGCGCTATCCATATCTTTAGCCTACGCATACCTTTTGGCATAAACCCATGACCTAAATCCCAGAACCAACGATCAGCGTGCATTGAACCTATATCGCTATTACCTGGCCGAACAATACGCCAATACATTTCTTGCCAGCCGCAATCTTCTTCTGTAGCGATAGAGTCTATAGATAACTTTTGTTTAAGCTTTTTAAAAAAAGGAAGTTTAATAACTTGCTGAACGGCACTAGGTCCTAATATCCTGGCACTTTTCGGCCACATATTTTCGTGATTTATCAAATGTGAAAGGTGGTGATATTGAGACATATCTTGCAGGTAAAACTTTTTCACTTGCTTTGGTGCCATTGTGGCTAATCTATGTAAATACTGCTCCCGCACTAAAGTTTTGATAATGAGTAACTCATCATCTGACATTGAATTAACCAAAAAGCCTAAATCATTCTCAAACTGTTTAATATTTATTTCCTCTTAATTATCTATAAACTTTAAGTTTCGCGGAAGTAGTCATCTAAAACTTCAGAAAAACTTTGATTATCAATTTTTAACATATCATAACTCTTCATTTGCAAAGAACCGTAAGGAGTAGGTGATATTTCTTTAGATTGTGCTAAAACACTTTTAATTTTTCCAGGAATAAATTGTCTTGATAATAATTGCTTAGCCATTTCTGCGTATGATAAATCTTCTTTACCTGATAATTGAAATATCCCTACTTTTTTGTAAATAAGGAGTTCACATAAAAAGGAGTTAACAAAAAATAACGATATTGGAGCGGCACAATAATCACCAAATAATTCTATTTCCTGCTTATTCTCTGCTTTACTGAGTACTTGTTCGAAAAGAGTAAACTTGTGACCAATCACTTTAGTTAAACGAACTATCGCAGCATTTGATATGTTCGCTTTAATATACTGTTCAACTTTTACTTTATGTTCACCATACAGAGTAATAGGAGAATAGTTTTCATTCCATGGAATGAAGGGTTGTTGATGATTAAAAACTTGAGAACTCGATAGATAGACTATAAATATATTAAGTTTGTTTAATGCATCTAATAATTTACACGTATTAGTAACATTTATTTTTTCAGCTAATTCAGGTGTGTTTTGACACTTTGCTTCAGAAGTTATACCGACTAGAAAAACAATATGCGATATATGTTTTTCTTTCACTTTCGCAATTAAGTTAACAATAGAAGAATCGACAGTAAGGTCTAAATACCAAGAGTCCAGAGGCGACTTTCTAGATGTTTGATTAAAAGAGAGGCCTTTCTCTTCCAATGAGTTAGCTAACGACAGTCCAATAAAGCTATCACCGCCAATAATAAGTATTTCATTACTCGTACTCAATGATCTATCCTTTCATGTCAATTATCCAATATATTAAATTCTAACTTCCGCTCGATTTTCATTAAAACAGGTGAAGGGAAATCAGCTTATAATAAATAATATAATATTGCTGTTATCTAACATTATTCAATGTGTTTTTTTCATCAATATTAATGGAATAATAATCTTTAGCAATATCTTGAATCGCACTCGTATTCAATGGTGTGTAATAGCCCTCTTTTAAGTTTTTCGTTAAAGGGTGAAAAGTATTTTTAACCCTAAAATCTATTGCCCAGCGAGTCATATTAGTATGATTAACGGTTTGACCATGAATAAGGCCTAACGAAAATCCCAAGCCGGTTCCAAAAGGTAAAGATATACACTTTAATTGATGTTCATCTAGATCTAGAATTTCTTTTGGTGCATACAAAAAACCCATTTGATTCTTGGCTTTTCCACGCTCGACATCTTCTCGATTAAATTGTCTGATATGTCTCTTAGTGAACAAATGACTTTTAGGTATAACATTCAACCCACAACCTTCAACTTGACTAATTAAAGGTAACGATAATGACAATTCATAGGCCGAATTTCCGTAATCTGTATCTCGATGGATACCAATATTATCTAAAGCTTGGTTTGGTCTAGCTATACGTATGTAAAGGTTAGTTTGGACATCAAGGTCAGCACCAAAAATTGAAGTGAAAAATTCCAAATTATCTGTAACAAATTGACGATGTTTTTTGTCATTATTTAACTGATTAAAAACCGCGTATTGGAACTCTTCATGATGACTGTCATCTATTATTATTTCATGATATTTATCTAATGTAGTAAATTTTTCGCCAAAAAAGTCTTTAGCTATATTTTCACACGTTTGCTTAATTTCAGTTAAAGCACTTAATTGAGTAAATGAATGAGTAAAATAACCTTGAGTCTTAAAATCATCAATATTAATCATAATTAGAAAGGACCTTTGAAGTAGGTACCCGGAACATCATGATGCCCTGAACGAACTAATCCTTGATACAAATCAATTTCAAATTCTTTTGATACCATCTTGTGAGCCTTTTCAGCAATTTCTCTAGCGCCAAAATAATAATTTTTAGTTAACTCATAGCTCGTAGGTTCTGGAATATCTGGCATAGCCAACCGTTGTGGTGCGCATTTTAGGAAAGAGAATTTATTCTCTACTATTTGAGTAATTATATCTCCAGCAATTGAACCTGACGTAGCTCCACTATCTAGCACCAAAACTCGACCCGTTTTCTCGACTGATGAGTAAATTGTTTGCCAATCAATAGGTTTTACCGTTCTTAAATCGACCAATTCGGCAGTTATACCTTGCTCATTTAATGCAGTAACAGCAGCAATGGCCTCAATGGTAAGATACGACATGGCAATAATAGTAATATCAGTTCCTGAATTAACAACCCTCGCTTTATCTATAGGTAAATAATCTGGGTGCTGTTTTACATTATCATGAGCAACCACACCTTGCTGATTATGCAACCAACGATGTTCTAAAAAAATTACGGGGTTATTATCAAAAATACTTTCTACCAACATACTTTTTGCATCTTGCGGAGTAGATGGCATGAGCACTTTTAGACCGGGTATATGGGCAAATAGTGCTTGCAAGTTTTGAGCATGAGTTGGTCCTTGTCCCCAACCTCTGCCTATTAATAAACGAATTGTTAATGGTACAGGTCGTTGTCCATTAAACATATAGTTCCATTTAGCGGCGTTATTAATGAGTTGATCTAAAGCTAACAGAAAGAAATCGAGCCTTTGGTGAACCATTACAGGTCTCATTCCAGCAAGCGCTGCACCTATACCTATTCCTGTCATTGCATTCTCAGCCGTGGGCATATCAAAAATACGTTCAGGGAACTTTTCTACCAACCCTTTGGTGGTAGCAAAAATTCGCCCTGGATCATCAATACCTAAGCCATAACAAAAAACATCCTCTGATGTTTCCATAGCGGAAAATAAAGCTTGGTTAATAGCTTCAACATAACTTATTTCAGTGAGGGAAGATTCATTACTCATACGATGTCTCACAATATACGTGCTTGGTTAGTGTACTTTGATCAGGGAAAGGTGAATCTTCTGCAAATCTAAAAGCTTGTGTAATAAGCTCATTTATTTCAGAGCGCAATGTTTTCATTTCATTACGACTTACAATTTTATTTTCTAGTAACCAATTTTCAAATCTAGAAATAGGCTCTTTTTTCTGCCAAGCAATAAATTCATCCTCACTACGATAGCCAATATTGTTATCATAATTAGGCCCACAATGCTCACGCCACCTGTATGTCGACAACTCAATAAAACAGGGACCTTGACCTTGACGCGTTTGCTCAACTGCATGATGAAAAACATCATAATTACTAACCACATCATTACCATCACCTGAAAAGCTATTTAAACCTATCGCTTGTGCTAACTCGTGAATTTTTCTATCTTTAGGTTGTCGTTTATCTAAGCCCGTATAAACAGAATACAGGTTGTTTTCACAAACAAAAATAACAGGAAGTTGCTGTAAAACAGCGAAGTTTGCTGATTCATAAAAGGCACCTTCCTCAATAGCCCCATCACCTAGGTAGACAATGGTTACATCTGGTTGTTTTCGCATTTTTTGGCTGAGTGCCAGACCAACACCGATAGGAATAGTATTACCAACAATCGCAGTAGAACCTTTAAAGCCAACACTTTCATCAATTAAATGCATTGACCCGCCTCTTCCTCCGCTGCAACCAGTCGCTTTCCCATATATTTCAGCTAACATCGCTTGGGGACAATCACCTTTTGCTAAATAATGTGCATGAGCACGGTGAGTAGAAACAGCAAAATCTTGGTATGAAAGTAGAGCAGAAAGAGCGGCAGGGGCACCTTCTTGACCAATAGATAAATGTGTGGGACAGCGCATTTTTCCTTCTGAATATTTAGCTGCAATACCCTCTTCAATATCTCGTATCAAATATAGTTTTTTCAAAATAGTTAAGCAATGGGCACTATTTTCAATTAATTTACTCATTATACGCCTTAAGGAATGAACCAATAATAATCGCCGGTATAACCAACTTCTTTGAAAAAAGCTTTCCATTCATCAACATGCATAATTGTTTTAGCCGTTAAATTCCAAGCGAACATACGTTCTTTTTCAATATCATTTCGGTAGGCATCTACTGTTATAAAAGCTTTACCTTTACTTACACGCATAATTTCTTGTAGAGCGATAGCGCATTCTTCTCTTTCGAGGTTATGTACGGTATTGATACTAAAAACTATATCAAAGCTATTATCTTCATAGGGTAAATGTATTGCATTACCTACAGTTAGCTTGGACTGAACTTCTGGTTTTCCATTTGCTATTGCATATTCAGAAATATCTATGCCTTGAACATCTATGCCTGGAATAACTTCTGTAAAGTCGAATAGCATAAAACCTTTTGCACAGCCAACATCTAGAATTTTACTGTCAGAAGTCAAATTAAAATGCTGAGAAAAGTCGGGGATAACGGGTTGCCAAAAGCGTGAAAAATATTGAAAGCCACCATAGCCATATAAGCGTTCGCCATCAAAAAAATCTTCACCAAACTGTCGAGCAATCAAGCGCATTTTGTCAGTCAAAGCATCTTGCCTAGCAAGGGGATCACGTTTGCTTTGAGGATAATTTTTTAATAAATCAATTTCCATTCTTTCTACTGCCTATTCTTATGAATTACTTTTTATGTATATAATTTTGTGGTAACGCTTTTAAGTGAGATAAGTTGTTTTTGGCCCAAGTAATTGTTCTTAAAATACCTTGTTCTAAATTAATGGTGTCTTGCCAGTTAAGCTCTGTACGAAGCTTTTCACTATTTAATAAATATGCGGCGTCTTTTCCTTTCCTATCGTCAACCACTTCACAAACCTGATTAAAGTCGGCAGACATTGTTTCGCAAATCAATTCAACAAGTTGTCGTATAGTTACAGTTGATTCTGTCGCAATATGATAACAATCACCAAGGATACCACTTTGTGCAATTGACAATGTTGCCGTTGATACGTCATCAATGTGTATAAATGAGCGCTCTGAATGCCCACCGCCATGCAGTTGAAGCTTTTTACCTAGCAATATGTATAAAATAGTACGAGGAATAATACGATATAGTTGCTGACCTTCACCATACACATTTGCTGCTCTTGTACTAATAACAGGAAATTGATGAACATCGAAAAATGTTTTTAAGCTCATATCTGCCGCAGCGCGAGAAACAGCGTAAGGGGTACTTGGATTAAATGCTTGTTTTTCATTGATATACCCTGAACAACTCCCATAGATTTCTGGTGTCGAAATATGGATATATTTATCTAAATAATCCTTATGCCTTAACATATTATGTAATTTTATTGTCGATACTGTATTGGTCATAAACCAATGCTCGGGAAAATCCCAGCTTTGTCCTACCATACTTTGTGCGGCAAAATTATAGATGTGTGCTGGTTTTAATTTATCTAAAACAGCTTCAATTTCATTTAGATTTTGGTTTAAATCGAGCTGAAAAAAATTAACTTTATTCGAACTTTTAGCCCAGCTATAAGGCAATAAAGCTGTATGAGGTTCCATAGAACGGCTAATACCGATAACTTGATAACCTTGTTCTAATAAATATTTACAGTAACTAGCACCTGAAAATGAGTTACTACCAATAACACATACCGTTTGACTCATTTTTATTCCTTAATCATTCATTAGTCTTTAAATTACTTATTTACTTTACACACAGGGCGAACAAGTAATGTGCCATAGGGTAAAACCCTGTGTGTACTACTTCATCATTCATTGAAAAGAGAAATACATGTGTGAAGTGCTCTTCCAACAACCCTTTAAATGTCTCGCCTGACAAACAATTGACATGACCCTCTTTACTCTGCGGGGATGCAAAAACTTGTGACTCTAGAGATGGAATACCAATGATAGCAATACCATCATCCACCAAAGACTGCTGAAGGTTAGTCAAAATTAAATCTTCATGTTCCGGAGCTATATGTTCAAATACATCTAAACAATAAACAGCGTCATGCTTTAGCGTTGTAGGGCCTTTCAATATATCGTGAACTTGAGCATTTTTTTGCCAATCATAACGCGCATTACTTTTTACCGAATTAATAAACATCGGGTCAAAATCGGTTACAGCTAAATTTTGTACAGCATCAGCAACAAGGTGTGAGCCAAAAGCATCCGCACAGCCTACCTCCAAAACGTTATTTTTTCCGGCCAACATTTTGGCGACAAATTTGTAGCGAGATAAAACAAATACAACACGCTTTGGATCGTCTTGCCAAACTTGATTGATCATCACACCTAACTTAGTTTCAGGATAATCAAACAGTCCATTGTATTGTTCTTCTTTAGTTCTCTTCACTTTCATACCTTTAATTAACATATTTTAGCTTTTTAATAGAAATATTTAACTACACTTAAATATTGCTGACCGCGACCGAACCACTAATGAAAACTAGCAAAATCAGCCTTTAAGTTACCAGCGGATAATTGTTCTAGACCTTGTTGAAAATCGAGACTAGCTTGCTCTGTTTCTGGCATAACATCTCTTATTTGCATACCAACTTTTTCAATAACAACAATAAACTCTGTTAAGTCTTGGAGACGTTCATTTACTCTATAATTATCATGTATTGACATTGCTTGTTCGCAAAGCAAAGATAGTGTTTGGTAAGTTTCATCAGAAAATGCATGGCTAGGATCTACGCGATAATCTAACAAATAACTTGAGAAGCGAACTTGGCTTTTTTGCATTACCTCAATATTATTACCTGCACTATTCTTAATTGCTACGGGGGGCAGACCGAACATATTATATAGTGCAGTTCTCTGAGCAAAATTCTCATTCGACACAGCACCATTCTGATTAACAGGTACAGTAGTTAATGTGTCGTAAAAATCTAAAAAATTACTGTCGCTCATAATAATTCCTGTGAATACGTAAGTTTAATTACCCTGTGTTTCATCACACAAAATACGCATGAGCATATGACCAACAACTAGTTGTAAATCTTCTGATATTTGCATATCGTTAATGTCAAAATGCAACGGTAAGTCCAATATTTTTTTTGCCTGTCCACCGGAATACCCAAGTACACCAGCGGTATAAACACCTAATTTTTTAGCTACATTAATCGCTTGGATAATATTAACTGAGTTACCACTTCCGGTTAGCACAAGTAGCATATCCCCGGCATCAGCTTTTACTTCAAGTTGGCGAGAAAAAATATTGTCATAACCAATGTCATTACCCAAACAAGTTATTACTGAGGCATTAGCTGAAAGTGCTTCAACGCGTATCGCTCTAGCATTTTTAGGACTGACACCATAAAGGAAATCATTGGCAAGGTGTTGTGCGTTACCCGCGCTGCCTCCATTACCACAAATATAAAGTGACTTTCCGTTGATGATTAACTGTTTTAACTTTTCAGCTAATACTTCAACCCCTTGCCAGTCTGTATTCGCAAGTTGTTCTGCTAATGTTTGGGCATAATTTTTACAAGTAAAAGGCTTCATACGTTTACGACTCTTTTAAGACAGTTTTTTCCATCCATTTCAGGTTATACCACTTATCTTGGTCAACAAGTGTCCCTTCGTTGTAAGCTACAATCATTTCTTCAATTGCTATTCTTACATTCTTTTTAGGTCTGAAACCTGTCGCTAATAATTTATCTGAATTTACACGATATGAACGGGGATCATTAGATGGTGTAGTGACAACTTCCACGTTAATTTTTTCTTTGATTATTTCTGCAATTTCACCGATGGTAATATTTTCGAAACCAGCGTTATATATACCAAGAACTTGAGGATTTTCTAATAAGAATATATATAAGTCTGTAATATCGTCAATATGAATATTAGGACGGGCTTGATCTCCACCAAAAACAGTAACCTTACCATTTTTTAATGCTTGCATAGTTAACATATTAACAGCAACATCTAACCGCATACGCGGTGATAAACCACAAACAGTAGCCGGACGAATAATCTGTACTGTCATATCTTCGCTATAACTCATTAAGACACGTTCTGAAACCATCTTGGTTTTATTGTATTCAGAAATGGGTTCTAGTATAAGATCCTCAGTAACGTTATCTTCTTCTTTCACACCATACACACTGCCTGAAGAAGCATAAATAAAATGCTTAATACCTTCACGTTTTGCTCTATCAGCAAGTTGCATCGTCGCTAGTGCAGAAGTTTCCCAAGTAAGCTTGGGATCTAGATCACCGCAAGGATCATTAGCTATAGACGCTAAATGGATGATTGCGTCAACGCCATTTAGCGGTATTGACGCAGTATTGATAACATCACCTTTAATCACGGTTAAGTTTTTGTGTTCAGGTAATTGATTGCCGAACCACTGTAAATCGAACGCAATAACTTTATAATTTTTAGCTAATAATTTCGGCACTAAAACACTACCTTTATAGCCTGTTGCACCTGTTACTAATATATTTTTCAATGTAATCCTCAATTTTCAATCTACTTTATATGTCATTTAATCGCATAAATTTACTTAAATATCTCAGGATACTTTTTTAAAAATGAATGAGAAACAACTGATTGGCTATCTTTAAATATAAAATCTTCTGGTAAAAACTTTACATACTGTTTTTGAAGTTCGGTTGGACCATTAGTTAATTTTCTATTTTTGACTTGAAGAGAGAATTCCTTAACGGCATCGTATATATCATCTTCGTTATTATCGACATACTCGTAACCGTTTTCAGTCAATTCTTTGCTATTAAAAGTAAAAATTAAAGGTTTAGTATTCAGCGTTGATAATGTTTTCCCGGCACAAATATCTAAAATATTGACATCTGAACCATTTTGCAACAAACGTTTAGGGATAAAACGACTATTCTGCCCAAAACCTGGCGAAATAGGAACTGAATTTACAGTAAGTGTAGGAGTATCGAAAATAGCTGCAACACTTGACGGACCTGAATTTGTAGCAATGAAAAAATCGCAAACACTCAATAGGAAAACATCGATAAAGTCTCCATATTGTTCATTTCTCTCTATGCAAAAGTCAAAATAATTTGTTAAATTCTTTGATGACAAAGATTGATTACTCTTAGCTCCTATGCGAACAACTTTATAGCCTTGCTCAATAAGATACCGAATTGCTAAGCAATAACTTTCAATCTTAGTATCACGATAATCATGATAAGAAAAATCATGCCGAGGATATTTATTAGTTAAGTAATCACTATCTCTTAGATGCAAACAAACTATTTTATCTGTTTTTTCAATACCTAATTCAGATAGTAAATTCCATCCAAAATCAACATCTTGTATGGGTATATTAACTACAGAAGGACTCGACTGATAAATATTTATCAAGTTCTTGCTTCCTTGAGCATTAACCTCAATGGGATCTATCCCTCTTATTGTATTGTTAACATCATACGGGTATTCCGCGAAGAAAGGTTGTTCAAGCAACATCGGACGGGTTTTATAAAAATCAAACCAAAACTGATTTTCAATAATGTTGCTATAACTTTTAAGTAAATCGTATAAATAAGTGTTCGCTATTGTTGATGTATTACTAATAAATAAATACAAACAATCGTCATTATTATTTTGATTAAACCGAAGCAATGGTTCAATTTCACACGCTAAATGACCTATTCGACCAGTCGTCATAATGTTAACTTTTACTGTCTTATATTTAGGGTCAACGTCAGACAATAAGTTTAATAATAATTCCTGGCACTCTAGGTCATCCTCATCAATGCTAAGAGCAAAAACTAGTGAGATTATAGCTTCAGCAATATTATCCATTGCCATATAAGCTTTATATAACAACAAAAAACCAGTAACATCAGAACTACGCATATTGACATAGTGTTGAACTAACTTAAGATCTAAAGTCGCATTTCCTAATCCATCTAATGCTTTTAACTTATATAGCAAATACTCACTATTATTTGGGTCTTTAGCTAATAAAGTATTTGAAGCTTTTAACAGTTGAATAAAATTTCCTGTTTGCTCGAATTCATTTACTTGTTCGAGTAATTGACTTATTTTTAATCTAATTTGCATACCAGACCTCATATTCCTTTTTAAACAAAGCTATTGCTATAAATATATCCATATTTACTTTTACTGAATAGGCTTTGCAGGTTACATTATCAGCTTTAATTTTAATTACTGATAAATAGCGACTTTTTTAATAAAAGTATCGAAGTTAAATACATTGATATTAATGTATTTAAAATTTTTATCTAGATATTTATGTAAAAATTGAACCTAGAATAATAGAAAAACAATATTTTGATAAGAAAATAACCCTCATCATTTATTTGAAATAACATGCTAAAATTATGCCAATAGTTGATCAGTTTGAAATATTCATTAATAACTGATTACGGTATTATTCTTGCCTTTAACTATAGAAGTAACAAAAAGACGCCAATGTTTTGACTAGTTATGTAATACTAGTTAAGTTAATTTGAGCTACTACTTTCATTTATTTAATAAATAATATCAAAAAACATTTGTAACGGAAAAATAATGACGAAGTTATCAAACGAAAAAAATGAAGTCTTTAAAACTAATCCTTACGGTGAAAAATACCTTTATTCGATTAATCGCCATGTTTTTAATAAAGAAAGCTCGAGTAGTGTTTATAAGCGCCACTTCGCCAAACAATTTGAAAAAGAAGATAGCCTGTATCTTATTTTTGGTACTGACTCTGGCTTATTAACGAAGTTTATTTTCGAACAAGAAACGGCCAAAAATTCTCGTTTCCTTTTTATCGAACTACCTCATGTTATTGAGCAAATAAAACAAGCTATTCCTACTGATTACGACAAAGATATATTTGCTTTTACCACACCAGATAAATGGAAAGAAGACGCTGAAGCTTTTGAAATAAGTTTATATATATACAAAGACAGTATTCGTTATATTAAATCGCTCGCTGTGGTAAACGCTTACTGGGTTGAATACCACTCAACAAACCAAGATATTATTCGTGCATTAGAAATATTATTCTTCTTCACTCGAGCTATCGTTGGTGTATATCCTTTTATGACACGCCAATTAATGAATATATCCGAAAATCGGCATTCATCTGCTTTACTCAATGATTTATTCACAGGAAAAACCTGTGTCATATTAGGAGGTGGTCCATCACTCGATGACGATATTCAGTGGTTAAAAGACAACCAAGAAAACATTGTAATCATCGCTGTTTCTCGAATAGCAAAATTACTACTTAAACATGAATTAATACCCCACATTATCGTTTCAGTTGACCCCTACAGTGTTAGTTTTGATGTGAGTAAAGAGTTATTGCAATTACCTCCTCAGGTGCTTTTTTTACACGCTAACTGTGTCACTCCAGACTTATTATCACAATGGCATGGGAGAAGTATTTGCATTGGTAAGAGATTTCCATGGGAAGATGAAACTGATAAAAACAGCAGTATTATGAGCGGCCCTACCGTGACAAATACCGCGTTAAAAGCTGCGATAGAAATGGGTTTCAGCAACATTCTTCTCTCCGGTGTCGATTTGTGTTATTCGCAAACAGGAGTAAGTCATGCTTCAGGTAGCAACGAAGCAAAGGTAGGGCCTATTTTAGGCCAACCGGGTGTTTGGGTTGAAACATATGCAGGAGATAAAGCGGAAACATCAATTTCATTTGATAATGCTGTGTTAGCTTTATCTTCTCAAGCCAAAAAAGTGATAGATCAAGGCGTTTGCATCTACAATTTGTCAAAAAATGCCGCACGAACTAAACATATTGAACACATTCCCACATCCCAGTTGTCATTTGACGAAAAAGAAGATGATATCTGGCAAAAGATACATGCCGCTTTACCTGAAATTAATCAATCTGCGACCCGTGAAGATAACAATTTAATTTTAAATAAAGTTATTAAAGTATTAAAGAACATTCAAAAAATAAAACTTCTTGCCGAAGAAGCGCTTCAGTGCAACATAAAACTATTTTCAGTAAAAGGTAAAGAGAGTGAAAATTTCAAATACAAATTACGAATGGATAAAATTGAGAAAAAATTGACTACCAGCTATAAAAAAACCGAAGCATTTGTTAAAAACTTTGGTTTAAATGAGTTTATAAAATCGGCTCAAACTTCTCATGATGATTGGTCTGATGATAAAATAGAAGAAACTGGACGTTTGTACTATCAAGCATATATTGACTCAAGTGAAACCTTAGTAAAACTTCTTCAAGGCTGTATAGAGCGTATTAAAAGTAGAATAGAAGAAGAAAAAGAGTCACCAAATTTTGATATTATTTTTAAGCAATGGCAAAAAGACAAACATTTTGGTCGTGCTCAATCTTGGTTGAAGAATAGTCGCCACCACTCAGTGCAACTTACTGAAGAATTAACGGTAAAATTTGATGAACATTCTACAAAATTTGATAAAGTGCTCAACGATGACGACTCGCCACACTTAGCAAGAACTAAAAAGGAAGCTTCATTAGCAGGTGTAAGAAGAAAGATAATTGTATTATTTCATCAAAATAATATGGATGGTTTAAATGTCTTAGCAAATAGTCTGACTATCTACTCGGGTACTGAAGAGAATAAAAAGCTAGCTGAAGAATTATGCATACTTGCGCACGCCTTTCACTTTGTCATCAAAGGACAAGAAGCTAAAGCTATGCAATATTTTGAACTGTTAAATCAAGATGAAATTAAAGAAGATGAGCTACAACAAATAGCTTCTCTCGCACTTAAGCTTAAAGACTACGATAGAGCTGAGTGGGCTTTTAAGCGCTTATCGGCCTTAGCTAGCATTTACACATCTCAATATGCAAAAATATTAAAGTTACTAGGGAAGACTGAACAATCAATTACTTGTTATACCGACTACTTGCTTGAAAATCCCGAAGATGTTCAAGCATGGATCTCTTTAGGAACCCTCTATGAAGGTATAGATGCAAATGATGCTGCTAAAACAGCTTTTGAATGTGCGTTAGTACATGAACCAAATAATCATATTGCACTAGAATATTTAAAGAAAATTTAATTAATGTAGGAATAATCACAGGACTTTTTTGAAGGTACTTTTATAAACCTTTAGAATATATGTTTTTTGTATGGGTATCTCTTTTTCAAAGACTCTGAGGACTTATCAATTAATATAAACGTAGTCTCCTCTGATATAGAATGATGGAATAGTGCTTAGTTTACTTCAAGCATAATTTTAGCAGCTTTTTCAAAATCATCTAAGGTATCAATATCTATAGAGTCTCGTTCATTCATTATATAGGGTATACATTTACCATTATAAAATTGTGTTAGGTCTTTCGCGGGTAAAATAAAAATAGCCCCATTAGGTAGCATAATACCTTTATTCTTTTGACGTGCATGAACGGTTTTTTTCTGCTCTCCTTTGTCAACAAATTGCGCATACCCCTGTTGGTCGCAATTCATAATCCACGCATATTTTGCAGGTACCGAAAGGCAAGAAAAAACTCTTACATTATTTTCCATCTTATATTGAGAATAAAGCTTCAATGCTTCATCAATATGCTCAGATGTGCGAAGTGGTGAAGTCGGCTGTAAATTAATCAGCGTATCAAAGTCACCAAATTTATCTTGAATTTGTTGGTATCCATGCTGTAGTGCGGCCATTAAAGATGCGTCATCCCCTGCTAATTCCTCAGGACGTAAAACCACCTGCGCACCAAAACGGGTAGCTATTTCAGCATATTCTTCTGAATCAGTTGATACAACCACTGAATCAATAAATTCGCTTGCAAGAGCAGCTTCTATAGTCCAAGCCATCAATGGTTTACCATTAAGTTGCTTTATGTTTTTATCTTTAAGCCCTTTAGAACCACTTCTTGCGCCAATAAAAGCGATGACTTTATTATTTCCTCTCATTAAAAGTCGTTTTCCACGTCTATTTGAGCTTGATTATAATCATTCCATTTACCTATATCGCGCCAGTATTCATGTATTGGGAATACAGAAACTTTATCACCTTTTTCAATTTGAGCACTGATCAATGTTGGCATATCAATCACTTGATTCTTAGCGACTCGATTAATTAAAGAAGGAGTGATCACATAAATCCCAGCATTAACAAAAAACTTATTGGTAGGCTTTTCAACCATACTTACTAACTCATGACCGTTAGTTTGTACAACACCATAAGGTACTTGATATTCATATTCAGTTACGCACATTGTGGCAATACCATTTTTCTCATTGTGATATGCTAGCAAATACTCCAAATCAACCTTGGTCAGTAGGTCTCCATTCATCATGATTACGGGTAAATCTGGCATATCATCCGGTAATAAACCCAGAGCACCGCCAGTTCCCAATGGATATTCTTCATAAATATATTTAATATCGACTCCCCACTGAGAGCCATCACCAAAATAATCCTGTATTTTTTCAGGCATAAAATGCGTAGAGATATAAAAATTATGGAAACCTGATGCTATAAAGCTTTCCAAAATATTTTCTAGAATAGGCTTGCCACCGAGTTTTAATAATGGCTTAGGGCAATTGTCGGTCAATGGCTTTAATCGAGTGCCAAAACCACCTGCCATAAGAAATACAGGGTTATCGTGATGTGAGCGCCTTACAATTTTTTGTAAAGTTTCTAAGCCAACTAAAGTGCCTTTGTTAACAATTGGAATCGCTAACAAAGCATTTTTATTCATTAAGTTTAATAATTTGCTTCGAGAAGTACCAAACTCTGCTGTTAGTGGCGTTTTGTGCATAACATCAGATATCGAGCAATCCATGCTTTGATGACGTATCAATGCTCGCCTAACGTCTCCATCAGTAACAATACCTAAGAGCTTATTGTCGGTATCAACAACTAAAGCAAGCTGAAGAGCACCTTTGTCAATAACTTCAATGGTTTCAACCATAGTTGCTGATGGTTGTATTAATATACTTTCCCAATTTTGGCACATAACTTATCTTCCAAGTAGTCAAATACTAATATACAAGAGTTAAACTCATCGATGCAATAATTAAACCACTTTACTCGTAACTTACATGAATAAGCTGTTCAGGTTTAAAGTTATCTACCGCTTTACTGCCTAGTATTTCATAATATTGATTTGGCGATATTCCTGTTCCTGGCCTTTTGATCACCAAGTTTTCTTCAGTTAACACTTCACCTTTACATATTTCTTTTTTGGCAATAATGCTTTTACGTGCAATCCCTTTATTTTTTTCTTCACAAGCACTGGCGGTTTTTACAGATTGACCTAAAGAGACCTCTATCTCTCTGATCCCGTTAACCAGTGTTTTTAACTCATCAGGTTCTATTGAAGCTTTGTGATCTGGCCCCTGCATATTTCTGTCTAAGGTAAAGTGCTTTTCAATAACACAAGCTTCACGGGCAACTGCAGCTAACGAAACAGATATTCCCGCAGTATGATCTGAATAACCTATTGGTAAATCAAAAGTGTCCGACATAAGATCCATAGCTTTTAAATTTACTTGGTCAAAAGGGGCTGGATATTCGGTTGTACAATGCAATAAAGTTACTTTTTTCTTAAGTTGCTCTTGCCCATCCTTAGATTGATATGCTTGGAAAAAAGCATCACGATTTGGGGTTAATTCTTCAGTTTCATTGACTAACCCATAAGCTATTACGGCAAGCGCAAATTCAATTTCGGGAAGTGTCGACATTCCCGTAGATAAAATGATGTCGCAACCCGTAATTGCATGCTCGAGAACAAAAGGTGCATTAGTGATTTCCCCTGATGGGATTTTAAGCCGAGTTAGACAC
>Ga0105354_1000625_pt1 | contig 21829 bp, 18 predicted proteins | sample GOMGulsemesocosm_FD_83658 | JGI IMG/M metagenome (GOLD analysis project Ga0105354, IMG submission 83658) | Methane-oxidizing microbial communities from mesocosms in the Gulf of Mexico - GOM9B Gulf of Mexico | ecosystem: Environmental > Aquatic > Marine > Cold seeps | place: USA: Gulf of America...
CCAATCATAGCCACAATCTTTGTTGTACCTATGTCTAAACCAACCGCAATTCTACTGTCCTCCATAGCTTATTTTTTGGTGCAAATTACTTGTGATGCAATTTGTAAATTAACGCTGTTATATATCTTTATTGTTTTATCCTTTATCGCTTTTTTATAAAATGCCTTAAAGTTACTTAACTTCAAAGCTATATTTTCTGATGTCCCAAAGTCGATTAAAAAATCAAACTCTCGTAATAGAAATGTATACTTGTTTTTCGAAACAACTACACTAACTATTTCTTTTTTGAAAAACGGATCAGCATCAATGCTTTTCACTATTTCAAATACATCTGACAAGTTTTTTTTTGTCACCTCCCCGGTTACCAAAGGTACTCGCATAGAAAAATTTGGCGAAGTAGGCATCATTTTCCCTTCTTCGTCAATGTAAAAAGACTCGTTTGTTTGCACTCTTGCAAGTGGTGTTTTCTGTAAAACATCTACCCCAACCTCCCCATTTACAGAAACATACACATTTGCATCTCTGATATACGGATTCGTGTCTAATACAGATTCTATACTATTCAAATCTAAGGCATCTTTTCTTATGTTTTTCACACTACCTTTATTTAGTATTAACAAGTTATTAACCGTTTCTTCAGAAATTAATGGCTGTTCAGGTTTTTGAAAACTCACATTACTTGACACCAAAAACTTAGAATCATTACGCATTGAGGTAGAGATATATAAAAACAATATGAGTAACAACAGCAACAGCAACTTGATGTTTAGCACCCGTTTTTTAGAAAATCGTTTATCTTTAACTAATTCACTCATTTACAACAACTAACCTATTTTTTCTTTAATTCTTAAAACCTCAGCACCAATATCACCAGCACCAATTGTTAATATAATTTTTGCATCAGATTTTTTAATTTCTGAAATAATTTCATTTTTAGCTATTAATTTCTTGTTTTCGCTTGTCATTTTCCCCAATAACCACTCAGAATTAACCCCTGATATTGGCATTTCTCTTGCTGGATAAATATCCAGCAAACAAACCTCGTCAAACTGACTTAAACTTACAGCAAAATCCTCTACAAAATCTTGAGTTCTACTAAATAAATGAGGCTGAAATATCGCTAAAATTTTATCATTTGGATACATTTCTGTAACCGCCTGATATACTGCATTAATTTCTGTAGGATGATGTGCGTAATCATCTATATACACTAACTCATCTGATTTAATCTGATATGTAAATCGGCGCTCAACCCCTTTAAAAGAGGCCAACCCCTTTATCAAACCAGACACTTTAAAGCCATGATCATATGCCATAGCAAATGCCACTAATGCATTATTTAAATTATGTTGCCCCGGTAAGTTAAACGTTATCTTTTCCAATAATTCTTTAGGAGTTTTTATACTAAAATGATAGGTTCCGTTTATAATTTCAACATCTTGAATACTATAATTCGCATCTTCATTTACACCATAAGTAATACCTTCTAATGGCAAACCTTTTTTAACAAACAGTTTACTTTTATCTGACAACTTATTTGAAAATTCTACAAAACTCTTTTCCAACTCATCAGCTTGACCATAAATATCTAAATGATCCGCATCCATTGACGTAATACAGGCTACATCTGGAGACAACTGCAAGAACGACCTATCAAACTCATCAGCCTCAACTACTGACATTTCTGAGCCGTTTAATATTAAATTTGAATGGTAATTTTCTGTAATCCCCCCTAAAAAAGCAGTCATATCAGCATCACACACTTTTAATAAATGCCCTAAAATACTTGATGTTGTTGTTTTCCCATGTGTTCCTGCTACAGCAAAACAAAATGTGTTTTTAGTAATCAACCCTAACACTTCAGCTCGTTTTTGAACCAAAAAATTATTAGACACAAAATACTGTAATTCTTCATGTGATTTCTGAACTGCCGGTGTATATACTACCAATGTAGTTGCTGAATCTTTAAAATTACCTGGAATAACTGATACTTTATCTTCATAATGAACAGCAATTCCCATTTGCGCTAAACTTGCTGTTATTTTTGTAGGAGTTTTATCATACCCTGCCACTTGCTTTCCTATTTCTTTAAAATAGCGCGCAAGAGCACTCATACCGATACCACCGATACCTACAAAATAAACGTTATGTATATTATTTATATTCAAAATTATTTATTCAAAAATTTAAAGCCCTACCCCACCTATTCGTCCTACTTCTCGATACAAAATATTCTCATTTCATTACAAATACTCCTCTCAAAGTCACAACAGTCTCTTATTCTAATATTCTATCTCAATAACCCGAAGTCTACACCAATCACAAACCCATTGATGGTATTAATTTTTCAACTTCATCAACAATATCTTGAGTCGAATTTTCTAATGCTAATTTTTTAATCTCTATAGCTAAACTCTCCTGCATATCAACATTTGACAATAATTCACTACACTTTAATTCAAATTCGGAATCCAACTCCGACTCCTTTATTAACACTCCAGCACCTTTACTTGTAATTGCTTGCGCATTTTTAGTTTGATGATCCTCTGAAACATTTGGACTCGGTATAAATACAACTGGCTTACCTACCACACATAATTCAGAAACAGAACTTGCTCCTGAACGAGAAATAATCACATCAGCAGCAGCGTATGCCAAATCCATTCTATTCAAAAATGCATGTGTCTGCACATTATCCTTAACATTATGTTTTTTATACTCTTCTATATATAACTTTCCAGTCTGCCATATTAATTGCACACCTTTATTTTTAAAAAAAGACAACTCTTTATCTATAAGTTGATTTACTCTTCTTGCTCCTAAACTCCCCCCTAGTACTAAAATTGTTTTTTTAGATTTACCTAACTTAAAAAACTCTTGCGCCTCATTTCTTTTAGAAGATATATCTAACAAATCTTGACGTACTGGATTCCCTGTTTTTACGATTTTATCTTTTGGAAAAAATCGCTCTAAACCATCATAAGCAACACATATTTTCTTTGCTTTTTTTGACAATAATTTATTGGTTATTCCCGGAAAGGAGTTTTGCTCCTGAATTAACGTTGGCACCCCTTTAGCATTAGCCATTTGCAACAAAGGACCACTTGCAAAACCACCTGTGCCAATTGCAATATCTGGCTGAAACTGCTTCACTATCTTTTTTGCATTCCACAAACTACTAATTAGTTTAAATGGAAACAGTAAATTGTTTTTAGACAACAACTTTCGCTGTATTCCCGAAATCCAAAGCCCTTTTATTTTATAACCCGCAGCAGGCACCTTTTCCATCTCCATTCTATCATTAGCCCCTACAAACAAGAACTTAGTATCCGGATAACGTCTTTTTATTTCATCAGCAATAGCGATAGCAGGGTAAATATGACCTCCCGTTCCTCCTCCTGACACTATTACTTTTAAATTTTTCATGCTTACCTCCCTTAACAAGGAATCTTTTTTATATTTATTTTCTCAAAAAATCTTTTATTACCTTTCGATACTCTTTTTCAATCGTGAAATTCACTCGAAATGACAACGTCACTATACCCTCTATCATTTCTTATCTAACGCATTAAACTGACAACCTATGCCGCTTGATGCAATACATCAGACGGACTATCTTTTTTACTTATTTTCTCTTTTCCTTTTTTCTGACTTGCACTTACACTTAAAATTATTCCGAACGCCAAACAAGTCATCCAAATAGACGTTCCTCCTGAACTAATTAAAGGTAATGTCTGACCAGTTACCGGGAACAACTCAACCGCAACCGCCATATTAATTAGTGCTTGAAATATAATTGGCAAACCAACACCTACCACTAATAATTTTCCAAAAACAGTATCTACCTTATTTACTATTACTAACAATCGAAATAGCAATAACAAATAAAATAATAATATAGTCACCCCTACAACCAATCCCCACTCCTCAACTATTATCGCATAAATAAAATCAGAAGACGACTGTGGTAAAAAATTTTTCTGAACACTTTTCCCCGGCCCTAACCCGAACAACCTCCCGGAGGCTATTGCTGTTTTCGCTCGTTCTATTTGGTAATCTTCTTCTGTATCTTCTCCATTAGAGAAATTCTCAATTCGAGACAACCAAGTATCAACTCTATTAGGAAATGCATCAGGAAACGCCTTTGCTGTCATAAAAAAAAACAACACAAAAATCAATCCAGACCCTATAACTACCCCTATGTATTTTAATGGATACCCTCCTAAAAACACTAATACCAGCACCATTGAAAAGATCAATGCAGCAGTAGAAAAATTAGCAGGAAAAATCAATAGTAAAACCAACACAACTGGAGTCCACAACTCTATAGCACTCTCTTTAAACGTAATTACTTTATCTTTTATTTTAGACAAGTACCTAGCTACATACACCATTAACACCACTGCTGCCAACGTAGATGTTTGAAATGAAAAACCTACTACTGGCACTCTAATCCATCTACTCGCATTTGCTCCTCCAATCGTAGTTCCTTGCATTAAGGTTATCCCTAACAACACAATTACGACAGGTAACAATATCATTGACAATCCTTTAAATTGATGATACTGTATTTTATGTACCCCATATATTATTCCGAAACCTAACACTAAATGCACCCCGTGTTTCAACAATAATGTAAAAGTACTTCTACCATACAAATTTGCTAAATTACTACTGGCGCTATACACTGGTAAAAAAGAAAACAATGCCAACAATGCTATGATTGCCCACAGGGTTTTATCTCCACCAATATTTTTTAGTATTACACTCATTATAAATTACGTATTGCTGCTTTAAACTGTCTACCTCTATCTTCGTAGTTATCAAATAAATCGAAACTAGCACAAGCTGGCGACAATAATACATTATCTCCTTTTTCAGCTAACTTATACGCCATTTTTACAGCCTCATTAATTGACTCCGTCTCAACTAATGTTTCAACAGTATTATGAAAAACATTTTTAATTTTTTTATTATCCTTCCCCAAGCAAATTATCGCCTTAACCTTTTCATTAACCAGTGATAATAACTCCGTATAATCATTCCCCTTATCAACACCACCAACAATCCAAACCGTAGGTGACTGCATACTATCTAACGCATAAAACACTGCATTAATATTTGTAGCCTTTGAATCATTTATATACTGAACATTCTGGATTTTTAACACCTTTTCTAACCTGTGTTCAACACCTTGAAAATTTGACAAACTCTCACGAATAGTTGCTTTTCTGATTTTTAATAAGTTTGCAACTGCAGCAGACGCCATTGCGTTCTTTACATTGTGCTTTCCTTCTAATGCTAAGTTTTTTACTGGCATAGTGATTATCTCTTCGTTAATTGTTAGTTTAATATTGTCATTGTCTAAACAGACACCTTGTTTTATTTTTTTAGTTAAAGAAAACGGTATCAACGTTGCTTTAACTTCATGAGTACTCAAGTACTTTTCTACCTCCTCATCATCTGCATCATATATTAAATAATCATCAGCAGTTTGATTCTTTGTTATTCTAAATTTTGATGCGATGTAATTTTCATATTTATAATCATATCGATCTAAATGATCTTCAGAAATATTAGTTATTACCGCTATATGTGGCTTAAAGTTTTCAATCCCGTCCAACTGAAAACTACTCAGCTCCAATACATAATTATCATAGTTTCCTTCAGCTACTTGTTCCGCAAAACTATCTCCTATATTACCCGCAATACCTACATTAATCTCATCTTTCAATACATGATACGTCAAAAGCGTTGTTGTAGTTTTACCATTACTTCCTGTTATCCCAACTATTGTTGCCTCTGTAAACTGAGCCGCAAACTCAATTTCGGATATAACTGATATTCCTTTTTTCAATAACTCTTGTACTAATGTTACTTTATCCGGAATACCCGGACTTTTCATAACTACATCAGCATTTAATATTTTTGACTCTGTATGTTGCCTCTCCTCCCAATCAATGTCATTTTCAAGCAACACCGTTTTATACTTTTTCTTTATTTCTCCTTTATCAGAAACAAAGACATCATAACCTTTTTGCTTCCCCAAAATAGCTGTGCCAACACCACTCTCTCCTCCTCCTAAAACTACCAATCTTTTCATTTATCGCAGTTTCAAGGTTACCATAGTCAATACGGCCAACATAATTGCCACAATCCAAAAACGATTTACAATTTTACTTTCGTGCATTCCTTTTTTCTGGTAGTGATGATGCAATGGCGACATCAAGAAAATTCGCTTTCCTTCTCCGTATTTTTTCTTTGTATATTTAAAATAACTTACTTGTAATACCACAGATAAATTCTCAGCCAAGAATATTCCACATAAAATCGGAATCAATAACTCTTTACGAACCGCTATTGCTATAACCGCAATTATACCGCCTATAGTTAAACTACCTGTATCCCCCATAAACACTTGTGCAGGAAATGTATTATACCATAAAAACCCAATTAAAGCACCAACAAAAGCCCCCACGAAAATAGTCATTTCCCCTATTCGAGGTATGTACATAATATTTAAATAATCAGAGAAAATGATATTTCCTGACAACCAAGTAAACAACCCTAATACTATTACTGAAATAACCGATGTTCCTGCCGCTAAACCATCAATACCATCAGTTAAATTTGCGCCATTAGAAACTGCTGTGATAATAAAAATCACTATTGGGATAAATATTATCCATGCGTATCTACCCCAATCTTCATTAAAAAAAGTAAGCACATCAGCATAATCAAATTCATTATTTTTCAAAAATGGAATAGTTGTTTTTGTAGATTTAGTTTCAGGATAGAATTCTTTAGTCGCAGGATTATGAAGCAACAACACGGAACTATCATTACTTACCATTGCAGTTTGAATTTGCGCCGGCACTTGTTCTTTTATCGTTACATTTTCATTAAAATATAATACCGTTCCAACAATAACACCTAAACCAACTTGCCCTAAAACTTTAAACTTTCCTTTTAACCCTTCTTTGTCATTCTTAAACTTCTTAATGTAATCATCTAAAAATCCGATGGCACCCATCCACACTGTTGTAACTATCAATAATATTATATACACATTATCCAACTTTGCAAACAACAATACCGGAATTAGCGTAGCGATTATAATAATGATTCCTCCCATAGTAGGAGTTCCTTGTTTTTCTTTTTGACCATCTAAACCTAAATCTCTTACTGTTTCCCCTATTTGTTGATTTCTTAAATAATTGATAATATGCTTACCAAATATCATTGATATTAATAATGAAACCATTACCGCCAATGCAGCCCTAAACGAAATAAACTGAAATACTGTAGCTCCAGTTAATTGATATTGTTGTTCTAAATACTCAAATAAGTAATACAGCATATTTTATTTATTTAGTTTTATTAGTAGCTCATTAACTGTTTTTAAATCGTCAAAATCAGTTCTTACTCCGTTCACTTCCTGATAAGTTTCATGCCCCTTGCCCGCTATCAGAATTATATCATTTACACCTGCCATTTGACAAGCAGTTTTTATTGCTTGCTTTCTATTATTTATAGAAATTGTTTTTTTATAATTTTCAGGAGACACCCCAGCTTCCATTTCTTCAATAATTACATCAGGATTTTCTGTACGTGGGTTATCACTTGTAAAAATCGCCGTAGTACTTAATATTGACGCAATATTTGCCATTTTAGGACGCTTTGTTTTATCCCTATCTCCACCACAACCAACTACAGTAAACAATTGTTCATTACCTGTTCTGATATTATTAATTGTTTCCAATACATTTTTCAATGCATCTGGCGTATGTGCATAATCTACAATAGCTGTGATTTTATCCTCTTTAGATACCATGTATTCAAATCGTCCACTTACATTTTCTAACAAGCTTATTAAACGTAAATTCTCATTCATCTCTAAGCCTAACAATTCTCCTGTAGCGAATATTGCCAGTAAATTATACGCATTAAAGCTTCCGATTAACTTTGTCCATAATTCATTATCATTCACTTTTAATAGCAATCCTGAAAACTGATTTTCTAATATTTGTGCTTTATAATCTGCATAACTTTTTAAAGCATAAGACACTTTCTTAGCCTTAGTATTCTGAAGCATTATTTCACCATTCTTATCATCAACATTAGTTAATGCAAAGGCAGTTTTTGGCAATTCATCAAAGAATCGTTTTTTAACATCTCTGTATTCTGCAAAAGTTTCATGATAATCCAAATGATCATGAGATAAGTTTGTAAATATTCCTCCGCGAAATTGCAACCCTGCAGTACGTTTTTGATGAATCCCATGAGAACTCACTTCCATAAAACAAAACTCAACACCTTCGTCGTTCATCAACTGTAAATAATGATTTATCGTTAACGAATCTGGCGTAGTATGTGTTGCCTTATACTCCGTTTCATCTACCATTATTTTCACTGTAGACAACAAACCGACTTTATATCCTGCATTTTTAAATTGCTGATACAATAATGACGCTATCGTAGTTTTTCCGTTAGTCCCAGTAACTCCAACTAATTGCAAATTAGCTGATGGGTTCTCAAAGTAATTAGAAGCCATTATCGCTAAGGCTGAATTTGCATCAGCAACCTGAACATAAGTAACTTTGTCCTTTTTTTCTTCTGGTAACACCTCACAAACAATTACTTTAGCTTGTAAATTAATTGCTTTGTCAATATAATCATGACCATCAACCAATGTTCCTTTAAGCGCTACAAACACATCATTTTCTTGCACTTTTCTTGAGTCAAACTCGATTTTTGAAATAGCAACATCTGAACTCCCTATTACAGAATCCAACGCAACTTTATACAATATGTCTTTCAAATTTCTCATGACAACTCTAAAACAATTTCTTTATTATTTGATATTTTCTCCCCAACATTAAGCGATTGTTTTTTCACCTTCCCGTTACCTTTTATTGACACTTTTAATCCTAAGTTTTCTAAAAATGATAAAGCATCCATACCACTCATACCAACAACATTTGGAACCAACTTATAATCCTTTTGACTTTTCTTAAAATAAGAATCGTACTGTTCATTCAACTTATCACTTTCAACAACACTCACATCAACCTCATCTACTAAAGGTGTGTCAGTATATATTTTCTTTGCTATTTTTTTAAATACAGGTGCAGCAACTACATTACCGTAATACCCAATTGATATTTTCGGCTTATGTATAACCACTATACAAGAATACTGAGGGTTATCCGCTGGAAAATAACCAGAGAATGATGCTATATATTGTTTTGGGTTATTTTTATTTCCATAGTTTGTTGTACACGTCCCTGTTTTACCTGCCATTGAAAACTCCTTTGAATAAATGTTTTTCGCAGTTCCTCTTACCACTACATTCTTCATCATTTCTTTTACCTTACCTATCGTTGCGTCAGAACATATTTTTGGATTCAATACCTCTTTTTCAAACACTTTAATCGGGGTACTATTTTTAAAATCCCTGATTTCTTTTACAAATCGTGGCTTTACCATTTCTCCATTATTTGCAATAGCATTATAGAAAGTCAACGTTTGTAATGGCGTTAACGAAACCCCATACCCATAAGCCATCCAAGGCAAAGAAATCCCACTCCATAGCTTATCATTTGGATGCGGAATAAAAGGCTCTCCTTCTCCTTTAAAATCCAAACCAAGCCTATCATTCAAGCCCATATTATACAACCTGTTAACAAAACGTTCAGGATCATTTTTAAAACCTTTATGCACTATTTTTACAAAACCAGTATTTGAAGACACCTCAAAAGCTCTTGCTGCCGATATTTTCCCGTAACCACCATGTCTTGAATCCCTAACATGTTTCCCGTAAAAAGTCAACACCCCTTTTTCAGTATCGACCACTGTACTCGAGTCAATAGCTTTATCCTCCAAAGCAGCAACCATTACCATCAACTTAAATGTAGACCCTGGCTCATGAGACTCCCCAACCGCATGATTCAACTGCTCAGAGTATTTTCCTTTTGAATTTCTTTTTAAATTAGAAATAGCTTTCACTTCTCCAGTTTTAGTTTCCATAACCACCACTGTCCCATGTTCTGCCTCAAATTTTTCTAACTGCCCCAACAATGCATGGTGTGCAATATCCTGAATATTTACATTTAATGTTGAAATTACATCCAACCCATTCTTAGGCTCCCTTTCATTTTCATCATTAATTGGCTTATACTGCCCCTTTGCTATTTTTTGCTTCAAACGCTCACCATCTTCTCCAACTAAATAATCATCTCCAAATGCCCCCTCTATTCCTGCACCTGAACCCTTCCAGCCAATTGTTCTTCTTGCAATTTCAGCTATTGGATGCTCTCTAATAGTATGCTGTTCAACTATAATACCACCTTTATAAGCCCCAAGATTAAATATTGGAAACCCCTTGATTTTTACATAATCAGAATACCCTAAATTTCTCGTAATTAAAGCATACCTATTTTTGGTTCTTCTTGCTTTACTAAGTTTTGCTTTATAATATCCTGAAGTTTTCCCGAGCATTCTTGACAATGAATCACACAACTGATTTATATTCTCTGAAAAGTTCTTTTTTGATACAGTAACTGCATCAAACCTGATATCGTATTTCGGTACTGAAGTAGCTAACAAACTCCCGTCATCAGCATAAATACTACCCCTATTTGCCTTAACAACAACTCTTTTTATTGTACGAGACTCCGCTAAAGCTCTATATTTATCTCCTTGAATGTATTGCACACTAAACAGCTTATACACAATTAATAGCGCAAACACTAAGAAAAGTATCATCACTATATATAACCTGTTTAATATGTTTTTACTTGCTACTGACACAAATACAACTATTTTGTAATTACTCTTATTTTCTTTGGAGGAACATTTGAAGACCTCAAGCCTCTTTTATTCATTTTTACTGCTACTTTAGACTCCATTTTCAACTTCATTAACTGAGACCTTAAATCAACATACTCTGATCTCAATTCTTTTACCTTTTTATCTAAATCACCAATTTCAAAAACTTTTTTCTCGGCATGATGAGAACTCGCAATCATGACCAATAACAACAAGACTGAAAACCCAATAAACATCCAGTTTTTTAAGGCATCTTTATCAACTAAAAAACGTCCCTTTAATATATTTAATAGTTTATTTTTCAATTCGCTCTGCTATTCTAAGTTTCGCACTTCTTGCTCTGCTATTTATTTTTATCTCCTCTTTGGTAGGTATAATCATTTTCCCTTTCTTCTTAAAAGGAACAGATATGTTTCCGTAAAAATCTTTTTCCGGCTCCCCCTCAAACAAACCACTTCTTATAAACCGTTTCACCAACCTATCTTCCAATGAGTGGTATGATATCATGCTTATCCGCCCTCCTTTTTCTAAAATTTCAGGGGATTGCATTAACAATTCTTCTATTACGACTAACTCTTCATTCACCTCAATACGAATAGCTTGAAATATTTTAGCCAACACTTTATGCTCTGCGTGCTGAGGCAAAAATTGACTAACAACAAGCTTAAAATCTGCAATTGTATTTATTTTCTCATCCCTCGAAGCAACAATTTTAGCCGCAATAGCTTTTGCATTTGTCAATTCACCATAAACAGAAAACATCCTTCTTAACTGTTCTTCTGAATAATTATTCACAACATCATGAGCTGAAACTTTCATTTTCTTACTCATACGCATATCTAATTCAGCTTCAAAACGAATAGAAAACCCTCTTCCTGCTTCATCAAATTGATGTGAAGAAACCCCAAAATCACCCAATATCCCATCAACTTTTCTTACGCCATGAAAACGTAAAAAACGTTTTATAAATCGAAAATTTTCATGAATTAAAGTAAAACGTTCATCATCAATCGTATTCTTAATTGCATCCTCATCTTGATCAAAAGCAAACAACCTTCCTTTATCACTCAACCTAGACAATATCTCTCTTGAATGGCCTCCGCCACCAAAAGTAACATCAACATACACTCCGTCAGGATTAATATTTAACCCATCTACACTTTCTTTTAATAATACTGGATTATGATACTCCATTGAACTCATCATTTTTATCTCCCATAACCTCTTCTGCTAAATCTGCAAAATCTACAGCAGCATCATTTATAGCCGATTCATATTTATCTTTATCCCAAACCTCCAAAATACTCCCCGCTGAAGAAATTACAATTTCTTTCTCCAAACCAGAATACCCAATTAAATCTTTCGCGACAAGCAATCTTCCAGACGCATCTAACTCTACCATTTTCAATCCTGCGGTTAACCGTCTTATGAAATCATTGTTCTTCCTATCGAACCTATTTAACTTATTCACCTTCTGCATAACTCCATCCCACTCATCCATTGGATACAATTCCAAACATGGCTGAAAAACAGATCTCTTCAACACAAATCCTTTTTCCAAAATAGGCAACAACTGCTTTTTCAGTGCACTAGGCAGCATTACACGCCCTTTTGCATCGATTTTACACTCATATGTCCCTATTAAATTAATCACGGAATTATATTGTTTTATTACTTTTCAAAGATATGAAGAAATTTCCCACATTTTACCACAACCCCCCACTTTGTTAATAAGTTTTACCACCCTTCATCTAATCAAGTGTAAATAATGGACTATGAGGTTGTTAAGAAGTTATTTTAGAAGATAAAAAAGCATCTTAATGACCTAAAAAATAGTCTGTCTGAAGTGAAAAAAAAAGTGTAAATTTGCAGATTGTTACAACAGCATCTATACCTAATTTATAGCACTGTAGAATACGACCCAATATGAAATTTAAATTAAAAAAAGATAAAGAATATAATTTTATTGAAGTAGGCGAGGGCACACCAATAGTAGTCTTACATGGACTAATGGGCGGACTAAGCAACTTTGAAGGAGTTACTAATTATTTTCCTGAAAAAGGTTATCGGATAATTATACCCGAACTACCTATATACACCATGTCTTTAATAAAAACAAACGTTAAAAGTTTTGCTAATTATGTAAAAGATTTTTTAGACTCTAGAGGCTTAACCAACGTTATTTTATTAGGTAATTCTTTAGGAGGACATATTGCTTTATTGTTTTCAAAAATGTACCCTGAATATGTAAAAGGGCTTGTGATTACAGGTAGTTCTGGACTATATGAAAGCGCAATGGGAAGTGGCTACCCCAAAAGAGGAGACTATGAATTCATTAAGAAAAAAGCAGAAGACGTTTTTTATGAGCCTAAAATCGCCACTAAAGAAATTGTAGATGAAGTTTATGACACTGTAAACAATAGGCATAAATTAATACGTACTCTTGCAATTGCAAAAAGCGCCATCCGCCACAACATGGCAAAGGATTTACCTAAAATGAAGCAACCAACTTGTATTATCTGGGGCAAAAACGACAATGTCACCCCCCCAAATGTAGCTGATGAATTTCATGAATTACTACCCGATTCTGATCTGTATTGGATAGACGAATGTGGTCATGCAGCAATGATGGAAGTACCTGACACTTTTAATGATTTGTTAGATGAATGGCTTACAAAAAGAAAATTATAATACTTCAACCTCGGTTGACAAATTAGTACCTATACAATGAAAATCAAATCTGCTGAGTTTGTAATAAGCAACTCTTTAGTTGCAAAATGCCCTAAAGATCGTTTGCCGGAATACGCTTTTATTGGTCGTTCTAATGTTGGGAAGTCTTCATTAATTAACATGCTAACCAATAAAAAGAGTTTAGCTAAAACTTCTGGAAGACCAGGAAAAACTCAACTAATTAACCACTTCCTCATCAACAAAGAATGGTTTTTAGTAGATTTACCAGGGTACGGATATGCAAGAGTTTCAAAAAAATCAAAAAAGACATTCCAAAAATTCATAACTGATTATTTTGAAAAAAGAGAACAAATGGTTTGCGCCTTTGTTTTAGTTGACAGTAGACACGAACCTCAAAAAGTTGATTTAGAATTCATGGAGTGGTTAGGAATTAACCAAGTTCCATTTAATATTATTTTCACAAAAGCCGACAAACTAAAACCCGAAGCTCTAAAAAGAAACGTTGCCAAATACCAAGAAATACTTTTAGAAACTTGGGAAGAGTGCCCACAACATTTCACCACCTCCTCAAGTAACTATTATGGTAAAGAAGAGCTATTAGCCTACATAAACAACATAAATGAATCAATGGAGAAATAAAAAGCTATACTGCTTTAAATTTTATCTCATACAAAGTACCATTCTTATTCACTTGCCTTAAAGAGCCATCAAGTTGCCTGATAAACGACTTGATTAGCTTTGCTCCCATGTTTCCTGACTCAATAACATTATCCATTCCTATCCCATCATCACCTACTTCTAATTCGTATTCTTTTTCAGTATTAGACCTCTTTAAACGTACCGAAATAACTCCTTTCACCCTACCCACAAAGGCATGTTTTAGCGAATTAACCACCAACTCATTCACTACTAAACCTAAAGGAATTAATGTATCCATATTAAACTCTATCGGATCTATATTTAACTGTATTTGAATATCCTTATCTAACCTGTAAGCTTCCACCAAATCCCTAACCAATTTATTGAGGTGTTTTTCAACACTAATCTTAATCAGGCTATCAGTTTTATACATCTCTTCGTGCAACCTAGCCATTGATAGCACTCTATTTTGAACCTTCTTAAAAAACTCAACTGTCTTAACATCATCAACTGTAGATGACTGCATTCTAAGCAAGCTATTTACGATTTGCAAATTATTCTTCACTCTATGATGTATTTCTTTTAACATCATCGTTTTTAAATCATTTTCCGCTTTATAGTGCTTCAAGTTCACCTGACCAATCCTTATTTTAAATATCGAAAACACCATTGCCAAAAAACCTAATACACTTAAAAAATAAAACCAATTAGTCTTCCAAAAGGGAGGGGCTATTTCGATTTCTAACTGAGCCGGTATCTCATTCCAAATCCCGTCTTTATTTGCTGCCTTCACCTTAAAAAAATAGGTTCCTGGATCAAGATTAGTGTACGTCGCCCTCCTGTTTCTTGAATCTGTAGACACCCATTTATCATCAAAACCCTCCAACTTATATTCAAACATATTTCGCTTGGGACTTAAATAATGTGAGGCTGCAAACTCAATTGAAAAAACACTATGGTTATAATTTAAATTAATTTTCTCTACCTCATTTATCTCTTTCTTTAAAACTATTTCAGACTCTCCCGAAACCCCTAATTCTAAGAATGATTTCCCAGGTAATATTGTTGTATTAAATATTGAAAAATCTGTCAATATAATCTCTGGTGATACTTGGTCATTATCAATTTTATCAGGGTAAAAAGCATTGAAACCGTCATTACCACCAAAATACATCCTTCCAGTTCTACTTAAATGAAATGCTCCTTGATTAAACTCATTTCCCTGAACACCATCGTTTTCATCAAAATTTCTAAAAGTCTCCTTTTCTGGGTCAAAACAAGACAAACCATTATTACTACTCAACCATAGTTTATTTCCCTCATCAATAAGCAAATTATACACCACATTATTTAGAAGCCCATCATTTGTTGTATAATACTTAATTTCATTTGTAGCTGTATTAAACCTATTTAAACCACCACCATATGTTGCTAACCACAAAACACTTCTCTCCCCCTCTTGAATACAATAGACTTTATTATGCGAAACCGTATTTTTTTTCCCTTGCTGATACCTGAAACGTTTAACCGCTTTAATTTTAGTATTTAATTTCACTAATCCACTTTGAGAACCTAACCACAAAACTGAATCCTTCTTTAATATATGCGCTATATTAATTTTCTCTTTTTCAAACTCATCATATTCTGTTAACACATACCTTGGCTCCTTATACTCATTATTTAGTATCCCCTTAACATTAAACTCAACCAATCCTTTATAAAACACTCCAACTAACATTTTATTATTGATTTCATCCTCACAAAAAGTCAAGACTCGTAAGTTTTTATTTACATGAACGAAACTGACTTCTATATCTTTATCAAAAATTCGATCAACAAACTTACTCTCTAAAACGGAAATACCTCCGTCTGTCCCAATCCAAATATTCCCATTAGAATCCTCTATAAGCGCCCCTGCAAATTCCTGAATTATACCTTTTACTTTATTTGTTTCAAGCCCAAAATATCTTGTCTCTCTTGTTTCCTCATTTATTACATAAACCCCATGATTTGTACCCCACCAAACATTTTTATTCCTATCCTCTAATATTGTCCAAATGTTTTTATCATTGGAGTTCTTAATATTTTTATCAGGTGTTTTATAATAATTGAAATTTTTTGAAAACGGACTAAACCTATTTACCCCACCTCCATAAGTCCCAACCCAAACGGCTCCTGATCTATCTTGGAAAACTGACATTACAATATCATTTGATAAACTTTTAGGGTTCGCTAAATTTTGTTTGTAGCAATAAAAACTCTCGCTTTTCTTATCAAACACATTCAAACCCGCTGCTGTACCTACCCAAAAAAACCCTTCACTATCCTTAATAACATCTGTCACAAAATCACTTGAAATAGTTGACGCATCATTTTCATCGTGAGTATATCTCTTAACTTTCTCAGTATCTCCGCTATAAACATACATCCCTTCATTTGTCCCTATAACAATATCATCATTTTTATCCTGAGCAAAACCGCAAGAATTATGTGAAAATGCTTTATTTGATTCTTTTAAAGAAAGTATTTTTTGAAAAATTTCAGTTTCTAAACTCATTTTATACACACTCTGAGATGTACGAATCCATAGATTCTTTTGCTTATCAACAAAAAGACGATACACTTCATCATCTAAAAAACCAACATCTTTATACGTTTCGGACACAAACGGTATGAATTCACCAGTCTTAGGATTAAACTTATTTAAACCTTTACTTGTTCCCACCCATAAACGCCCATCCAAACCACTTGTTATTGATAAAACCATGTTATTAGACAGCGAAAACTCATTCTCTTTATCAGATATATAACGAGTAACAACTCCTGTATTAGGGTCTAACCTATTCAATCCTCCGAAGGTCCCTACCCATATTTCACTATCACTACCTTGAAAAAAACTAGTTATAATATTATCACTTAAACTATTTATATCATCTGGAGAACTCCTATAAACTTTAAAATCATAGCCATCAAACCTATTTAACCCATCATCAGTACCTATCCAAATAAACCCATTAGAATCTTGATCAATAAAATTTGCAACTAAATGAGATAACCCATCATTCACGGAGATATGTGTGAACTTTATATCTGACTCCTGCGCATTTATAATATTAAATGCACACGTATACATCAAAATACAAATAAGCACTTTGATGTAATCACAGGTAAACATCCTTTCAACATGAGTCATTTTAGCTTGGCTTTAACTATTAAATCACTGTGTTATTTTTTAATAAAACAAAGACATTGAGCCCTTTAAATTTACAATAATTTTTCCACTCATAAAGAACATACTTTAAACAATTACAGCAGATTAACCGATGGAATATGGTTTTTTTCTAAAAAAAACTCCATCATTAATGATGGAGTTTTTTTTAGAAAAATATTATTTATAAAAAATTATACTACTTCTTTAAATCTAATTTTTCAGCAAAGTAATCACAGAAATCTTTCATTGTTAATGCCATTTTTTCATCTTGAGTTGCACGTTGGTAAGACTCCGACATACTTACTAATGTCTGATGAAAAAATACTTTCATTTGATCCACAGGCATATCTTTAGTCCATAAATCTATACGCAATGATTCTTGTTTGCTTGCATCCCAAACTGAAAGCATCATTGCTTTTGAGTCCTGATTCTCAACACCTCCATCAGCTGCAGTAAAACTTAATTTTTCAGGAACCCTATTTTCATCAAGTTCAATCGATAACTTTATTTCAGACGTTAAATTTGCCATTATTTTGCTGGTTTGTATTTTGATTTTTTAAATAATTCTTGCCCATCAATTGTAGCAAGATCTCGCAAAGATACATCATTCTTTTCCATATACGCCCTAACAATTTGCCAACCTAAATACCTCCCTAACATTCCCGGAGATTCATTATCTAACTCTAAATAAAATTTAGAAAATGGCGCTTGCGCAATAAATCTACTCGACAAAGACGTATCAGTACTAAATAATAAGTCTCTATCTACAAAATAACTCCATATTTCAGACTCATTAGCCTTTGCCCAAACTAATTCCTCTTCTGAATACCCTATCCTAGAAGCTTCTGGTTTAAAAGGCATGAACAAATCCTTTAAATACAGTTTCTTTCCAAAAGTAACTATCTGGTCTATAAATCTTCGCTGCCTTCCTTGAACTATATACTTATTTGCATAAATTTCAGCTACATCAGAAATTAATTGTTCCCTCTTTAAATTTGACGAAACATACATAGGAATATCCTGATAAAATTTATGATCTGCCCCCAAATAACAATCTATCCCCACCAACAAGATGTTATTCTGTAACAACACTCTACTCCTATACTTAACCCTAGTAGTTAATGCTACAATTTCAGGTTTCTCAAACTCTGGGTAATAATGTTTTATATGCTTAAAAAGCAACTCTAAATCAACCTCTTCTTCATTAAGATTAGGTAATATTTTTGAAGACTCTTCTAATAATTCAATCTCTATAGTATCACGTCTTTTAGCCGCCCATAAACTATCTACATTAGCAATACTTCGAGGCACAAAATACGGATACTCTTTTTTCAACTTTTCAAATGAATCTCCATTAGTATTATAAAAATCTTGATCAAAACGTTTCACTGCAATATCCATCTTAATTTCAGCTATCTCTTTTGGAGTTTCATATGTTTTTTCACAAGAAATCAATACTAAGAAAAGAGTCGAAATTATTATTTTATAATTCATATACACAAGTGATTTTATACAATAACGAAAAAACTACTAAAAAAACTTTAATCTCTTAAGAAATAAATTTATTTTCGAGTAATACTACTATAAGTCAGGCAAATTTAAACAATAGATTGTTCTCTTTCAGAGCAATCGTAAAAAAAGTAATTATGCAAACAGAAAAAGTTATAGATCATATTGTTCGTTGGTTAAAAGATTATGCCACTAAAGCTGGTGTAAATGGTTTTGTTATTGGTATTTCTGGCGGAATAGATTCTGCAGTAACCTCAACTTTATGTGCTAAAACTGGATTTCCTGTATTGTGCATTGAAATGCCCATTCATCAAGCAGCAAGCCACGTCACCCGAGCTCAAGAACACATTTCAGATTTAAAGACCCGATTTGACAAAGTAACCGAGACTAGAGCTGACCTAACACCCGTTTTTGAAGAATTTAAAACTGAGGTTTCATCAGAAGGAAAACAAGAAGTTGTTGATATGGCTTTAGCCAATACCAGAGCTCGTTTACGCATGACAACTTTATATTATTATGCTGGGTTAACAGGCAGATTAGTTGCCGGAACAGGAAATAAAGTAGAAGATTTTGGAGTAGGGTTTTACACCAAATATGGTGATGGCGGAGTAGATTTGAGCCCTATTGCCGATTTAATGAAGTCTGAAGTTTATAAAATCGCAGCTACCTTAAATATTTGTGATAGTATCATTGTTGCTCAGCCTTCTGATGGCTTATTTGGGGATACCAGAAGTGACGAAGATCAAATTGGCGCAAATTATGATGAACTGGAATGGGCTATGAAAATGCAAACTGCTAATAAAACTGCGAAAGACTTTTCTGGAAGAGAACTAGAAGTGTTTAAAATATACTCAAGCTACAACAGAAGAAACAAACATAAAATGGATCCGATTCCTGTATGTGAAATCCCGAAAGAGTTAATGTAAATAATTAACTACAATACTCTATTCAATTTTTCTGAAAGCACTTTTTTCAGCACCATATAATCCATTACATCCTGAATCACATCTGTGTTTTCAACATCAATAGAAACTGTACTTTTAAGTTCATCAATTTTTTTAGTCACTAAAAAACGCCTTAAGCACAAAATATTTTCTGTTACAAATCGACCTATTAAGGTTTCTTTTTTAATTGGAAAAATATTTTGACGCTCCCAATCATCTAACGAATAACGTTCTTCATCCATCAATATCGATGTTATCTCAGTGGCTAAGACTGGATCTAATACATTTATAAAGGTGTCTATTTGTAATGTACTATCTTTTTGAAGTTTTTCAATTATTGTATAATATAATTGTTTAAATAACTCATTAGCAAATTCCACTTCATCCTCTTGAAGGCTTAAGAAAATTTTCTGATGCACTGAATTACTTTCAACCTCCATATCAAGCTCTAATTCCCCTTTATCATTTTCTTTTAAATAATACTCTTCAAACTCAGTTTCTATTGTTGCATATAATAATAGCATTTGAATTATTTTACGCTCCAATAAATATTGCTGATCTACTTTTTGGACTTGTTCCTCAGCTTTATGAACAACGTCAAAGCTTTGCTGTTTTTGGCTTTGCTCTTTTTTTGAATCTTTAGCTGAAGGATTGGTTAATTGAGCTAAAGTAGAAAACAACACTTGTTCAGAAATATCCATAATACGAGCACATTCCTTAATGTACAATTCCCGTTTTATGTTATCTGGAATTTTCGAAATACTCGTAATAATATCTCGTATAGTCTCCGCTTTTTTAACAGGGTCATTTTGTGCTTCTTCATTTAACACTCCTGCCTTAAAAGCAATAAAATCTTTTGAATTTTCTTCTAAATACAACACCAACTCTTCATAAGGCGTTTTCTTTGCAAAAGAGTCAGGATCTTCGCCTTCAGGAAATGTACAAATACGCACATTCATCCCCTGCTCTAAAATCAAATCTACTCCTCGAAGTGATGCACGCATTCCTGCAGCATCTCCATCAAAAAGAATGGTTATGTTTTTTGTTAACCTATTTACAAGCCTAATCTGATCACTCGTTAAAGCTGTCCCAGATGAAGCTACTACATTATGAATTCCTGTTTGATGGAACTGTATTACATCCGTATACCCTTCAACCAAAAAACAATTATCTTCTTTAGCTATCGCTTGTTTTGCCTGATAAATACCATAAAGCACTTTACTTTTATAATAAATTTCACTCTCTGGTGAATTTAAATATTTAGCAGCTTTTTTATTACTTGTTAAAATCCTTCCTCCAAAACCTAACACTCTTCCACTCATAGAATGGATTGGAAATAACACCCTTCCTTTAAATCGGTCAAACTGCTTGTTTTCCTTAACTATTGTCAACCCTGTTTTCTCTAAGAACTCTAACTTATATCCGCTTTTCAAGGCTGCTTTTGTAAAAGCCTCCCACTGATCTAATGAATATCCAAGTTTGAACTTCTCGATAGTTTCATTTGTAAAACCACGCTCCTTAAAATAACTTAAGCCTATTGCCTTCCCTAACTCATCATTATGCAATACATCAGCAAAGTATTTCTGGGCATATTCTGAAACCAAATACATACTCTCACGCTCGCTAGCAACCTCCTTTTGTTCGTTAGTTTGCTCGGTTTCTTCGATTTCAATATTATATCTTTTAGCAAGATATTTAATTGCCTCTGGATATGTAAAATGCTCGTGCTCCATCACAAAAGCGACAACATTACCTCCTTTTCCTGAAGAAAAATCCTTCCAGATTTGTTTTACTGGAGACACCATAAAACTTGGCGAACGCTCATCGGTAAACGGACTTAAACCTTTAAAGTTACTCCCTGCTTTTTTGAGTTGTACAAAATCGCCAATTACCTCCTCTAATCGAGCAGTTTCAAATACATTGTTTATGGTAGTTTGTGAAATCATATTTAAGGCGCAAATATAAAAACAAAAAAACTACCCTTAAAATATTTAAGAATAGTTTC
>Ga0105354_1000628_pt1 | contig 21780 bp, 19 predicted proteins | sample GOMGulsemesocosm_FD_83658 | JGI IMG/M metagenome (GOLD analysis project Ga0105354, IMG submission 83658) | Methane-oxidizing microbial communities from mesocosms in the Gulf of Mexico - GOM9B Gulf of Mexico | ecosystem: Environmental > Aquatic > Marine > Cold seeps | place: USA: Gulf of America...
GAGAAGCCATTGAGAAATTCGTCTAGCAGTAATTGATACATTTTTGAGGGTTCAACAACCAATGCTTTCATTCACACTTCCTGCATAATAAGTAAACTACTTCACAGTATGGTAGGTGATCATAAGTAATACCAATCCACCACTGATACTTGATAGCACAACCACTGATTTTATTAGGTAAAGTAATAAATTATTCTTTACGAATCAAGTGATGATTGTTGCTATGTTACCAAAACAAACACAGTTGCATATTACTCTTATTTTCATTAAGATTTAATTATTAAAATACGAGTATAAAGCAAGCATATGATTAAAAAAATTTCTATCATTCTGATTTTGATCTTTAGTCACTATTGTGTAGCTAATAGTTCCGAAGCCCCTCTCCCTAAAATATTAGGGTACGATGATAATAATGTTCCTGTTTCGCTGGAGCCTAATAAGCCAGCTATCATTGCTTTATGGGCCTCTTGGTGTCCTTACTGCAAAAAATCCACCCAATATCTGGAACATATACAATCAAAAGTAGGCACTGAAAAAATACAGGTTTTTATTATAAATACCAAAGAAAATGGCTCTAATAGAGAGCAAAAAAAACTTTTCAGAAAATTTGCCAAAAGCTTCGAAAAACAAGGCCTCACATCGCAATTTATCTTTGATAAAAATCAGAAGTTTTACCGAATAACAGGGAAGCTAGGGCTACCCACAATATTATTAGTGGATAAAAATGGTAATATTACCACCCAAATTGTTGGATTTGGTGAACAGACGGGCAATACCCTTATTGAAGCTACGAATAAGCTGATAACAGCCGACTAAATGAGTAATTTGATAGCTGTTTTACTCTTTTAATTTCTTTGGTCGTTTAACGTAACAATTATTTGAATATGTCAAAATTCCCGATGAAAAAATCAAACTATATAACCCGTGCTGGCTGGGATCGTTTAGATAAGGAACTTAAATTTCTTTGGAAAGATGAGCGTCCTAAAATTACTCGATCAGTGAGTGAAGCTGCAGCACAAGGCGATCGTAGTGAGAATGCTGAGTATGGCTTATAACCCTAATAATTATACTATTAAATAAATTGGCATTGATAGATAACAAAATATAAATAGTATACATACTAATCTTGTATACTATTTGAAGGTATGTATGAGAATGTATCTAAATCAGTGGCTAAATGAACTATTCCACTAACTCTATCGATAGAGACAAAATGAAAAATGGTACATTTAATATAATCATAATAGAAGTATAGGTCTAAAAATATTGTGAATGATATTCTTGAGCTTATTGTTGATTTTTTACTAATTTATAAATCAAAAAACATGTAAGCTATGTGCATAAACACATAATTTATATTATGAGAACTAAGATGTCGAAAATGAAGATTAGTAAACGCGAATTAAATAACCAAATAAAGGAACTAGTTGGTTGTAACCTGAGTCCGTTAAATGGTACTTCTTCTTTAAAGTTAGATAGTATAATTGATAATGAAGATGCTGTGGTTCTTATCAAAGGTGAAAAAAATAGAGTTACCAAAAAGCTCAGTAATCTTCGTATTCTCATTGAAAATCTAATTGAATTCCCCGCGATTAGTCCCACTCAAGTGCTGGATATTGGCATGACATCTATAAAAGAGCTTGTCATTATTCTTGCCAATACCCCAAATGTAGGTTATTTCAAAAATAAATCGGTAACCTATTTAACATTAGAGTGTGCTCCTCATGAAGCAGGAAGTACTCTTGAGCTGTTACCTGGTGACGCATCTCAAGTTATTGGTAAAATTAGCAAATTTGAGCTCCTTGATAGAAAGTACTTACTTAAAGAGTTAGTTAACGTTTATAACACTCTTAGTATTTCTCTGAAGGATGATAAAATAGAAGACGTTGTTATTAAAGGATTAATTAAGCAACTCAAAGAATATAAAGATCAAGATGAAGCAATATTTGAAAGTGAATATGCAGAAAAAGATGATGAAAGTGAGTTAAGTGATCAGTTTAGTAAATATGAAGATGAAGATGAAGAGAAAGAAGACTTTAAATTTGATCCTTCTAAATTAGACATCAAAACATTTACGCCTACAATTGATTTATTAATGTCCCGAATTAAATATAATGAGATTATTCTAAATCCTGATTTCCAGCGTAAGGGCAGAATATGGAAAGATGTAGATAAGAGTGCATTAATTGAATCTATATTATTGAAGATCCCTATTCCTGTTTTTTATATGTCAGCTCAAGAAAGTGATGAGTGGCTTGTCGTGGATGGTCTACAGCGTTTAACAACATTATATGATTTTACTAAAGATCTGTTTCCTCTTAAAGGCTTAAAAATACTATCTCAATATAATGGCGTTAAGTTTTCTCAGTTTCCAAGAAACATAACAAGAAGAATAAATGAAACAGAGTTAGTTGTTCATGTTATTCAGCCAGACTCTCCCCAAAATGCCACAACTCAAATTTTTCAGAGAATTAACACAAAAGGTGAGAAGTTAAGTGATCAAGAAATTCGTAGCTCATTACATGTAGGTTACGCAACAAAATTTTTAAGACGGCTTGCTGAAAGTGAAGAGTTTATTACTGCAACCAATGGCAGTATAGATGATAGTAGAATGAAAGATATAGAGTTTGTTTTAAGGTTTTGTGCTTTTTATCGAGAATCTGAATATACTCAAATTAACGTAAAGACACTTGACTCTTTTCTGAAAGACACCATGATTTGGTTAAATAAAGAAGGAGAAAATTCTAACTTGTTGCATAAACTAGAATTAGATTTTTTCAAAGCTATGAAGTTTTCAAGGAAACTATTTGATGGTTTTGCATTTAGAAAAAAATATGGCAAAACGGCGACAAATCAGATTAATAAGGCATTATTTGAAACATGGTCAGTCGGATTAGCAAAGTTATCTCAAGTTGATTTGGAAAAGCTAGAATCTAGAAAAGTTCAATTAAGATCAAACTTCGATAAACTGCTTTCTGGAAAATTAGTGTTGGCTAATTGGAGTAGCGGTAAAAATATAGATAAGGACTTTGAATATTCAATATCTCAATCGACGTCTAAAAATGAAATAATCCGCTACCGCTATAAATCTATTAATACACTTATAAAAAGGACGATTAACAATGATTCATGAGTTAAAGCTTAAGAATTTCAAGTGTTTTAAAGATAAAACAATCCCCTTTAAACCGTTAACATTTATTTCTGGTGTGAACGGTATGGGTAAAAGTACTATTATTCAAAGTTTACTTTTATTACGGCAGTCTCTCGATCAGAAAGCTTTTGAGCTAAATGGGGAGTTATTTGAGTTTGGGTATTACGAGGATATATATTCAGAGCTTGCAGAAGATGATGATTTTAGTATTAGCTTAAAAGGTGAGGATGGGATAGAGCATGAATGGAGCTCTTTAATTACAGGGGACTTAAAGGGAGATTTAATTTCTCAAACTAAAAGTTGGCCGACAAATACCCCATTTAGTAATAATTTATTGGGTAACTCATTTCAATTTTTATCTGCAGAGAGATGGGGACCTAGAATTTCCATGCCATTGAATAGAAGTCACAATTCTCAAACATATTTGGGAAAGTATGGTGAATACCTTATTAGTGTACTTAAGAAATTTGAAAATACTAAATTACCAAATGAAATGCTACCTAAGCACCCTGATAGCAGCTCAAGAGATGTACAAGCACAAATTGGAGCATGGTTGAACGAAATATCTCCTGGCTCTACATTTGATTTTAAATCAATAAAAGAAGCCGACAGTGGTCTGTATACCTTTTCATATCGTTCAAAAATAGGAAAAACACGTGCTTTTAGACCAACTAATGTAGGATTTGGATTAAGTTACACCCTACCAATATTAACTGCATTATTAACTGCATCCCAAGGTTCTTTATTAATTATTGAAAATCCAGAAGCACACTTACATCCAAAAGCTCAAATGGTATTGGGTAAATTATTGGGAATGTGTGCTAATTCCGGTATACAACTAATCGTAGAAAGCCATAGCGATCATGTTCTTAATGGTATACGCATCGCAGTAAAGGATGGTTCATTATCAAAGGACAATGTTGTACTTCATTTTATCACTAGACCTGACCCTCATGATATTGCGACTACTGAAATCATTACACCAAAAATTTCATCGAATGGTAAATTAAGTTGCTGGCCTGATGGCTTCTTTGATGAGTGGGATAACGCTTTAGATGCTTTGATATAAGGAGTTTTACTTGCCTACTGTACTTTTTTTTAATAGTTCATATTTTGACAATTTATTTCCTGATTCAACAACAGCTGCAGTAAATTTTACAGAGACTGTATTGGGATTGAAAATGGCAATTAACTATGGAGCAGAGAATTACTTAGTTTCTGCTGCCGGTGCGACAGACTCTCTTTTAGCCCACAATTATACCGTTAATAATTGGATTTCTGATAAGAGAAGCAATGACGATATTTTATTAGTCGATAAAGATATACAGCGATATTTTGCTAGTAAACTCAATAAAGCTCCATTTACTGAAGAAGAGCAGTTCGATAATTTTGACGGCTTTTTGGAAAATGAGGTTGGATTCTGCATAAATAATGAGGATATTGTGCATGTAGAATCTACACATGCCTTATTACACTCAGGAATATTGCTAAGTCCTGGATTATCCGTATTTGTCCAATCTAATTTAGACTGCTTTGTAACAAACATCGAAAGGGCTAAAGAAGAAGATACATTACGTTGTATAGCTAGTGAAGGAATGGCCGCTGATCACTCTTCTTATATACAACAACACGCTGGGCTCATAATTCAATCTTCTGCGGATATTTGGGAGAATCGCGCACAACTTTTTCCTAATATTGAGTTTTGTACAAGAATTGAGGCTCAGTTAAACGGGCTTGATAAATGGAATGTGATTCTAGCAAGGTTGTTTGAACTTGAAAATTATTCTCAAAGTTGGAGAGTTGGCGCTTTTAACCCAGACTTAGTCCCATCCAAGACAACGGGTGAAGGAGAACAAGTAAGAAATAGCTCAAAAGCTAAAGAAGCTAGAACATTCGAATGTCCTGATGGGAGAAGTAGATTGTTTCTTTGGCACCAGAGAGCTACGCCAGGTGCAATCAGAATTTATTTTTACCCTATTGAAGAAGAGCAACGAATTATTGTAGGGCATATTGGGAGCAAGTTATTTTATCCAGGTTAGATACGTCGTCATGTATGCTAACCTAGGAATCATTCCAATTGCGAGTTTATTAAATGGAAATTAGGAATGACTTTATAGTTTTTGCTATACCTTTTGCTGCTAATAATGGCACACCATTACCAATAGTTTTAAACATATCTGATAAAGTCATTGTAGACGGTAAAGAGAATTCCTTTGGTAATGACTGTATTGCCAAAGATTCAGCCGCACTCAAGCGCCTTTCTTTATATGGGTGTAAATGTACTTCATTATTACCGTAGGCTGCTGTTGGTGAATATCGCCATCGATGTAATCGCTTAAACGACTTTTTACTGACATCGCCTTCTAAAATGGTTTGAAATTTTGGTAGTCCTTGTCTTGGAATAAAATGATGTTTAGTATTAGGGTGAGCATAGACATCATTAAGTTTAAACCAGTGCTCTACTGTTAATTCATGGTATTTACTTAACGATTCAGGGCATTTTTTAATCGAGTCTAGAGTATATTTTTCTTGAGTCGGCCAATTATTTTTATCAAGGACAGAGCTTTTAGCAAATTTAATTTCAGTTTCCCAAGAAAAACGATGTTCAAGTTCAGATTCATCAATATTGCCTGCTCGAGATTTATGAATACCAAATAGTAAAATTCGATCCCTGTCCTGAGGTACACCATATTCAATAGAATTAATTAAGCGGTCAGTTAATATATAACCTTCCTTCTCTAAACGAACTTTCATTTCATCATAAAAAGCACGATGCTTTACTGTTCTCCAAAGTCCTTTTACATTTTCAAATAAAAAGAAGTCTGGTTTATTATTAATAATTGCATCTATGTAAACGCGGCTTAATTTTCCATTCTCACCTTCAGAGCCTTTATTTTTACCTGCCACAGAGAAGTCAGGACATGGTGGGCCACCAATGAATCCTACTAATGAGTCATTCTTTGCATCTTCGACTAAATAAGTTAACTCTTGAGATCGCCCTCCAGTAACAAAGTCTTCAATACTACCTAAGAAATGCCCGTATTTAGGCTCTGGTAATTCCATTACTTTTCTTGAGTATTGGTATGCTTCTAAAAATGGTTTATGAAATTCATTTACAAAACGCACATCAAAACCAGATAGCTCAAAGCCTAAATCTAGAAAACCACTTCCAGAAAAGAATGAAAAAATTATTGGTTTATTTTTAACCGACAAATGTGAATCCTATTAATTTTAAAGATTGTAAATACGACTAAGCCTATATAGGGCTATTATAAGGGTTTCGTATCTTGCAACACCCATATGTTGCAAGATAAGGCTAGTTTTTTTGTTAAATAAAAAATCATCTTTGATTGATACGATTTACTTTATTTAATCTAAACTAATTTTATGTTTTCGCCTTGCTGGCATTATTTCTTCAAATTCACAATTCAAAGCATTGGCTAGTTTGTATAAGGTTTCTAATTTAATATTCACGTTACCTCGTTCCATCTTGCCATAATTTCCTCTTTCAATGCCAACATACGCAGCAAAGCTTTCTTGAGAATAACCTGCGTATTTACGCTTTAAGCGTAACATTTTACCAAATTCTTCAACTAAATCACTCACCAAATCTTCCTTTTAGGCAAAATGATTAGGTTTTCATGTTGAGGGCTTTAGCACCACGCCCTATAATACCCATTATTATTTATGTTTGACTAGGATTTACTTTGAAATTAGACCCTGTTGTAGCTCAAATTATCGTGGTTAAAAATTTTGACAACTTCACAACGAGCGATGTCCGGTCATCGTATTTGACGTTAAAAAATGATACATCTTTAGAGCCTACAACTATTAGACGATGGATATACGCTGAACTTTTAAAGCTGGTAAAAAAAGGTTGGCTAAAAAAATTGGTATCGAAAAAAAAAGGATATACACGATTCAATAAAACAGACATTTTTGATGTTAATGCAATAACAACATTGGCTAAGTTTGAAATAACTAATTCACCTGAAATACGTGATGATAAGCATTTGAAGTTACTTGGTAAATTGAATCACTACAAAGCTGAATTACTGTTGAATATAGGAGAGTCTGAAGCTTATAAAGAGCTTTATTCAGAGTTTCCTGAGTTAGTTGATGAATTACAGCCGCAATACAATAAGGCTAGAGATAACAACACCAGAATATTAGGAAAGATCAGGGCTATTGAAGGCTTACTTAAGCAAGATGAACCACTAGAGAAAATATGAAATTAAGACAATGGCAAGCTGAGTGTATTAATTTAGCTTTAACACAATATCTGAATGACACTAACCATTTTTTAGCCTTAGCAACACCAGGAGCAGGTAAAACCTTGATGGCATCTGAATTAGCTGATCAGCTGTTAAAAAACAACATGGTTGATTTAATTATTTGTTTTTCACCTTCTTCCATTGTTTCTCAAGATTTTAGTGCAAGCTTGCAGCTAAAAACTCAAGAGCGCTTTGATGGACTGATAGGCGCTAGAGGGAGATCTTTAACGTATCAAAACTTACAGTATTTAGACGTTAATTTTTGGCAGTTATTTGAGCGGTATCGAGTCTTCGTGATTTTTGATGAGATTCATCATTGTGCGGGGTCTAATATTTATAATACCAATGCATGGGGTGAACAGATAATACTGAACATTCAAGATAAGGCTAAATTTACATTAGCGTTAACAGGAACGCCTTGGCGCTCAGATGCTGCTCCTATTGTTCTTTCAAACTATGCACACCCTAGCAACAAAATATCGTGTGATTATGTTTATGGGCTTTCTGAGGCTATTACAGACAATGTTTGTCGTGTGCCGCAGATAATTGCGATTGATAATAATAATATTGCGGTTATAGATGACGTTGAGACAAAAACATTCAGTAGTTTTAAATCTTTATTAATGGAGTCAGTCGTTCCTTATCAGGAGATTATTGAGAATGAAGCGGTAATTAAATACGTAATTTCTTCTGCACACAAAAAACTAAGTTCAATTCGAGTAAAGAACACAGACGCGGCAGGATTAATTGTTGCGTCATCTGTTGAACATGCAAGGCAGATTTCAACGTTAATGAAAGCCTGCTTTAACGAAGATAGTGTTGTAGTTACCTACCGAGAAAGTGAGCCAACGAGTATTATTCAACAATTTAGGCATGAGCAAACTAAATGGATAATCTCGGTAGGAATGATCAGCGAAGGAACTAATATCCCCCGACTTCAGATTTGCTGTCACCTCACTAATATAAAAACAGAAATGCACTTTAGACAGATTCTAGGACGAATACTGAGAATGACAGGTTCAATAAATCAGGAGGCCATTATGTACATGCCTGCTGAACCTAAGCTTTTAGAGTATGCATACCGTGTTAAACAAGATGTGCCATTTGAGGCTGATGTCGTTAAGTTTGAGAAGATGAGGTCAGTCTTTCAAAAGGATATTGAAGGTATAGAATTAAGTAATGTTACATTCAACAAACAAAGAAAAAGCATTCCTCAAATAGAGGTTGGGTTTGATGATGTTATTGAGCATTCTAGATCTGACGAATGTACAGAAAAAGTTGAGGAACATTTTTTGACTAGCGCTTATGAAAGAGTGGTCAATATATCAGGTCGTTTTCAACAAGAAGCTATAGCATTAGGGTTAAGTGAATTGAGGTGACTTAATGAGTCTAGCGTAAACCCACGTCTCTTATTTTAATCACAGAATTACATTAGTTTATCTTAAGTAAAATAAGATTCCTTTGTTCGTATTGTAGCCCTTAACGCTTGAATATCATCTGTCTATATCATACGAATATTGTACGTTCAAAATATCAATAATTTCCATACTACTTTCGATTCATACGCAATAACAAGCACTTCTTGTATCGCTAAATTTTTGATGGTAAATTACGTCCACCCAACAAAAGCTGTTGATTTTCAACTGTATTTTGTTTACTTGAAAAGTCACTTTACTAGGAGGTAATAATGTTTCATGGATTTAATTTAAAGTTAGATAACGTAAACTTACTTGGGAGTACAACAAAGTATAGTGAGGAGCTTAAAGAAAATAAAGACAGGATGATGCGTTCAATAAAGTCACTTATTGAGTCAGATGGCTCTATAGTAGCAGACAATATAAATGATGATTGGTTTTCAGGTTTAGATGAATACCACGTGTTTATTTCTCATTCTCACAAAGATTTGAAACTAGCTGAACAGTTGGCAAATTGGTTATACGAAAAATTTGAATTAAAATCTTTTATTGATTCACATGTGTGGGGATATGCAAATGATTTGATGCAGGAATTAAATAATGAATATTCTAAAATACCAAACTCAACTACATACTACCTTGAAAAAACAAATAATGTAGCTAGTCATGTTCACATGATGCTTTCCAGTGCGCTAGATACAATGATTGATAAATCAGAATGTCTAATTTTTCTAAATACTGAGAATGCAATTAATAACATGAATGTTAATGGTGAAAACACTCAGAATTATACATTTTCACCATGGATAATGTCAGAGCTTAAAACATCTAAACTAATCAAGAGGAAGCAAGATTTTAGTAGAAAATCTATGCGGAGTAAGTCAGCTAATTTTGGTTTGGAGTCTTTGAGTGAAAGTGCCGACTTAAAAATCAGACATCAAGCACCACTTGGACATTTAATTTCATTAAATGAAGAAAACTTACATTCGTGGGATGATATGTCTAAGAAATTTATAGTCGATGAGTCCCCTTATGATGCATTAACTGTCCTATACAATGAGAGAGCAGCTGAAGAGTATGTATTAGAAAAAAATAAAGTTCACGAGGTGGTTGCTGATGGCTATTAATGAAGCTTACCTTGGCTTTATTCAGGGCATTATCGCAAGAATGGCCAATAATGCCTTTTTAATTAAAGGGTGGTCATTAACAATAACAATTGCGTTGATTACTTTTCTTGGAACTTTAATTTTAGGAAGAAGTATTGATAGCACAGAGCTCTTATACTTGATTGCATTAGGATGTTTAGTTGTAGCCATATTCTGGTGGTTAGATAATTATTTCTTCTATCAAGAAAAAAGATATAGGGCTTTATATAATCATGTTATTAACCCTAGTAATAGCGCAACAGGGGGGACTTATAACTTAAGCGTTGATGATGTACTAGGTGCTGCACCTAAATGGGAAAGAATAAAAACTCTTACAACTAATGCTGTATATCCTCTGTATCTATTACAGTTAATATTATATTTGTTTGTTTTCTTATTCGCTTATTTTTCTTAATTTTATATAAGACTCAAAGTTGACGTTAGTAACTCAAAACTACCGTCAAAAATATGCACTGTCAGGGTTCGAATAACCAAATATAATATACCGCATAAGGTAGAAATCAATTGCAAACTAGATCAGGTCCCATCAAATAATAAGTATTATGCGTAATCAATTTTATTTATAAACCACTCTTTGTTTCCAGTAGGTGTTTGAACATAAAATTCATCATCTACTTCTTTTTTTATCATAGCTCTAGCCATAGGAGAGTCTATCGAAATAAAATCTTTAGTATTATAAATCTCATCGGGGCCTACAATCTTAAAGGTAATTTTTTCCCCTTCTTCATTTTCAATTTCAACTGTTGCACCAAAAAAAACCTTTCCATCTTGCTGCGGTGAATAATCAACAACTTGTAAGTCTTCTAATCGCTTCCTTAAGTACCTTACTCGTCTGTCAATTTCCCTTAAAACTCGCTTATTAAAGGTATAATCACCGTTTTCAGATCTATCGCCTAAGCTGGCAGCCCAACTTACAATAGCTGTGATTTTTGGTCTTTTATCTCGCCATAGGTAATCAAGTTCTTCTTGTAGTTTTTTATACCCAGCACGAGTTATCAGTTTACTTTTCAATGTATATCCTAATCATCATAGATTCTTTAATGCTTTATCAATAGCATCTAGCGTGGCAATTTTAAAAACCCTTTCTTCTTGCTCATTTAATACGTCACCATGTACTCCTTTTTTAAACTGCCATTTTTCAAAAAAATCATCTGATAATAAGTGTTCTAAAGCTGTTCGTTCAAGAGGGGTGAATTGTTCTGTTTGAATCGCTAGGCCATCATTAATGTTAATCACCATATCTGGTGGTGTAAACTCTTTTATTGTTCGTTTAGCTTCAGCTAGTTGAGCAGCTTGATGACCGGCTAAAACTTTAAGTCGAACGTCCTTTATTTCTTCAATCCAATCTAATTTCCCTTTATAGGCTTTGTTTTTGGTTTTTTTCTTATCTTCACTATTTTCGAAACATTTAATTAATGCTCGATACGGCTCTCCAGTTTTATTGCGAAGACTTTGCGCTTTAGGCACTCCTCTTCCTTCACCTAAACGAGCAATTGTTGAGAATGAAAAATCAGACAGCCCACGATTTTTCTGTTCAGAACATACTTCATAGATTGCTTGAAGCGTTTGTTCAACTTTCAGCTTAACATCAATTTTTAATTCAATTAACAGCTCTTCCGGAGTCATCTTATATCTCCTTTATGTCTATTCTTTGTTGGTGTAATACATTAAGTAAATCTACTGGTTCTATGCGTTCATGCTCTTCTAAGTCAGACAAAAGTAATTTACCTTCAATTAAATCATTAACTTTTACATGGCTCTTTAAACGTTCTTTGAACAATTTATTTAATTGATTACCGGCTTGTAATTGCTGTTTGTTGGTTAAAGTGAATAGTAATGGCTTTAGGTTATTTCTAAGCATCATATTATCAATTAGCTGAGTACGTGGTGTGATAGCAAGTTCTGCACTTGCAGATTGGTAAATTTCAGCATTTTCACAAACTTCGCATAATAATTCATATTGGCTAACCTCTTCAGCAATAACTTGCAGCTCATGATCTGGTTTAACAATTAACTGCAAATTATCATCATCACTATTATCAATAGAGTTTGATTTATTTAATAAAGCTTGGCATTGGTGGATCAATGTACTTACTGCACCTAAATCGCAGTACAAGACATCCATTTTTTTAGCTACAACCTCATACTCTGCTGTTGTCTTTCTGATACTCGTAGAAATCTCAAAACGCATTCTTTCGTCAAATGTTTTGTTGCCCTTATTACATATATATTCTTTTTCATTTTCTTTTTCTAGAGCCGCTTCTAATTTTTCTTCGTCTTGTATTAGTTCATCATAATGTGCTTGTTTATTTTCTAAATTAAGAATTATTTCTTGAAAAAGAGCCAATAAACCACCTATAAATGCAGGCCCAGTTATAAAATGGCGGCATCGAATGCAGTTTTCCCCTCCAAGGTAACCCGTAGGAACGGAGCTTCTTGCTTTAGTCTGCCCAATAAACTCTCCCCCATCTTCACATCGTGTACCTGCATGCGGGCATAACCCCCAATCTCTAAATAGGTAATTTCCAGCTGGAGTACTATTATTTAGTGCTTTAAGGGTTTCTTCAGAGTTCCCTATTAAATTAGGTTTTATCTCATCGACCCTTAATTGTTCAATCATACTTTGAGTTGCAGTCGCTTGTGATTTCAGTGCTAACTTTTCACCTTCTTCAACTTTTCTACGTAGTGCAGTCCCTTGTATTTTGACATAATAAACACTCATTATTATTGATGAGTGTCCTGCTATTTTCATAATAATTGATAAATCGAGGTTATATTCCATAACATAAATGGTTATTAGACTAACTCGCATACTATGGGGAGTGAATTCAGATTTATAATTAGATAGAGCTGATAGTGATCCTTCACAAGTTGCTAAAACAACTCCACTTGGTTGACTATAATATAACGCGGCGGCTAACCGTTGAGCTAAACGACCTCCAAAAGTCCCGCACTCCTCTTCTCCAAAATCTCGAAACAAGAAACAATTACTTCCTTTTTGTTTACGCTGTACTTCATTAAGGTTGGTTCGTTCGCAATCTAACCAAGCTTTCGAATAATCTATAGGATTATATTTTGATTGCCACTTCCTTAATTTTATTAACCAGTAAGCCAATTCTATTGGCATCCATGGAACACTTTGACTCCCCGTATTAATAGATGTTTTATTTGATGTGGAACACATCCCAAACTCATCATTTGGATAGCGTTTTATCATACTTTGATTTTCGGTTAACCCTGCTAATTTACCAGTATTTTCAACCCAAATTATTTTGTTATTTTTAAACTCTGGAATATATGAGTCACCTTCACCACTATCATTGTATGCGATTTGTATACCTCGAAGAGGAACTGAAAAAAGAGTATAGGCATGCATCCAATGAATTGGATTCCAAATTTTGGCATATTTATCATCGATAACCTTAAACACACAGTCAGGATCATTTTCATCAATAATATTGCGTGGCACCCTAATCCAATCAGCTTGAAAATTATGTAAGTGTGTTAAGTCTGCAAATGTTTTTGCATCAGAGGGCATCGTCCAGTTTCTAATCGCTTGGACGTATTGATACGATAAAGCAGGTTTAACCGTTTCATCTGGACTAGGCCTGAATGTGACATCAGGAAGACATACTCCTTTAATACGGTTTTTTGCATCAAGAATCCGAATTATTTCACCTGTATCAGGGTCTTCATCAGAACATTTCGTTCGAATAATGTAATCAATAAATTCATCTACGACATTATATGACTTGGTCGGGTTACTACTTTGAGAGATAAACTCTCTAAACTTGCGTATATTAATATTTTTATTAACTGCAAAATCAACTGGCGCTTTACTTAACTGATATTTTTGAATATATTGCCGAACAAATTTACATAACAAGAGTGTTTTTGAACCGCCACCTCGAGCAAGTTTCATAAAACTAATAATTTCATCACGCCAGGCAAGATATGGTGCATAAATGTATTTTGGTTGATAAGGCTCCTCTAGTCCGAAAAATGAATGCCAGTTTAACCAATCACCTTTGTAACATGGTGCTTGATGTGGATTCGATGGTATACGAGGATCTTTATTTGCCTTCCTCCATTTATGATAGCCTTTTATAGTTTCAATGTTGCTTTCCTGAACTAGTCTTTTCAGATCTAGATAGTCATACGGCTTGGGGATATTACATAATTCATACCAATCGATAAAATCGTCAGGAAAAGATCGTTTAGGATTGGATGGCAACTGAGGGTACTTTTGACGAAGCAATCTATATTCTTTCGAATCTTTGACTTTTAAGGCCTTTACTGCTTGAGTCAACACCTTAAAGCTATCAATTTTATCTGCTATATATATATCGACAAGAGATCTTAGGCTCTTTGAATCTTCAGGATAATGTCCTCTAATGTCCGATGGGAGTAGCGGGTCTTCCTTATATCGTTGAGAGTATTCTTGGGAAGAAGTTATACCTAATAGAATGATTCCTTTTTTAGCTTCAGCTAACGTTGCGTATCTTTGGCTAGGAGGCCTAAAAAAAATTGATTTACCATTTTTAGTTGGCCATTTTCCTTCATAAACTTTTTTGAGGTTGAATGGAAGTCGAGGATCCTCCTTATAGCGTATGAGATATTCTTCTTGAGAAGTAATGCCTAACCTCTCTATCGCCTCTACAGCTTCCTCAAGAGTTGTATAATGATTTTTAGGAACTCGCCCAAAAAAAATATCCGCGCCATTTTTATCGGGCCATTCATCAGCGTACTGTGCATTTGGGCTAGGTGGTAACCTAGGGTCTTCCTTATATCGAAGTTTATATTCTCCATGGTTAGATATCCCTAACGTAATGACAGCTTTTTGAGCCTCAATAAATGTGTCATAGTATTTTTTAATTTCTTTCCCAAAAAAATCAAATTTTTGGCATTTAATTAACCATTCTTCTCGGTAAAACCTAGAAGGTTCAGCCGGTAACTTTTGGTCTTCCTTATAGCGCAGCTTATACTCTGTGGTAGTAGTTATACCTAAGTTTATTACCGCTTCTTGTGCTTCATCAAAAGTAGAATAATATTCTTTCACTACTTGTCCAAGTAACTGAGACCACAGGTTCTTTATATTCTCTTTAATATAAGTTTGTCGAGGATTAGAGGGTAAACGAGGATCTTCCTTATAGCGCTTTTGATATTCCTTCTGCGAGGTGATTTCTAAAGCTTTTGTTGCCTTACAAGCTTCAATAAAAGTCGAATATAAATCCCTAACTTTTTTTCCTAAAAAGATAGGCCAACCTTTCTTAGTCGGCCATTCACTAGAATATATTATATGAGGGTTAGAAGGTAATTTCGGATCTTCTTTATAACGTTTTCGGTACTCACCTTCTGAAGTAAAGTTTAATAGCATTACCGCCTGTCTAGCCTCTGCAAAATTAGGGTAGAACTCCTTAATCTCTCCCCCAAACAGGAGGGTAAAAATGTTTTTACTGCTAACTTCTTTAGCATAAAAATTATACGGATTAGATGGTAATCTAGGGTCTTCTTTATAGCGTTTGCTATATTCTAATTGTGAAGTAATACCTAATAAGTTTGTAGCTTTTTTAGCTTCCGAAAAATATCTATATTTTTTCACTTTCATAATTAGACCTATTAAAAATTAACTTTCGTGAGCACGCATTTTCGCTCTAATATCTTCATTAGTGGATTGAATATACACAAGATAAGAGTGGGGGCTTTTATGATGCATAGCCTTTTGAATCTCTACTCGGCTAAAGCCCCCCTCTGATAAAGAGTAACCATAACTATGTCGATGCCCATGACAGCTTGTTCCTTCATCTTTGCACGGTTTTTAGCCAATTCTTCTAACAGCAACCCCGTGCATTCTTCTAAAATTTTTAATTGTTTCGGGTTTCCCCTCACTATTAGTAAAGGCAAAAGGGTGCAGATAACCTCGTGGAGGGTTTATGCGTTGATACTTCAAGTATTTAATCCATAGACTCCAAAATTTTTTCGCTATACTCGTTTTGGAAAAAATAACTTCAAAATATCTCTCTTTATTTGTTAGTAGTGGATTTTTCCAACCAGCATGAAGTCTTAAGTTCTTTGAGAGCATATTCCGTGGACGTAGCCCATACCGCTCCTGTAAAAAATTTTTTCTTGATTGGCTCTTTTTCTCTGGGGACCATCCTTCCGATGGGTGATATATTCTTACTAATGCCTCATTATTTTCTTTATCAAAAATAATATCATTCACATAAATGTGAAACGTTTCACTTAACCTCACCCCTCCGTAATGCATCAACATAGTAATTAACTGGTTTTTGTAATCAGGGTATTTTTGACCTTTCTTCAAAAAACCGTATGTTAGTAACTGATCTATTTTTTCTTCAGGAAACCTTACTGCTTTTTCATTTGATATTATATCTGGTGTATCTGATTGAATGGTCCTAACAAGTTTCATTCTTTTATCAATTTCTTCATTATCTTCTAGGTGGTTTAAGAAAACACCTTCTTGCCGATGATAATAGGTGCACCAGTTAAGTTTTTCTTCAGTAAATGATGCTCTTCTGAAAAGGTTTATAGGTAGTTTCCCATTACCTTTTTCACTAATAAAGTCAGTATACTGAGTTATATGACCGAGAATTACTTTAGCATCACTTTTCTTCCTATCTTTCCAATATAATCCAGATGGATCCTCTCCTTGTAAATCAATCGTCCCTAAGTTTAGGGCCGTAGTAAAACTTCTTAATAATTCAACACCCTTAATTTTTTGTTCGTTTGATAATGATTGGGTGTTCGCATTTATATATTTAATGAGTAATCGTATGGAATAAATACTCTTTTCTATCCAAGACTGCGATTTACTTCTTTTACTATATAAATATTGAACATGGCTAGTCAGAACCCCAGACTCTGTTAGGACACAGGGAAACTCATGCACGATTCCTGTTTTATCTGCTTTATAATTACATTTACTTTTTAAAACATAAGCCACAAATAGTACCCGACATGAGGTTATAATTTGTTAATATGTTCAAATATTAGACTTGAAATATGAATTAATAAAGGATATTTCACTAAATTAGTACACTATAAGGTGGGGTTATAATACATTTATGGGAAGAGACGTTTACGCGAAATAGATCGCCGAGTGCGATTTTTAATGAAGCGAACTGAAGATTTAACGATAGTGTATCCCGATCCACAGCAAGAAGGTCGCGTATTTTTTGGTGCTTGGGTAACTCTCGTTAACGAAGAAGATATTGAAGTCGTTTATCGTTTAGTAGGTCCTGATGAGTGGGACGTTACCCGTGGAGAGATCAGTATTGATTCACCTATGGCTCGTGCTATTTTAGGTAAAGCGGTAGATGATGAAGTAGTAGTGCAAACACCCGAAGGTGAGCGTGTCTTTGACATTATTGCTATTAGTTATATACCCAAGTAACTTGAAGGTGCTCGTTTCAGGATGCCTGAGCCAATCATGACCAAGACGTCTACTTTTATTAATGGTTATTCAGGAGAATTTCTCCTGCATTCTCTAATAAGCTACATCCATGTAGCGTCCTTAAAAAAGGAGACAACGAAGTGCATGGTGGGCTCAGACATCCCCGCAGGGCTGGTTTAAAAACGATTTATACCGCGTTATTGATTTCGACAATGGAACAACCATTCTCTTCAGTCAAAGCCTTGTCTAAATACGTTTTTAATTCCAGCTGAATCAGGCATCTTCATGTTGCTTGGGTATAAAGCATTACTTGAGAAGGTATCAACCTAGTAATCGAATTGCACACCTAAGCGAAGATTAGCACCTCTTCGCCTTTCAATACCATCTAGAGTTACTGTATCTAACGTAGTAGCTACATCAATATTAATAAATTTCATCACGGTAACGCCAGCATTAATATAACCTAAACCTGTGCCGGCTAAATTTCGACTCATACCTAAACGTGCGCTCGGTAACCACCAACTATCGGCAGCGTAGCCTGCGGTTAAGGTAAACCACTGGTATTTATCATGCATAGGATCGCTAACCGGATTTGCATCTAACTCTACATTTAAGCTCCAATGACGTAGCTCAGTATAAATACCCGCTTCAAGTTTTAGCTGTCGTTCCATAGTATAAGAGCCTTGTTGATCTAGCTGACTTAAGATACTTTCAGAACTAAAACGATTTCTATCAAATTCAGGAAAATCATATGTATGTTCAAATACGCTAGTCAGCGCAGCACCCAATTGATAGTTATCCGCAGCCCAAACTAAACCTAAATCAACGTCATAACCGTTTTCATAGATAAAGTTGGCATTACTGATATCATCAAACAAAGCTTCAGTATCAGTAATTTCACCTATACGGGTACTAACATGAGTTAAACCTACTCGATAAAAAGTCGGTTTAACTCCCCAATATAAATCCCCTGCATCCGTTTGCAATGCATTATGACTATATGACAGTGAGAATTGAGATACCTTTGCCGCCTTAATCAAAAGGAGACTGTCATTTTCGATACTCATTTTAACGTTATTATTGGCTGGATTGTAAAACAAGCTAATACCACCAGAAAGATCGAGCTCTTGTACTGGATCATCCTCGGTAAAGGTAGGTATTTTTTGTAGCTCACTTTTAGCTTGCTCACGATCAAAATCGATATTTTCAAAAATCCCTACCGCTTTTGAATTGCCTTTATAAGCCATACCGAGCAATAACGTACCGCCAAACAAATCTTCATTCAAAACAAAACTTGCCTCACTAGTCAGCTCTGCTTTACCGTACCCTTCCGCGGCAATGAGTGCGAGTATACCTGCGGTAGTAACAACTTTATTTTTGACAATATCGAGGCGATCTTCTAACTCGGGGTACTCGGCAAATAAATCTTCCCAAGTATAATCTCTGATTGGATTTTCTGGCGTAGGTGGCAGTTCAATCTCACTGCCGTCATCACCTTCACTAGGTGGGTTAAACAATATTGATAACTCGTCAATTTTGGCGAACAACTCATCTAAATCACCATATTCTATGCCTGCGCCTAGTTCTATTAAACCTCCGGTCATTACATGAGGGTCTTTACGTTTAACGATTAACGCAGCCGAAGCGGGATTACCTGCATTTGATAATGATTTTTGTGAGTAATTTAAACTAGCGCTACGTGGTTGAATATCAGCTATGGCATAACTACTTGAAAGTACCCAAATAAACAAAAATATTGCTAAAGCAGTGCTATTTTTGTTTAGGCTATTAAAAAAGTATTTAATTAACAGGTTTATTGACAAAATATCGACTCAGTGTGGCGGTATAAATATGGGGACAATGCCCAATTAATAACCCACATTAACATAGCACCACTCTGTGAGCACAAATAATGATCAGTGGTTACAAAGTAATAACAACCTTTCACAGTTGGGGCATGCATATCAATCCATAATTTTTATGGTATCAATACCGAGTTGATTAAGTCCTTTCTCACTCAGGGATAGTTAGTAGACTTACAAACAAGGCATTTATTGCAAAAAAAGTATTACTAACTTTAGTCCTGGCTACTTAACTATTCGACTTCTAATGGGGATTTGGCAAACATCGAGTACTGGTGGTGGCTTTTTATAGAAAAAATCGGCTTCTCTAGCACGACGCTTAACTAAGCGTTCAGCAAATGCTGATGATTCCGTATTTTCTACTTCAATATGTATTTGTTCCGCTTTTGCCACATCACTCATCAATTGCATCTTAATGATTTTAGTAAAGTCACGATGATCAACCGCATATTCACCTTCAACAACCTCAGTTCTCTGTATAGCTTGCACATGCGCCATACCATAAACCACGCGGCCAAAAATGGTCATAATGTCATCTAGATAACGTGGCGCTTGACCAATAACAAAGTAAAAATGACTCGATGCAGAATCTGCCTCATTACCTCTAGCCATGGCCAATGTACCAGGACAGTGTGTTAACCATGCACTACCTGATCCTTGCTTTTCATCAGCCTGGTAAGCAATAGCAAAACTGTCTTTGAAGCCTGTTTGTTGTGCAAATAAGTCTTGTTTTTGCACAGAGGTGAACGACCACGTTTTATCTGTTTTCCATTGTGACTCCATCACGAGTACAGGCACTGATTTATCTTTTTTACTACCATCTTCAGGCCCCGCTTGGGCAACAAAGCCGTCAATGACACGATAAAATTTAGTGCTATCATAAAAGCCTTGTTTAGTTAGCTCACTAAATTGTGTCACATGTTTAGGAGAAAATTGTGGTGCAAGTTCAATAACAACTTTTCCATGAGGCAAAGTAAGCAATACGGTGTTATCAAGATCAAGTTGACGCCAAGTGGAATCGGCAGCACCACAAGCACTAATAAAAAATAACGTTGTTAATGTCAAAATACTTTTCAAAGAAGATTTCATAGCCGAGCCTTTATCTATTTTAAGGTAATACCAAGTTGATTAAGGTATTTCCCACTCAGCGAGAATTAAAAGGCTTAGAGGCAAGGCAGTGATTGAAGAGAATGGTTATTCCCTTGTCAAAATCAATAACGCAGCATATAAGCCTTTCAACTCGCCCTCTTGGAGCTTGCTCGACATCCATTAACAGCATTAAATTTATTTGACTTAGAATGACTAAACCGAAACAGATTTGCCTTATTATTGAACATCGAGCAGAGCTCTGAGTTGGAAAGAAATTTAATCAAATTGGTATAAGTAGATTAAATGCTATCATAGCCCTCTATAAAGTTTAATTAAATCATCGTGGAGTTTTCGTGAACAAAAGCCTTATCACCAACCTTATTGCTTTAGCTTGTACTTTAGGCGGCTATGTTAGCGAGCAACATATTCTTTTTACTTTAGGTCTTTTTGCCTTATCTGGCGCAGTAACCAATTGGCTTGCCGTTTATATGTTATTTGAAAAAGTGCCCTTACTCTATGGTTCAGGTGTAATTCCTGCACGCTTTGAAGAATTTAAAGTAGCCATTCGCCAATTAATGATGGAACAGTTTTTTACTGAAGAGAATATCGACCGTTTTCTTTCTGATAGCACAGGTAAAGCCAGCACTATTGACCTGACTCCTGTTATTGCCAAAGTAGATTTAAGCCCTGCTTTTAATAGCTTAGTTGAAGTTATTGAGCAATCATCATTTGGTCCTATGCTTGCCATGGTTGGTGGCAGTGATGCAATTCAACCAATGAGAGAACCTTTTATTGAAAAAATGAAAGCTTCCATTCAAGAAATTAGCCAAAGCGAACAATTCAATACCTTGTTGCGAGAAGAGTTAGAGCAACCCGGTATTATTTCCGGCATGCGGGATAAAGTGAGTGATATTATTGAAAAACGTCTTAATGAATTAACACCACAATTAGTCAAAGAGATAGTTCAAAAGATGATACAAAAACACCTTGGTTGGTTAGTCGTTTGGGGTGGTATCTTTGGCGGTATCATTGGTGTTGTTGCGGCACTGACTAATAATTTTTAGTCGTAAATCGACTACCTCGATATTTTATTAATTTTCACTTATAAAATATCGAACTAGGTCTGTACAAATTAATCTTACTTTTGTCACTATATGGCATAAAAATCACTTTAATTACGCCCTCACTTTACGTTATGCTTGAGTGATTAAAAAATAGAGAGTTAGGACTCATAAGCGCGATGATGCCTTATTGAGATAACTCTCCTCTAACATAAGGTAAACTTCTGTCATGTTTGGTCGTTTAAAGGCTTTGCCTGCCGATCCAATTCTTGGATTATTAGCTAAATATAAAAAAGATAACAACCCAAATAAAATTGATTTGGGTGTTGGCGTATTCAAAAACGAAGC
>Ga0105354_1000630_pt1 | contig 21757 bp, 22 predicted proteins | sample GOMGulsemesocosm_FD_83658 | JGI IMG/M metagenome (GOLD analysis project Ga0105354, IMG submission 83658) | Methane-oxidizing microbial communities from mesocosms in the Gulf of Mexico - GOM9B Gulf of Mexico | ecosystem: Environmental > Aquatic > Marine > Cold seeps | place: USA: Gulf of America...
AATGCCTTTTTATATTTAGGAGCTTCCCCAAGAGCAAGTATCGCTATTCTAAATGCTTCGAAAGCATTTGCCGCTATGATTGGTAGAGATTTTGTTACTCCTGAAGATATCAAAAAAGCCGCTGTTCCTGTTTTACAACACAGAGTATTAGTTACTCCTGAGCGAGAAATGGAAGGCGTTAACAGCACTCAAATTATCCAACAAATTATTGAAACGGTAGAAATCCCTAGATAAAACTAAAAAATTCACTCGTGAAAAAATTGTACAGAGGCATATACCTGAATAATTTAATTTTCTATATACTAACTGGTATTGTAGGTCTTTTTGTTGTATCACATTTTTTTGAACAATGGTTTTCCATTGCAAAACTTTTATTAATCGCACTAGTAACTTTTGTACTTATAGATATTACAATTCTTTTTATAATAAAAAAAGGAATTAATGCTACAAGACATACATCAGATAAATTATCAAATGGTGATAAAAATGAAATATTGATCACTATAAACAATCATTACCCTTTCAATATACAAACACTTATTATTGACGAGCTGCCATTTCAATTTCAAAACAGAACATTTACACTTGATCAAAAAATACAGGCGCAAGACAATTATGAAATAAAATATACAGTCAGACCTACTGAACGTGGTGAATATAATTTTGGATTTATTAATGTATATATCAAATCACCATTACGATTAATTTCAAGACGTTTTATCTCAGGTAAACCCTTATTAATCAAGACATACCCTTCTTACATTCAGCTTAAAAAATATAATCTTATAGCTTTTTCTAATAGGTTATCGGCTTATGGATTAAAGAAAATCCGTCGCATAGGACATTCCCTAGAATTTGAGCAAATTAAAGAATATGTTCAAGGGGATGATTTAAGAACTATTAATTGGAAAGCTAGTGCTAAGAAAAATCAATTAATGATCAATCAATTTCAAGATGAAAAATCACAACCTGTTTACAGTGTCATTGACAAAGGTAGAGTAATGAAAATGCCTTTTAATGGCTTATCATTATTAGATTATGCAATTAATGCCTCATTAGTTCTTAGTAATGTTGTACTCAAAAAACAAGATAAAGCAGGCATGTTTACTTTTTCTAAAAAAGTTGAGAATATTATTGTTTCCGAGCGTAGAACGACTCAAATGAACTTAATTTTAGAAGCTCTTTATAACGTAAAAACTAATTTTTACGAATCCGACTACAGTCGCTTATATGCTGATATCAAACGTACTATCACACATCGAAGTTTGATTATGTTATATACAAACTTTGAAACTCTTGAAGGGTTAAAAAGACAACTTCCCTATTTAAGGGCCATAGCTAAAAACCATATGCTAATAGTTGTCTTTTTTAAAAACACTAAACTTGATAAAATTGTCAATCAAAAAGCTAATACCATACAAGAGGTATATGATAAAGTGGTTGCCGAGAAGTTCATTTTTGAAAAAAAACAAATTGTCAGTGAACTAAAAAAATATGGAATAAACACCATTCTAACTGCTCCTGAAAACTTATCAATTGATAGTATTAATAAATACCTTGAAATTAAATCTAGAGGTATACATTAACACAATCACACTCCTAACCAAGATTGCATCATCCATATAGTTTTTTCTTGCTCTGCAATAAAATCACTCATTAATGAGTTGGTTCCTTCATCATTCACTTCTCCTGAAAACTCTAGTAATTTTCGTTCCAATAACAACAAAGAGGTCAGTGAATTAACTATTAGCTTAACCGCTTTTTCATCATTGGTTATGTTTTTCCCTACTACTACTTTACTACTTTGCGAATAATCTTCAAAAGTATGTAATGGCATCCCTCCCAAAGTTAAAATTCGTTCAGCGATGTCATCTACTTTTATAGTTGCATCTGTATACAATTCTTCAAACTTAACGTGTAACTCAAAAAACTGTTTTCCTTTTATATTCCAATGTATCCCCCTTAAGTTTTGATAATAAGTCTGAAAGCTTGCTAACAATTCATTTAATCCCTCAGTTACTTCATTAGTATATTTTGTGTTTAACCCTAAAATTGTTGTGTTCATCATCTGTTTTTTATATTTAAACCAAAAGTACTCCCTATTAAAAACTAAATTACTATAGTTTTAATTGATAGTTTTTATATCTTTATCATCATAATTTATCAACTATGACCATTACACAATTAAACTACGTATTAGCTGTAGCAAAATATAAGAACTTTACCAAAGCTGCTGAGCACTCATTTGTTACACAACCTACGCTAAGTATGCAAATACAAAAACTAGAGGATACTTTAGATATTAAGATTTTTGACAGAAGTAAAAAACCAATAGAACTTACTGAAGTAGGAAAAAAATTAGTGTTACAAGCAAAAAACATTGTTAACGAATCCAATAGAATTCAAGATATTATTGATCAAGAAAAAGGATATATTGGCGGTGAATATAAAATAGGAATAATACCTACCATTATGCCAACGTTACTCCCTATGTTTTTAAAAACATTTATAGAGAAACATCCAAAAGTTCAATTAAAAATTAAAGAATTAACAACTTCTGAAATTATCAAACAATTAAATGATGGTCAAATTGATGCTGGTATTGCTGCAACGCCACTGCATGAAGAAAGCCTCCTTGAGCGTCCGTTATATTATGAACCTTTTGTTGGTTATATTCCAAAAAATCATCGTTTAGCCTCAAATAATGTAATTACTGTTGCTGATTTATCACTTGGTGATATTTTACTTTTAGAAGATGGTCATTGTTTTAGAGATGGTATTATTAATTTATGTAGTGCCTCGAGAAACAGCAATAAAAAAAAATTTCAATTAGAGAGCGGTAGTTTTGAAACATTAATAAAACTAGCAGATGAAGGGTTAGGAATGACCCTATTACCCTACCTACACTCTAAACAATTATTAGAATGTAATGAAGTAAATTTAAAACACTTTAACGATCCTAAACCAGCCAGAGAGGTTAGTTTATTATATCATAAAAACGAATTAAAAGTACAAATCACAAACGCTTTAAAAGATGTAATAGATAGTGTGGTACGCGGTGCAATTGCATTTCATGATGTCAAAATTATTAGTCCAAAAAAAAAATGATACCTTAACTCTAAAACTTATCAGCATGTTATTCTTAAAACACTCTCTTTGGATATCCCTTTTTTGCATATCCATAATATCTTGCTCTTCAGACAAAGATGACACTACTGTTAGTGCTCCTTCTGATTTTTATTACCCTGGAGAAACCCCTATCCCTTTTTATACACATGGAAGTGTAGCACCAAATATTGATTGGGGAAATGAAACTGGAACATATGCTTTGGACATGACTTACACAGGAATAAGTTTAAATGAAACAACTGGGGTCTTATCCTGGAATGAGGACTTAGCTCTTGGAAGTAATATTGTACTAGTTACCGCTACAAACTCTGCAGGTAACGCTACTACTAGCCCCAATTTACTCCACCAATTTAGCGGGCAATTTAACGGAGCCTACAATACGGATGCTAACCCAAATACTCCAACAACAATAAACATGAATATTACATTCAATGTTGACCAAACAATGAGTATTACTGATGGTACCACTACTACTAACGGCACATGGGATTTTAATCCAACCGGAAAATTAATTTGTACGTATGATACTTTTGAATTAGAATTAGACCTTACTTATTCATTAACCGTTGTTCCATATTTACAAGGTTACAAACGTACTTCAGGAAGTACTAATAATATTGGTTTTATACGTTTAGATTATCAGCAATAGTACTCCTCTTTATAATGATATAAAAATTAATACAACAAAGAACCTTCATCAGGATAATGTTATTATTCATAGGCGTTTCCTATCATTTTATACTAATACTCTAAACTCTCTTTTTACATTAAAGAGTAACTTTAAATATATTTATAGTAATCAAAAGGCAAAAGTTAATTTTATAAGTTTTTGAAAAATATATTTAATTTATTACCCAGAAAATAAACGCTTACCGATTGTAAAGAACTCCAAGAAAAATAACTATCCCTTAAAACATATTTATGACCACTAATTAAACCCAAAAAAAGGCAACCAAATTGGTTGCCTTTTTTTACTTATTTAAATATATTAAACACTGACTTAATTCTGGTTTCTGTAAAGTAAGTTTTCCTATCCAAATTTTTAATTCGTCAACTTCGTAAGGTAACAACCTTTCAATTGCTTTTTCGAGTTCTTTACAGAATAAATTAACATCAAAACTAACTCTTTCAAGTATTGTTTTAGTGTAATCAAACATTGCTCTTGCCATGTACATTAAGTTTTTAAGGTTGCTCTAAGTAACAAAATATTAATGACATAAACCTAAAAAAAATGTTAAAATCCCCGACATATGAATAACTAATTCCATTTGTTAATGAGTATTATACAAAAACAACAAAGAGTTTGTAATAGTGTACTTTAGCAGATAAAACACATTATAGGCCGACTAATTAATCCATACAATATATTGGGCTAAAATTATAGACTAATAATTTAGCTCTATTATTAAAATAACCAACATAAATTAAAATCTATTATCCCCATCTAACAAATTCCCTAATCCACCTAAAACACTTCCTTCTCCCTTACTACTGCCAGTTTGTGGAATTGCAGCTATAACTCTTGAAGCTAACCTACTAAAAGGCAAAGATTGTATATAAACAGTTCCAGGCCCATTAAGAGTAGCAAAAAATAAGCCCTCTCCTCCAAAAACAGTATTTTTAATCCCTCCTACAAATTCAATATCATAGTTAACAGTTTGTGAGAAACCAACCAAACACCCCGTGTCAACTTTTAGTGTTTCACCAGCAACTAATGTTTTTTTACAAACTGTTCCACCAGCGTGAACAAATGCCATCCCATCACCTTCTAATTTTTGCATGATAAACCCTTCACCTCCAAAAAAACCTCTTCCTAATTTTTTAGAAAACTCAACCCCTATAGATACTCCTTTAGCCGCACAAAGAAAAGCATCCTTTTGACAGATAAACTTTCCCCCTTTCTCGGCTAAATTAATTGGAATAATTGAACCTGGATATGGCGATGCAAAACTTACTTTTCGTTTTTGTTGTGAAACATTAGAAAAGACCGTCATGAATAAACTCTCTCCGGTTAACAAGCGCTTCCCCGCAGAAAATAATTTTCCTAACACCCCTTCACTTTGATTGGATCCATCACCAAAAATAGTACTCATTTCTAAACCATTTTCCATCATCATAAAGGATCCAGATTCAGCAACTACTCCTTCTTGAGGATCGAGTTCAATTTCTACATATTGCATTTCTTCTCCGTGAATTTCATAATCTATTTCGTGTGCTATCATTGATTTATTTTTTAATTGATTCTATATATAGGTTGTACTTTTATCAACTTTGTTACAGCACAGTTTTAATTATTTCTTTTTCTTCAACTTCAAAGTCCATTCAAAATTAAAAGAAGAAACCGCAATACCTTCCTCATCTGTTCCAGTTGCCTTTAATAAAATTACCTGTCCTTCTCCGGATTCAATTGCCTTTGTTATAACAGCATCTAACAACGCACCTTCATCACAAGAAAAAGTAATTCTTCCTTTAGCTTTTTTACTGAATATCGCACTGTTACTAGCCACTAACATTGATATGTTTTTACCAGATTCCTGAATTTTTTGCATTACTAATGCCCCTGTAGCCAATTCTGCTGCCATTCCTTGTACAGCCCAAAACATTGAACCAAATGGATTTTGATTTATCCATTTAAATTTTACACTTGTTATACTTTCAGTTGCGCTTATATTTCTCAACCTTACACCACATAAGTATGCTGAAGGAAGTTTTGCAAGTAAAAAAAGATTAACTTTTTTTGGTGTTAATTTCATATTCGTAATTATTAATAATTTAAGTTTTGACAACATTAACCATACCCCATAATCAAGTGAAACACTGATAAACAGATAGCTAAACTATGACTGGTTATATTTTAATTATTCAAATATACATAGATTATAAGCATTTAAAAATGTTAAATAAATGTTAAATTCTAGTACTTTGTTTTGCATAGTACCTTTTTTTATCCATATATTTGCATAGAACAATACTATATCATTAATCATTATGCTAACAAAAAATCACAAAAACATCGCCAGCTTTATCCACATTGGGACTTTTGCTAAATATATATTCCCTTTTGGAAATTTTATAGCACCATTACTTATTTGGAACCTAAACAAGGATCGTTCTGACTTTATTAACAAAAACGGAAAACAAGTCATTAATTTCCAAATGAGCATTTTACTATACTTCATCACTATGGTACTTATTTGTATCCCTATAGCAATACATTTGGGGTTTGGAATTGAACAGCTCGAATTAGTAAAAGGAAATATTACAGCTTACGACTTAACTAAATTTTCAGGAAGTATCATTGCTTTCTTAATACTTGGATTCCTGAGTATTTCATTAATAATAATTGAGCTATGTGTCACAATAATTGGTGCAATAAAAGCTAGTGAAGGAATATTATACAAATACCCATTATCAATACCATTTATAAAATAATCATCAATAATCAAAATCAAAAAATGAACAGTTTACAGAACCTTAAAAGATTGAACCTATGAAATTAGAAAACACAAAAGCTCAAATGAGAAAAGGCGTGTTGGAATATTGCATCCTATCCATTTTAGATGGTAAAGATGCTTATGTTGCAGAAATTTTAGATACACTAAAAAACGCGAAAATGCTTGTTGTTGAGGGAACAATTTATCCGCTATTAACAAGATTAAAAAATGCTGGGCTACTCAACTATCGCTGGGAAGAATCAACCTCTGGTCCACCAAGAAAGTATTATACCCTAACAGAAAACGGAAAAACTTTTTTAATAGAACTAACCAAAACTTGGGAAAACTTACACCAAGCAGTAACAATTGTAACTAGCACAAAAAACACTAAAGATGAATAAAACAGTAAATATAAATTTAGGAGGTATGATTTTTCATATTGATGAAAATGCATATCTAAAGCTGCAAAATTATCTAAATGCAGTTAGACGTTCTTTTGCCGGTGCATCTGGTGAAGATGAAATAATTTCAGATATAGAAAGTAGAATAGCCGAATTGTTTTCTCAAAAATTACAACATGATAAACAAGTCGTAAGTACTAAGGAAATTGATGAAGTAATAGAAGTAATGGGACAACCTGAAGATTATATGGTTGATCAAGATATTTTTGACGATGAACCAAGAACCCATAAAGCAACTTCTACTAGTAAAAGAAAATTCTACAGAGATATTGATAATAAATATGTTGGAGGGGTATCCTCAGGACTTGGCCATTACTTTGGAATAGATGCATTATGGATAAGGCTATTATGGATCGCACTATTTTTTACTTTAGGAACAGGTATATTATTTTACATTTTATTATGGGTATTAATTCCTGAAGCTAAAACAACAGCCGAAAAAATAGCCATGACTGGTGACCCTGTTAATATTTCAAACATCGAAAAAAAAATTAAAGAAGAACTTGATAATGCTACTGACTTTGTAAAAAATGTAGATTATCAAAAATATGGAGATAAAACACAACATGGAATTTCTTCATTCTTTGATGCTATTGGGAATGTTTTTATGTCACTTTTCAAAATATTCGGGAAGTTTATTGGTATTCTTTTAATTCTTGCGGGGACTATTACGGTAATAAGCCTATTTATAGGGATGTTTACAATGAGTTCTTTTGATTACTTTAATTTAGGGTTTATTGATCAAATGGAGATGTATGATTATGCCCCAGTTTGGCCAATATGGATAGTTTCTTTCTTAGGTTTCTTTGCTATAGGAATCCCATTCTTTTTTGTAGCATATTTAGGATTAAAAATATTAGTCTCAAACCTAAAGTCAATAAATAACCTTGCAAAATTCAGTTTACTAGGAATTTGGCTACTATCAATAATTACACTGTCAATTTTCGGTATAAAAACTGCACTTAAGCAAAAAGAAAATGATCACGTATTTATAAAAGAGGAACTTGCTGTGACAGCTCAAGACACATTAAAAATAACGATGAATGCTAATGATTTATTCTCTTCAAGAATGAGACGAAGTAGTAATGAACAGTTTGTATACGATGAGAATGATACAAAATACCTCTTCTCTCAAGATGTGAGATTAATTGTAAGGTCTACTAAAGATTCAATAGGTAGTATTCGAATTAAAAAAGAAGCAAGTGGACAAGCCCATGACCAAGCTAGACAAAGAGCTATTGATATAAATTATAAGTATACTTTAAAAGACAATACCCTTTATTTAGATAATTACTTTTTAATAAGCCCTGAATTGAAGTACAATAATCAAGAAGTTGAAGTAACTATATATATTCCTGAAGGGACGATAATATATGCTGATGACAATACATATTATTATCATAGAAATGATGACCGATATGGAGATATACTTCAAAATGATGATGAAGAGCATTATTTAAGAGTTATAGATAATGCAACTAAATGCCTAGATTGCTTTGAGGAAGAATTGGATTATGATGATGAAAACGGAAGAGTTATTATTAACGAGAATGGAATTAACATTACCATAAATGAAGATGGAGAAAAAGGAAAAATTATCATTGATGAAAATGGATTAGACATAAATGTTAAAGAAAATAACAGTGATAATTTTGAAATGAAAATAGATGAAAACGGAATTAAAATAAAAAACAGAAAGAACGAATAGTCCCTTCCATAAACCATTAAAAATCAAACAAAAATGACAACAATCGTAAAATTTCTAATAACATTACTTGTATGCGTTTTAATAACAAGTTGTAATTTTGACTTTAACATCTCAGGGATAAAAGGAAATGGTAATGTAGTAACCGAAAATCGTTTCTCAGACAAAGCATTTACTAAAATTAAAGCTGCTGAAGGATTAGATGTATATTTAACGAAAAGCACAACAACTGCGGTAAAAGTACAAGCAGATGAAAATTTACAAGAGTATATTTTAACCGAAATTAAAAATGGAGTACTACATATACATACCTCTGAAGCAGTAGGAAAAGCAAACGCAAAAAAAGTATTGGTTAACTTTACTTATATAGATGAAATAAGTAGTTCTAGTGGTGCTGATATACATACTACAAATTTCATCCTTTCTGATAATATTAAGGTCAAAGCTAGTAGCGGAAGTTACCAAAAACTAGCTATTAAAGCTACCTCTATTACTTGTAATGCATCGAGCGGAGCAAATATTAAACTAAATGGCAATACGGAAAATATTTCCGCTAGCGCATCAAGTGGTAGTGTCATTAATGCACATAGTTTGATAGCCAAAAACTGTACAACCGAATCCTCTAGTGGAGCAGATATCAATGTAAACTGTCAAGCAGCAATAGACACTAAAGCTTCAAGCGGTTCTAATACTTCTTATGCAGGAAACCCACAAAATGTTTCAAAATCAAAAAGCTCTGGTGCAAGTATTAGACAAAAATAACATCATCATCAATCAAAAGATGAAACTATTGGCTTTATTAATTTATTATTAACTTCAATTGTAGCTCATACTAACTATAAATCCTAAATGAAAAGCGAACAGCACTCTTAAACAAACAATACTTTAACATATCAATTGAAGTTAATTAGTCTTTTTTTTGATAAAACATACAATAAAATTCCTTTAACAAAAATAAACCTTAATTAGTACAACTACACAATTTGCTATTAGTAGCGAATTGTGTATGTATTTATATAAAAGTCTTATTTATATATAAAAAATATTTTTATATTGTCCTACATTTTTTTTGATACCATATCAAAATTTGGTAGTATTTTTTACCTTAATTGAATAAAAACAACCACAATATGAAGTTCAAACTTACCTTATTTAGCCTACTACTTATTGGAACATTTAATTTTGCTCAAAAAAAAGAAAAAATAAAAGGAAATAAATTCGTTAAAGTAAAACAGCATCAGCTGGAACCTTTTAATGGTTTAGTATTAACTGAAAATTTTGAAGTGTTTATATTAAAAGGAAAAGTTCCTCTAATAGAAATTGAAACTGATGAAAATTTACATGATATTATTTTATTTACTATTGATAATAATGGTATATTAAAACTAAATTTAAGCCACCATATTTCATCAAAAAAGAAATTATCCATAAGGGTTACAGTTACTGAAGAGTTTAACTCAATTATATTAAGTGACAAAGCAATTGTAAATTCTTTAATTGATTTAGAACTTGATAAAATTAACATTGTTTCAAAAGGAAGCTCAAAAGTATTCTTAACAGCAAAAACAAATGAATTTAATCTAACTGCTGAAAAGTATAGTAAAATAGAACTGAACTTAAATACTCAGAAAAGCACAATTAAAATAAGTGAATCTTCTGACTTAAAGGCATTGATAAATGCTACTGAATTAAATGTTGATTTATATCAAAAAGCAAATGCAAAAATTGAAGGAGATATTGACCTACTAAAACTAAGAGTAGATAACGCTGCTAATTTTGAAGGGAAAAAATTAACAACAAACAACGCAATAGTGATAGCTGAAGGAAGTGCTGATTGTTATATAGATGTAATAGAAATTTTAACTATTGATGCATTAGGTTCATCAAAAATATATGTATATAATTCTCCAAAAATCAACCTTAACAAATTTGGAGACTCTGCTACAATTTATAAAAAATAGCATTCCAAATATTACGATGTAATGAAATTTAAGGAGACGTGGGGTAATAAAATGGTAGTGATTTTATATTACTACCATTTCTATTTTCATATATCAAAATTGATGGTTCCACTATATATGTCTTGCGCTAAACCTCTTAAGATATCTCCATTGTTCTACTTACAAAAAAAACTAAGTTAAAAAAACGCAAGTTTAGAAGTAATTTTTTAGTTATAATTAGTAATTTTGCACTTTCAAAACAACAACATAAACACAACAAGAATGATTGCAAACAATAATACTTACGAAAAAGAGCTAGCTTTTCAAGCAGATAGAAGAAGAGCTTGTGTGGATTTTATTAAAGTAGTTAGTGATTTATGGTATGATAAATCTATTGAATTGGTTCTTTTTAGAAACCAATTGATTGATAAAAATGTGAGTGATATTTTAAACTTACATGAATATGCAGGAGAATTTGTTCAAAAACCAATTTCTATTTTTGACTCAGTTGAAATAGCTAAAGCAATACAAAGTATTGACCTCCCTCCTTCTAAGTTAGACATTGGAAAATTAACTTACGAATATCATTTAGAGGACGATAAGTATAGTGATGCAATTGCATTTGTTTCAGATAAATTAAAAGACGCTAACAAATGTGAAGGTATCCAACCTAAAGACGTTGTATTATATGGTTTTGGTAGAATTGGACGCTTATTAGCCAGAGAATTAATGTCTAAAACCGGTAAAGGACAACAAATGCGTTTAAGAGCAATTGTTACTAGAGGTAAAATTGATGAAGTTGTTTTAGAAAAGAGAGCCTCTCTTTTAAGACAAGATTCTGTACATGGTGATTTTGCTGGTACTGTTACTACAGATATCGAAAACAAAGCTTTAATTATTAACGGAACAACCGTTAAAATGATTAGCGCTAATGCACCAGAAGATATTGATTATACTACTTACGGTATTAACAACGCCTTAATTATTGATAACACTGGGGCTTTTAGAGACAAAGAAGCATTAAGTAGATTATTAGCTTCTAATGGAGCTAATAAAGTTTTATTAACTGCACCAGGTAAAGGAATTCCTAATATTGTTCATGGCGTAAACCATTTAGAAAACAATCCTGATGAAGTAAATATTTTCTCTGCTGCATCTTGTACTACAAATGCTATTACTCCAATTTTAAAAGCAATTGAAGATAGCTTAGGGATTGTTTATGGACATTTAGAAACCATACACGCATATACAAACGATCAGAATTTAGTAGATAATTTTCATAAGAAATATCGTCGTGGTAGGGCTGCAGCTTTAAACATGGTTATTACTGAAACAGGAGCTGGACAAGCTGCTTCAAAGGCATTACCATCTTTAGAAGGAAAATTAACCTCTAACGCTATTAGAGTTCCTGTTCCAAACGGATCACTAGCTATTTTAAATTTAGAGATTAAAATTCCTACTTCAGTAGATGCCATTAATACCATCATCAAAAAGTACGCTTTAGAAGGAGATTTAGTAGAGCAGATAAAATACTCTATAGATAACGAGTTAGTATCTTCTGATATCGTTGGTTCATCTGCCCCTTCTATTTATGACAGTAAAGCTACCATTGTTAGAAACAATGGTAAAAACATTGTGTTATATGTGTGGTATGATAATGAATACGGGTATTCACACCAAGTTATTCGTTTAGCCAAGCATATATCCAAAGTAAGAAGGTTTAACTACTACTAGGTAGAATAAATCAATTACCTCTATATAAACATACAAGGCGTGAATGAAGACCTCTTTTTTTCGTTCAAGTTAAGTGTCAGACAATAAAAACCACAATGTGGGAATTACAGAAATCCGTGTTTTGATATAACACGGATTTTTTATCAAAAAAAAACAAAAAACAAATATCATGAATAGGCTTTACTTTTTTTTAATTGCACTTTTAATAAGTGTTTCCACTATTTCGGCACAAGAAGCTGAAAAAGAATTATCACTTACAAATAGTACTGTTAATGAAAAATTTGACTATATCATTAACAAATCCAACAACTTTCAAGAATTTAAAGTTGTTAAAAAAAATTGGTTATACACTCTTAAAAAACAAGTTTTAGATTCTGTAAACAAGCAAGAAGCAGCAATTAAAGCTTTAACTGTTATTATTGAGGATCAAAAATCTAACACCGCTAAATTAGAATCAAAAATAGAAGCTTTAAATCATAAAATTACTACCGTAAACACAGACAAAGACAATATTTTATTCATAGGTAGTAATATGAAAAAAAATGCCTTTAAGAACCTTTTTTGGAGTATTGTTTCAGCATTATCAATATTACTACTTTTCTTTATCTATAAGTTTAAAAATAGTAACACTGTTACCCAAGAAGTTAAAACTCAACTTGCTGAAGTAGAAAAAGAGTACGAAACTCACAAGAAAACAGCGTTAGAACGCGAACAAAAAGTAATGCGTAAACTACAAGACGAATTAAACAAGAATAAAAACTAATTCGCTTTTATGAGAATTGATATCATTACAGTATTACCAGAATTAATGCAGAGTCCATTTAACGACTCTATTCTCAAACGTGCTCAAGAAAAAGGAATTGTAGCAGTGCATTTTCATAATTTAAGAGATTACAGTACTAACAAACAAAAAAGTATTGACGATTACCAATTTGGTGGTGGTGCTGGTATGGTAATGATGATTGAACCAATTGATCTTTGCATCTCTAAATTAAAATCTGAACGTAATTACGATGAAGTAATTTATATGACTCCTGATGGAAAAACTTTAAATCAAAGTGCAGCAAATGAACTTTCTTTAAAAGAAAACATCATTATTTTATGTGGTCATTACAAAGGTGTTGATCAACGTGTACGTGACTTATTCATTACCAGAGAAATTTCAATAGGAGATTTTGTGCTTTCTGGAGGTGAATTAGCTGCAAATGTATTATGCGATGCTGTTATCAGGCTTATCCCAGGAGTATTAAACAACGAAACATCTGCTTTGACGGATTCTTTTCAAGATGACTTATTAGCACCTCCAGTATATACTAGACCTGCAGATTATAACGGGACAAAAGTTCCGGATGTATTACTTTCAGGAAACTTCCCTAAAATAGAAGCTTGGAGAGAAGAACAAGCACATCAGAGGACAAAAGAACGTAGACCAGATTTATTTGAAAAATAAATCAATAACTAAAAAAAACACTAAGATTAATTGTCAATTTCTAATTATTGATTAATTTTGCAGTCATATTTAGGCTAACCTCTGGCGAAAATCGTGTATGTTGCTCTAAATCAATTATATAAACAAAACAACAATGGAGAGTTTAATCAAATTTGTACAAGACGAGTTCGTAACAACTAAAGAATTCCCTGAATTCGGAGCAGGAGACACAATTACTGTTTATTACGAAATTAAGGAAGGATCAAAAACAAGAACTCAGTTTTACAGAGGAGTTGTTATCCAAAAAAGAGGCCACGGTTCAACTGAAACATTTACAATTAGAAAAATGTCTGGTACTGTAGGAGTGGAAAGAATATTCCCTGTTAACATGCCTGCATTGCAAAAAATTGAGATCAACAAAAAAGGTAGTGTTCGTAGAGCAAGAATCTTTTACTTTAGAGAGCTTACTGGTAAGAAAGCTAGAATTAAAGAAAAAAGAACTAAATCATAATTACCGATCTAATCAAAATAAAAAAATCCTGTCAATTGACAGGATTTTTTTTATGTACTATATTTTAACATCAATTAATCTACAAACTCTTTCAGTACTTCGATTACATAATCAATTTCTTCTTTTGTGTTATACTTACAAAAAGAAAAACGCAACGAAGGCTTTAACATATCCTCTCCACGAAGGATTTCGGATAATACATGTGATCCTTTAGCACTTCCACTCTGACACGCACTTCCTTTAGAACACGCAATACCTTTTAAATCCAACTGAAACAACACAATCAATGCTTTTTGTGCAGTTATAGGCAATAACATATTAACTAAAGTATAAGTACTTTTTTCCATATCACCAGACAAACCATTAAATCTAATAGTTGGAATAGCTTTAGTTACTTCTTCAATAAAATATTTTTTCAATCCTTTTATATACGTACTGTCTTCCTCTAAATTTTGATAAGCCTCTCTAAAGGCAACATCCAACCCAACTATATTATGTACTGATTCAGTTCCTGCTCTAAAACCACGCTCTTGACCTCCTCCAAAAATAAGAGAATTCAATCCGGTATTTTTACGCATAAAAGCAAAACCTATTCCTTTTGGCCCATGAAATTTATGCGCGCTTACTGCACAAAAATCAACTTTAACCTTACTTAAATCTACATTATAATGTCCTATAGATTGTACAGTATCACTATGAAATAAAGCATTATATTTTTGGCAAATTTCCGATACCTTTTCTATATCTAAAATATTTCCAAGTTCATTATTTATATGCATCAAGCTTACCAAAGTTTTACCTTTATCTTCTTGTAACAATTCTTCTATACTGTGCAAAAGAATATTTCCATCTTCATCCGTTTTAACATAATCTACTATCGTATCAAAACACTCTTGTAAAGCTTCTGCAGAATGACCTATTGCATGATGCTCCATCTTACAAGTAATAATTCTCTTTACACCTAAGTCCCTTACTGCTGAATTTAAAACAAAATTATCAGCCTCCGTTCCTCCTGAAGTAAAAATTATTTCTGAAGCAGAAACATTTAACTGTTTTGCAATATTTTTTCTTGTTTGCTCTATTAAGGCCTTTGCGCTTCTACCAAAACCATGTGTCGATGACGGATTACCATAATCATTCGTTAAACAATCAGTCATTGCTTTTACTACATTTTCACTAACACGAGTTGTAGCAGCACTATCAAAATATACTTTTCTCACTTAATAAGTTATTTAATGTTTATAAAAAAGGGTTGGTAAATTTAACTCAAATAAAGTAATTTCCACCAAATATTCGTTAATTTGTATACTTATACAATAATTAACCTATTTATGTCAAAAATAACACTTGTATTAGCTTTTTTAGCATTTCTAATATCTTGCAACGATGGAGACGTTTTAGTTACCGAATTACATTTCCCAGAAACACTTCAAACATGTACTGGAAATGATGATTTGATTATCTATACCATAAAAGAAACTCCTAATGAATCTTTGTCTATACGACTACCAATTCGTGATACAATTAACTTAGTATCAGAAATTGATCCAATACCAAATACAGAATTATCGAGTACTTACACATTTAACTACAGAGCTTACTCCGGAGACCCTTCAAATATATTTTGTAATTCTCTACCTCCATCAACTCCAGAAATAACTAATAACTATGTGGCAACCAATGGTACTGTAAAATTTACCACAACACTTATTGAAGATGATAATGACGGCATACCAGCAAATTTAGAAGATGACAATGTTGATGGAGACAACGATCACTCAACAAACCCACGAGACACTGACAATGATGGATTTCCTGATTATTTAGACTCTGATGACGACGGAGATAATGTCCCTACTATTGATGAAAACCCTGATCCAAATGGAGATGGCGATTTATCAGATGCTCAAGACACCGATAATGATGGCACACCAGATTACCTAGATGATGATGATGATGGTGACGGAACAATAACTCGTTATGAAGACACAGATGGAGACAATGATCCAACTACAGATATCACTGACCCTACCATAGGGTATGATTACTTAAATAACCAAATAACAACACAGGTTATTAGCGACGTATATAGAGACCATACAAAAACTGAAAATTATAATTGTGTAATCTCTATCTCAAATACAACATTAATTAACAGTGCAACATTTGAAGAAATTATTTATGATAACTACTCTTTAGGAACAGTTATTACTAATAAAACAGTAAGCTATGAGGTTCCTTTTAATTAATTATAAGCAACAAAAAACAACTTACAAAAACAAAAACTGCAGTTCAACGATTTTTTAAGTCGTTCGAAGGATAATACAATTATTGTTCATAAAAACAGACAAATAAATACTATATTTAAAATACTAATATTTATTTTAGCATCAAACTCAGATAGTTATGAAAAAACTTACCCTTACATTAGTAGTATTTTTAGGAACAACATTCCTATTAACTGCTCAAGATTTATACGTATCCCCAACTAGTTATATGTTTGTACAGGATGAAGTTGTTTTTGTTAATGATGATATTCGTTTAGAAGCAGCCGATTCAAATATATATCTAAGAGATGGGGCACAATTAGTACAAAATACTGACACTAAAAATTCTGATTTAGGAGAATTATCAGTCTACCAAGATCAAATAAGTACAGGAGGTGTATCCACTGGAGTATTCGAATACAACTACTGGTGTTCTCCAGTTGGTGTTTCTGATTCAGGAATGAATGCTAACGTCAATTTTGACACTAGTAACTTGAGAAGACCTACAGGATTAGTTACCTCTCCTGCATATGGAATTTCTCCTACTGGATACAATAGTACTCCTACTGAAATAAAATCATACTGGATATGGCAAATGGAATCTGGTGGAGGATATGCCGACTGGAATCATGTTACCAATACTGGAAATGTTGCCACTGGATTAGGTTTTACAATGAAAGGAAACTCTAATCCAAACAATGTAATTGACTTTAGAGGTCGACCAAATAACGGTACATTAACACATACTTGTAGTTTTTCTGGAACAGATTCTGACCCAAATTCAGGTTTAGATGATCAAGTAGAAACCTTAACAGGAAATCCATATCCTTCAGCAATGGATTTATTATTATTCCTTAGAAACGCTACTAATCAAAGCTCATTGGATGGTAGTGTCTATTTTTGGGAACAAAGTCCTGTTGGAACACATTTATTAAATGCTTATGAAGGTGGTTATGCTGTATGGACTCCTGTAAACATTAACGATAATAATGACACTGGATTATACGCACAAGCTACATTCACTAGCTATAACAATGACGGAGGAGACTTAGGTACTAATTCAGGAACAAGTGCCAATTATAGTGCTGCATTTAAGAGAAGATTTGCTGCTATAGGACAAGGTTTTATGGTTAGAAGCCCTAACGCAGGAGGAGTGGCCGCTGGAGGTAACTTTATAACGGATAATTCTATGCGATTATATATGCAAGAGGCTGCCGACAATACAACTACAGGTTCTCATTTTGGGAAGATAAGCTCTGAAAATGATCAAGATACTAATCAAGAAGACAATATTATTGCAATGTCACATAATGGATTGGATTATATGACTATTTTAGATAATCCAAGTATTATACCTGAAATAAGAATACATACAAAAATTAACGATACTTATTACAGAGAAAATGTAATAGGTTTTAATAGTGACAAAAACTTAAGTTATAATAAATTTGGTGATGCTGAAAATCCTTTAGTATTAAGTTCTGATACATATTTTATTGCTGATGGCCATAAATTATCAATTAAATCTATTGCTTATGATATTGACGCAAGATTACCTTTTGGCTTAAATGCTGATAATGAAACTAACTCATACAGTGTAACCATTAACGCTTTAAATAATATTGCTGATGACGTAGAGGTATTTGTTTATGACAAAGATGAAAACACATATACCGATATCAGAAATGGAATATTTGAAATATCTTTGCCACAAGGTGAGTATGACAACAGGTTCGAAATTGTTTTTAAAGATGCTTCTAAAGAAACTGTGCAAGAACAACTGGTTATTGAAGAAGTTGTTACTGGTTCATTTGAAGTATTTCAAAACAATGCTAATGACCAATTAACAATAAAAAATCCTAAGTCATATATCGTAAAATCGTTTACTATGTACGATGTTACTGGTAAATTAATATTCAACAAACATAATTTAGGAAACAATATTGAATATACATTCCCTACAAATACTTTAAGTGCAGGAACGTATATCACTAAAGTTGTTACTGATCAAGATTTTGAAATAAGTAAAAAAATAGTGATTTACAACTAAAACTCCTTTACTTTTTGTGTAATAAAAAAAACCAAAGCTTTTGCTTTGGTTTTTTTTATTACACAAAATTTTCACAATATATCCAATAATTGCTAACTGCTTTGTAAATTGCAAAATCAAATTGCAAAATAATAATCATGTCTTTTAAAAAATTAAACATTCCGTTAAAAGAATCATTAGAAAGACTAGGTTTTGAAAATCCTACTCTTTTTCAAAAAAATATATTATCTAAAGTAAAAGGAGGGGCTAATATTTTTGGTATTGCTCCAAAAGGTTCAGGAAAAACAACTGCAATGATCATCAATACTATGCAAAAACTGAAGAGTAATGCATTTGATGACTCTCCTAGGGCTTTGATTTTTGTAAAAGACAAAAAAGCTGCCTTAAACCTAGAAGAGGAATTTAAAAAATTCATAAGAGGGACTGACTTAAGAATATATACTGCCTATGAAGAACAAAGTATCGATCATCAAAAAGACGATATTTATTACGGCGTAGATATTGTTATTGCTACTCCTAAGAGATTAAGCAAATTATATCATATTAATGGGATTCATTTAGGTGAACTTCAATTATTAATTATTGAAGATGCCGAGTTTTTAACCAAAAGCAACACACATGCTGAAATTATTCGTTTATCTGAAAGCATTAATAAATGTCAGTATTTAATATATGCAGATAAATACTATTCAAAATTTGATCGATTTAAAAATTCATATATGTCAAATTCACAACTAGTGACCATCTAATCATCCTATGCTAGCAATTTTAAAAAAAGAGATCTATTCATTTTTCGCATCCCCAATTGGATATTTAGTAATTGGAATTTTTTTGATTACAAACGGATTATTCATTTGGGTATTTAAAGGAGAATTTAACATCTTTGATTACGGTTTTGCCAATTTATCAGGCTATTATTTTATTGCCCCATGGATATTTATTTTTTTAATCCCTGCTATAACTATGAAAAGTTTTTCAGAAGAAAAAAAACAAGGTACTCTAGAATTATTACTAACAAAGCCTATTACAAATTGGCAGTTGGTACTTGGAAAATACCTTGGTGCATTCATACTGATATGCCTAGCCCTACTCCCTACTTTACTCTATATTTATACCGTACATCAACTTGGAAATCCTATCGGTAATATCGATTTAGGAAGTACTTATGGAGCTTACATAGGCTTAATAGGTATTACAATGATATATTGCGCTGTCGGTATATTTACATCAGCAATTAGTAATAACCAAATAGTAGCATTTATTTTAGCTGTTTTCTGCTGTTTTTTACTATACTATGGTTTTGAAGGATTATCAGACATTACAAATACCGCTATAGAAAACATAGGCATTAAAGCTCATTTCAATAATATAAGTAAAGGAATCATTGATAGTAGGGATATAGTTTACTTTTTAAGTACTTCTTTATTTTTTATATACCTTACTACGTTAACTCTAACAAAAAAGTAATGGTTGTATTCACTCCTACCTTAATAATTTCATGTATCATCATTGTTGTTGTGTTATATTTATTTCTAAATACTATAGACAATAATAAAAAATGGTTAAACATGCTTTTGGCAATAATAATTACACCATTAATGTACTTTTACATTTGGTATCCTATTTCGACAATTTTCCTTCCGTACCACCATCATAAACAGTTCGAGTCTAAAGCTTGGAATGAGAAACCTGGGCTTCGTTATGAAATGATTGACCAAATGATTAACGACAATTTTTTAATCGGAAAATCAAAAGAAGAAGTGTCAAATTTACTAGGAAAAGTTCAATGGTTAAGTTGGAACAAAACTACCAATGACTTTGACCCTAATGTATGGAATTACGGACTAGGACTAATCCCTGGAGCATTTAAGAACATCAAAGAAGATGTTGAAATTACGTTTAAAAACGACAAAGTTTCTCTAATAAAGTTATCACAATCTGAATACTCTTTTGAAGAAAAAAAAGAAATTTCAAATAAAAAATTAGATTCTATTAATGCTAGATTTAACATCAAATAAATGGAGTTTAGAAACAATTTTATAAAAATATTCATTGCACTAATAAGTGTAGTAGCAATCAATTACTTTTCAAGTAATATATACACACGAATTGACATTACTAAAGATAAAAGATACACTCTATCTGAAGCTTCAAAAAATACCGTTAGAAAAACACTAAATCCGATTTATATTGATGTGTTTTTAACTGGAGAAATGCCTTCAGAGTTTAAACGATTACAAATTGAAACAAAACTATTATTAGAAGAGTTTTCAGAATACAATGATAATATTATCATTTCCTATGTTAATCCTAAAGAAGAAAACCCAGATATAAATGTACTTACTACAGAAATGGAAAAGTATGGAATGCCTGCATTAAGGGTTGATGTAAAAGAAAATGGAAAAACATCACAGGAAGTGATTTTCCCTTGGGCAGTAATCAATCATAACAAAAAAGTAGAAAAAGTAGCACTTATAAAAACCAATGCCAATAATGCTATTGATAGAATTAACAACTCAGTACAACATTTAGAATATGCTTTTGCAAATGCTTTTAAAAATCTAACTACTCCAAAATCAAAAAAAATAGGCGTGCTAATAGGCAATGATCAACTAGAGAGTAAATATATTTATAACTTTTTAAACACCTTGGAGAGCAACTATCATATCATCCCATTTGATTTAGACTCTGTTAATACTAAACCAATAAAAACATTAGAAAGCCTACAACAATTAGATTTACTACTAGCTGCAAAACCTCAAAAAAAATTTTCTGAAAAACAAAAATATGCTTTAGATCAGTATACTATAAATGGAGGGAAATCTTTATGGCTTATTGATGCAGTACATGCAGAAATGGACAGTTTATCATATCGAGGAGAAACCTTAGCTTTAAGAAAAGATTTAAACTTAACTGATCTGTTTTTTCAATATGGGTTAAGAGTAAACCCTGTTTTAGTAAAAGATCTATATGCTTCAGATATTATTTTAATAGATAATAATCAACAACAAAATAAATACCCATGGTTTTATAACCCTGTTGTTATCCCTAAAATAAAGCATCCTATTGTCAACAACATAAACCCTGTTAAATTTGA